>OGEG01001449.1_pt1 | contig 16064 bp, 14 predicted proteins | sample 1570621 | NCBI WGS metagenome assembly OGEG01 (sample SAMEA2582130, study PRJEB24529) | metagenome | biome: Human gut stool | place: China | collected 2011 | reverse complement strand
TGTACTCATACGGATCAGAATCTCGTGATCTGCATATCGCAGACAGTTTGAAAGAATATTTTGTATCACCCGCTTCAACAATTCCGGATCCGTGTGGATCATTAGTGGGCGTTCAGCTTCAAGATGTATCACGCAGTCCCTTCGGATCGTACTCATGATATCCACACACTCATCAAGAAATTCCATGACTTCCAGATCTGTCGGATGCAGGTCAAATGTGTGACTGTCCATTTTTGAGAGAGAAAGAATGCTTTCTACAAGGTCAGTCATGCGCAGACTTTCAGAAAGAATGATACTGGCAGCTTTCTGATGATCCTTTATGACATTGGAAACGATCCCCTGGGAATACCCGGTGATAGACGCAAGCGGTGTTTTCAGATCATGGGAAGCGTTTTGAAAAAACTGTCTTTTTTCTTTCTCGGATCTCCGGATCGTTTCTTCCATCTGATTATAGGATCGTTTTAAAGATTCCAGTTCATTTAAAGAATAGGAATCCTGGATCTGTGCGTCTGTTTCTCCATTGATCCTCTGGATCTGGAGACAAAGATGCTGGATTGGGACAGAGATGGTTCTTGCAATTCCCCATACTAAAAAAGATGATAAAAACACAGAAGCGAGTAAAATCGCAAGATACAATTTCCATGTATAATTCCAGAAAACAGATGAATCCGGAATTTGGACAACCGAAACAAAATACTTTGCCCGTACAGGTGTACTGGACGGAAACACATACATACTGATGTACCAGAAGTCTTCAGAAAGTAAAACCCGGGACGGTTTTCCCGAAATCAGTTCACCGGACTGGATCATCTGGCGGCACTGTTCCTCCAAAGCAGATATCGGATAAATATTCTGGTCATTACCGGATTGCGGGAAGACAAGTTTTTGTTTGGAATTAAAAACCAGAAATATACCATTATAAGGCTGATCTCTGAGCTGCAGCCGGACAGAACGAAGCAAAGCTTTTGAAGATTCACGCGAATTTTCCTTAGAATCTGAAGAAGTGTAAGCCGGGTCAGTGCTCAAACGATCCGATTCCGCTTGAACCATCCTGATCAGATGCTCTGTTTCTTTCCTGGCAGTGTACTGTACATACCAACGGGAAGAAAGGAAAAAGGTGATTCCGACTCCGAAAGTCATCATAAAAATCACAAGAAAAACTGCAGAAAATAAACGTGCCTGGATACTCTTTCCAATCATATTGATTCGATCCCTTCTGGCCTTCGTTCGCTCATTCGATAACCAAAGCCCCATACCGTCTCGATCAGGGCAGTAGATCCGAAAGAAAGTAGTTTTTTTCGAAGTCGTTTAATAAAATCCTCCGGCATATCTGCTTCCGGATTAGGACCTTGAAAATGCCAGATCTGTTCGGCTAATTCTTTTTTAGAAACAGCGTTATCTGCCCGTTGTATCATATACAGCAGAAAATCAAATTCTGTCGGTGTTACATTGAGATCATGTTCCTGAATTGTGACTCTGTGGCTGACAGGAAAAAGAACCAGATTTCCACATACAAACCGAGTGACAGGATCGGTCATGCCGGCATCGTAAAAGTGTGGATCAGATCGGCGGAATAATGCCTTTACCCGCGCAACGAACTCTAATGGAAGGAAGGGCTTTGTAATATAATCATCGCTTCCGAGAGTGATTCCCATAACACGATCGAGCGGCGTATCTTTGGCAGATACAAAAATAATGGGAACGTGGCTTTGACGACGGAAATAGGTACATAGACTGAGACCGTCGATTCCAGGCATCATGATGTCGAGGATCAGCATATCGGGTTCTTTTGCGGAAAAGGCCTGACAGGCTTCCTGACCATCTTTAAATGTCTCTACTGTGAAGCCTTCATTTTCAAGAAATAGCTGCATCATTGTACGGATATTTGACTCATCATCTACTACATAGATCAGTTTTGACATAATAAAGTACCTCGTTTGTATTTATGTTTTCATATTAACAGGAAAGTTTAAAACCGTAAATGATTGCCGCATTTTTGCCACACAGGTGAACTGGTAATGCATACAGGGATAACGGTATGATAAACACATAAAATAATTTAACCGAATCAAGTAAGTCCTAGCTTCAATTGCGAAAAGCAATAAGCAGTGGGTGGGGACTTGCTTGTATCAGGAGGAGTGCAAGCTCCTTCTGATAAACTGCGGAGCAGTTATTCGGTTATGAGCAAGTAGCGAAGCGGATTGCGAATATCCGCTTGACTGATGGAGGTAACAAGATGAAGAAAGGTTTAAAAATTTTATGCGCGGCGTTATCGCTTACTGCAATCATGTCCTTCTCTGCGTTTGCGGCTGAGACAAGAAAAGAATATAGGGCGGAAGCGGAACCGATCCGTACTGAGATGAAAGTGATGGAGGAGCAGATGGATGTTCTCAGGGAATCCAATAAAAATTTCATGGAACATTTCAAGAATATTCGTCTGAACAAAAAGGAGACAGGAGAGCTTCCGGTCGATAAGAGTGTGTGGAAAGAGGCAAAAACACTTCATGGGAAAATAAAAACGATCCGTGAGGAAAACGGGGATTCCCAGGTAAAGAATCTTCGCGCAGAAGCGAAGGCGGCTGCCGAGAACAAAGATTTTGACACAGCAATTTTAAAATTAAAAGAAGCAGAAAAAGAAAAGGTAAAACGTCTGGAAATGCTGAAAGAGATCAATATCATTTGGAAACAGATTGATGATCTTCTTTCTTCCGGGCAATAAGTGGAGGAAACGAGATTGAAAAGAATTTATTTGGGCCTGGCAGCTTCTGTATTTCTGGCGATCAGCAGTTTCCCCTCATATGCTGGACAGTGGAAGCAGGACACAACAGGATGGAAATATGAGAGCGATGCTCATACATTTCTTCAGGATCAGTGGTTTCAGGACAATGACGGTAAATGGTACTACTTTGAATCGGATGGTTACATGAGCGCAAACTGCATGACGCCGGATGGATATGTCACGGGCGCAGATGGTGCCTGGATCGAAGGACTCGGGCAGAGCAAAGATCAGGCGGTACTTCCGTGGCAGTACCAGACTCTTTTGGGAAAAGGTCTGGATGTCACATGGTCAGAATTTCAGAAGCGGACCAGGACATACAGCATTAAGCAGGTACAGGAATTTAAGAAAGCCGGGGTCAGCCATGTCAGAATTCGGGTACAGGATGATATCAGCACCGAGCTTCTGGCATTGCTGGATATGCAGATCACTGATTGCCTGAAAAACGGAATTATTCCTGTTATTGCATATCAGGCGCATGAGTTTAAAACAAATCCAACAAAGGAAAATATGGATCATGTGACGGAATGGTGGAGCCAGATCGCAGAACATTTTAAAGATGCTTCACATCTGTTGGCGTTTGATCTGATGATTGAATCTTCGGATGCGATCAATAAATTGCCGGATACGTTGAATGAAATGTATGAACAGACGGTTGCGGAAATCAGAAAAACAAATCCAGACAGAATCATTATGATCTCTCCACGCCTGCGGTCAGATCCTAATTATTTGTCAGAGCTGAAAATTCCAAGTGCACACAATGGATATCTTATGGCAGAATGGCACTTTTATGCATCCGGTCCGGATAAGACAAATGAAAAAAAGCTGTGGACTACGGGAACAGATGCTGAGAAAAAGCTGATTACAGATAAGATCCAGACGGCGCTTGCATGGCAGCAGCAGACGGGGATTCCGACATGGGTCGGAGCCTGGATGCCGGGAAACTATAATAAAGGAAATACATACAGTGTAGAAGAACAGACAGTATTTGCAGGATTTATGACGAAAGCATTGAGTGATGCAGGAATTCCGTTTGCGGTAAATGCAGATACAAAGTATTATAATGCGGCAGAGAATACATGGATCTCGTCCATGCAGCCGGTTTTTAAAACAATATTTCAATAAAGGAAGAAACTGTTACGAGCAGCGGAACGCGATCCGCTGCTCGTAGTCAATGTGATGCAATAGATAGCTCATAAAATTATCTGAACAAAACCGCCTTTTTTTAGCGGAATCTTAACCTTTCAAAACATACTTTTCTCACAATTCCCATGTTATACTAAACATAATTCGCCGGTTACAGGATCGTGGCGCTGCAAGCCCACAGATCCTGTAACGGCATCCCCTGTTCGTGAAATACCTGGCGGAAAGAACACGAATGTGGAAAGAAACCAAGTAACAGGGCGGATTTTGAGAGAATGGGAATGTCCGCTTCAAAAAGACAGGAGAGTGGAATATTGGGAATGACAAAAAAACTGCGGGAGAAGTGGAATGAGGCGCTGCAGGCGGTACTGCCGATCATCGCGATCGTGCTGGTGCTCTGCTTTGTGATCGCGCCCATCTCCTCCAGCATCCTGCTCAGTTTCCTTTTGGGAGCAGTCCTTTTGCTTGCGGGAATGATGCTTTTTACACTTGGCGCAGAGCTTGCCATGTCACCGATGGGCGAGCGAGTGGGAACGTGCCTGACGAAGAGCCGGAAGCTTCCGGTGGTGATCGGGCTGTCCTTTCTCTTAGGCTTCATCATTACGATCTCGGAGCCGGATCTTCAGGTTCTGGCGAATCAGGTTCCGGCTGTGCCGAACATGACGCTGATCTTGTCCGTTGCATGCGGAGTCGGCGCATTTCTTGTCGTGGCACTGCTGCGAATGTTGTTCTCCGTGGCACTTCCGCCGTTGCTGCTTGCTTTTTACGGCGTGGTGTTTGTACTGGCGATGTTCGTGCCGAAGGATTTTTTAAGCGTGGCCTTTGACTCCGGCGGCGTTACGACGGGACCGATGACAGTGCCGTTTATCATGGCACTCGGTGTCGGAATCTCTGCAACGCGAAGCGACCGCCACGCGGCGGACGAGAGCTTCGGTCTCGTGGCGCTCTGCTCCATCGGACCGATCCTCGCAGTCATGATCTTAAGCATGATCTTCAAGGCGGACAGCAGCTCCTACACACCGCCGGTGATTCCGGAGATCGGTGATTCAAAAGAACTGTTCCTGCTCTTTGCAAGGGAACTTCCGGCCTACATGAAGGAGATCGCGGTTTCCTTACTGCCTATTATCTTATTTTTCATGATTTTCCAGATTTTCATGTTAAAATTAACAACAAGAAAATTAAAGAAGATCGCGATCGGTCTCGTCTATACATATGCGGGGCTGGTACTTTTTCTTACTGGAGTGAATGTGGGCTTCATGCCGGCAGGGAATTATCTCGGACAGGTGCTTGCGAAGTCTGCCCATCCGCTGTTCCTTGTTCCCATCGCAATGATCATGGGATATTTCATCGTAAAGGCAGAGCCGGCCGTGTACGTTCTCAATAAACAGGTTGAGGAGATCACGGACGGAGCGATCTCCTCGAAGGCCATGGGAATGGGACTTTCCCTGGGTGTTGCGGTTTCTCTCGGACTTGCGATGGTGCGGGTACTCACAGGGATCTCGATCCTGTGGTTTCTCATTCCGGGATACGCGATCGCGTTGGGAATCTCGTTTTTTGTGCCGAAGATCTATACAGCAATCGCCTTCGACTCCGGCGGCGTGGCATCGGGACCGATGACGGCAGCGTTTTTGCTTCCGATGGCACAGGGAGCCTGCTCCGCTCTTGGAGGAAACATCGTCACAGATGCCTTCGGTGTGGTCGCGATGGTTGCTATGACACCGCTTATCACGATCCAGGTCATGGGGCTGGCTTCGAGAATAAGAGCGAAGCGCGGAGTGCAGGAAGGAATGTCCGCAACTCATGGACAGTCCGGGGCATACGCGGCGTTTGAGCTGCTGGATGATGACGCGATTATTGAATTGTAGGAGGTTTTATGAGCGAATTATACTTGATGGCGACGATCAGCGACCGGAACCAGAGCCGGAGATTCCTCGCCTTCTATAAAGAATATGGGATTTCCGTCACATTCCTGACGTTAGGCCGGGGAACCGCGGCATCGGAGGTGCTGGACGCCTTTGGGTTAGAGGCATCGGAAAAGGCCGTCCAGTTTGCAGTAGTGACGGCGGCGGAATGGAAAAAGGTAAAAAAGGGTCTGGAACAGGAGATCAAGATCGATATTCCGGGAACGGGGATCGCCTTTGTGACTCCCCTGAGCAGCATCGGCGGAAAGCGGCAGCTTCGCTTTTTGACCGAGGACCGTGGATTTGAGAAAGAGGAGGAAAGCAGCTTGAAAGGAACAGACTACGAGCTTCTTGTAGTGATCGCAAATCAGGGCTATACGGATGTGATCATGGACGCGGCGCGAAAGGCCAACGCTACCGGCGGAACTGTGATCCATGCGAAGGGAACGGGAATGGAGAAGGCGGAAAAGTTTTTAGGCGTTTCCCTTGCTCAGGAGAAAGAGATGATCTTTATGGTCACGAAGACAAAGGATAAAAACGGCATCATGCAGAGCATCATGAAGGAAGCCGGGATCGGAAGCAAGGCGGGGGCGATCGTCTTCTCTCTGCCGGTGACAGAGACGGCGGGGATGCGTCTGATCGAGAAAAATGAAGATGATTAAGCTCTGCCGCGCTGATCACGGCAGATCATAGGCCTGAAGGCACGGAACGGTGGCATTAAAAAAGAAAAGCGGTTTTCAGAAAAAACGCCGCGGAAACGCCCCGAAACCATTGACACGGCATATAGAGTATTGTACAATCATTCGTAAATCTTCGACCGGTCCGGACACAGAGCGGAGCGTGCGGGGAGACAAATCATGGACGAAGCCCCGGAAGAAACCGGGCGGCGTCAAATTTATAAAGATTTAGGAGTTGATTTTTTTGGATTCAGGGCAAGCCCTGCAGGGACTGATCGTAATTGGACTTCTGGCGTTATCCGCGTTTTTCTCATCGGCGGAGACGGCAATGATGACGGTAAATAAGATCCGTGTGCGGAATCTCGCGGAGGCGGGACTCGGCCATGCCGTTGTGCTGGAGAAGATCTTAAGCAATCAGCCCAAAATGCTCAGTGCAATTTTAATAGGAAACAATATTGTCAATATTTCAGCGTCTTCTCTGATGACTGTGCTGGTCACAGACGTGTTTGGAAATAAATATGTCGGTATCGGAACCGGCGTTTTGACGCTGTTAGTCCTGATCTTTGGTGAGATCACACCGAAGACTTCCGCGACGATCTATTCCGAGACCCTGGCACTCAAGTTCGCGAAACCGATCTACCTGATCATGCAGGTCCTGACACCGCTGATCGTGGTCGTTGATATGCTCTCCAAGGGCGTTTTAAAGATGATCCATGTGGATCCGAACAAGAAACAGGACGCGATCACGGAGGATGAGCTCCGAACGATCGTGGAGGTCAGCCACGAAGAGGGTGTGATCGAGTCGGACGAGAAGAAGATGATCTACAACGTGTTCGATTTCGGGGATTCTGTCGCGAAGGACATTATGGTTCCGCGTATCGATATGACATTCCTCGATGTGAATGCCAGCTATCAGGAGATCATGGATATTTTTCGACAGGAGAAGTATACGAGATATCCGGTCTATGAGGAGACGACGGACAATGTCATTGGCATCGTGAATATCAAGGACCTGTTCCTGATCCCGAAAGACAAGGAATTTAAGCTGCGGGATTACCTGCGTGAGCCGTATTACACCTACGAGTTTAAAAAGACGACGGAGCTTATGGTGGAACTCCGTAAGACCATGAACAGCGTTGCCATCGTTCTTGATGAGTATGGCGCGACGGCTGGGCTTATCACATTGGAGGATATGCTTGAGGAGATCGTCGGAGAGATCCGCGACGAGTACGATGCGGATGAGGAAGACAGCATCAGGAAGATCAATCCGAAGGAATATGTGATCGAGGGCGCCATGAAACTTGATGATCTCGACGACCAGCTTGGTCTGGATCTCAAGTCAGAAGATTACGACTCTGTCGGCGGCTATATTATCGGCCTTTTAGACCATCTCCCGCAGGCGGGGGAGGAAGTCACAAGCGGAAATCTCCGGTTTGTGGTGGATACGGTGGAGAGAAACAGGATTGACAAGGTGCATCTGTATATTCTGGATGCGCCGCAGAAGAGCGAAGAAAGTGAGCAGGAGAGCAAACCCGAACAGTGAAGTTACTGAACCGCGACAAAATTAGCGAAAAATGTACAGCTTTCGGTCTTGACAATTTTTTTCAAACCAATTAATATGAAACTATCCAAAAGGGGAGTAGTTGAAATGCACTGTCAACAATCGCGGCGGAAACGTCTGGTGGTGCATACCGGTAAAATGGTAACGAGACTTTTTGCAGAGAGAAATTTCTGCAGAAAGTCTTTTTTTGTTGCTCTGAGGATCCGAGGGCGATCCGATATGGCGGCAAAAAAAGACGGTCTGTAAAATTTCATGGAATCCATTGGCAGGGAAAGAGAAAAACCTGCGCATACTATTTTCAAGGAGGAGTTTTTATGGACTTTTTATGGAGTGGATTACTATCGATCACCTGGCAGCAGGTCGTCATGTATGTGGTAGGGCTTTTACTGATCTACCTGGCAATTGAGAAAAATTATGAGCCGGCCCTTCTTCTGCCGATGGGCTTCGGTGCGATCCTTGTGAATCTCCCGGCCAGCGGTGTATTAAACCAGTTTATGGAGGGCGCCGGTGAGACTCACGGAATCATCCAGTGGCTCTTTGAATCCGGCATTGAGGCATCGGAGGCTTTCCCGCTGCTGCTCTTTATCGGTATCGGAGCTATGATCGACTTTGGACCGCTGCTTTCGAACCCGAAGATGTTCCTCTTTGGTGCAGCGTCCCAGTTCGGCATCTTTTTTACGATCTTTATGGCATCACTTCTCGGCTTTGATATCAAGGACGCTGCCTCTATCGGAATCATCGGAGCGGCAGATGGTCCGACTTCGATCTTGGTATCTCAGGTGTTAAAGTCAAACTACATCGGAGCGATCGCGGTGGCGGCATATTCCTATATGGCACTTGTGCCGATCATCCAGCCGATGGCGATCAAAGCGGTTACGACAAAGAAAGAACGCATGATCCGCATGCCGTATGAGCCGGGAAAAGTAAGCCGGTTCACAAGAATCGCTTTTCCGATCATTGTAACATTTGTCGCAGGACTTGTCGCTCCGGCGTCTGTTGCTCTTGTAGGATTCCTGATGTTCGGAAATCTGATCCGTGAATGCGGCTGCTTAAACAGCCTTTCCGAAACAGCGCAGACGACACTCGCGAACCTGATCACACTTGTTCTCGGAATCACGATCTCTTTCTCCATGAAAGCGGATCAGTTCGTAAGCTTACAGACACTGATGATCATGGGACTTGGACTTTTCGCTTTTATTTTTGACTCCATCGGCGGCGTCGTGTTTGCGAAATTCTTAAATCTGTTCAGCAAGAACAAAGTGAACCCGATGGTCGGAGCAGCAGGAATCTCCGCATTCCCGATGTCTGCCCGTGTCATTGAGAAGATGGGAATTGCGGAGGACAAAACAAACCATCTTCTGATGCATGCTATCGGAGCGAACGTATCCGGTCAGGTCGCATCTGCAGTTGCCGGCGGAATCATCCTTGGATTCTTTATGTAGGAGGTCTGGACTATGAATGTAAATATAATGCTTGCTTTAGGGATCATGTGGAAGGGAATGCTTGGAATCTTCGTTGTGATGGGGATCCTGGCGCTCGTTGTTTATCTCCTCACGAAGGTGGGAGACCGTTAGCTCATCATCCCGCCCGCCATTCCGCTCAATGTGCACATGGCGAGGACGGAGAGAAGTCTTTTGGTGTCTTCCGTGACACCGTCCTTCTGTGCGAGGGACATGAGATATAAAAACAGAAAATAGAGAGTTCCGAGGACCAGGCCCCAGAAAAAACGCCTGGTCCTCATTGTTTTTCCGGCGATCATGCCGCCAAAAAAGCAGGAGAGGATATAGACTGCGCAGACAGCGAGATTGACCTGGTTTTCCGGGAGGCGGAACTTAAAAAGGGCGAAGGACAGTACCATCAGAAGAATTCCGGAGAGGATATAAGTTGCGATCAGGGCGCGTACCATGCGCCATACCGGGTTTGTCTGCATGAGAAAACTCCTTTCTTGAAGGATGTACTCCAGGAGTTCTTCCAGAACTCATAAAATCAGGTACAGAAAGATCCTGAGAGGACATCATGATGTGGGCGTTTGCTTTATACAGGATATGTGGGGAAAGGTCATGCATATGCATTGCGCGGCTGATCTTGTAAGCGGTGAGCCTGTTTGGCTGAAAAAAGTGGATCTCTGTAACGGATTTTCCTGCATCACGGCAATAAAATCCGTTGCATAATAGAAAATCGTATGGTATAATTTCATTTAAATTCGGGGTATTATGCCCACGATAAGAGAACAGGAGGAAATGATACCATGAAGCATGTAAAGACTTTAAGTTCCAACACTTTAAAGAACAGCATGAAGAAGGGCGGCTGCGGCGAATGCCAGACATCCTGCCAGTCTGCGTGCAAAACATCCTGCACAGTAGGAAACCAGAGCTGTGAAAACAGCAACCGCTAATGCGGGGCTTCGAATAAACGGAAGTTTTTAAAGAGACCCCTACGGTCGTATGATTGTAGGGGCTATTTCTTGTCTGATCAAAGAATCTGCCGGTGACGGGTTTCCCGGACAGCGATGCCGGGAAAGCCGCCACTGACAGACCACAAAGGGCAGGTAAGAAAGAAGTCAGGAGACCATCAGATCGTGACTGTAATCGGGAAGAAACGGAACAGTCACCTGAAAATTAAGACAGTAGGAGAAAGTTAGCTTTGATACATCAGTATATAAATAATGGATACCATATTGTTTTGGACGTAAACAGTGGATCGGTTCATTCCGTGGATGCGTTGCTCTACGATGCCGTGGAGGTTCTCGCGAAGATCGTCCCGGATATGGAAAAACCGATGCCTCTCACGGATGACCAGAAAAAAGCAGTGAGAGAAGCACTGGTCTGTAAGTACTCTGCAGAAGATATTGAGGACGCGCTCTCCGATATTCAGGAGCTCATCGACGCGGAGGAGCTGTTTGCTGCGGATATTTACAAAGATTATGTGATCGATTTCAAGAAACGTCAGACGGTCGTGAAGGCACTCTGCCTTCATATTGCCCATGACTGCAACCTTGCCTGCAAGTACTGCTTCGCAGAGGAAGGCGAGTACCATGGACGCCGCGCCCTCATGAGCTTTGAGGTCGGAAAGAAGGCACTGGATTTCCTGATTGCAAACTCCGGAAACCGCATCAACCTTGAGGTTGATTTCTTCGGCGGCGAGCCGCTTATGAACTGGAACGTTGTAAAACAGCTTGTGGAATACGGACGTTCCCAGGAGAAGGAGCACAATAAGAAATTCCGTTTTACACTGACAACAAACGGCGTACTCTTAAACGATGAGATCATGGAGTTCTGCAACAGGGAAATGAGCAACGTGGTCTTAAGTCTTGACGGACGTCCGGAGGTCAATGACCGGATGCGTCCGTTCAGAAATGGTAAGGGAAGCTACGAACTTATTGTTCCAAAATTCCAGAAATTCGCGAAATCACGCGGCGAGAAGGATTATTTCGTCCGCGGAACCTTCACAAGAAACAACCTGGATTTCGGAAACGATGTCCTCCACTATGCGGATCTCGGCTTTGAGAAGCTTTCTATGGAGCCGGTAGTTGCAGCTCCGGAAGAGCCGTACTCCATCCGTGAGGAAGATCTTCCGCAGATCATGGATGAGTATGACAGACTCGCAAAAGAGTTTGTAAAGCGTCAGAAAGAGGGAAGAGGATTCAAATTCTTCCACTTCATGCTTGATTTAAGTCAGGGACCATGTGTTGCGAAACGTCTGTCCGGCTGCGGTTCAGGAACCGAGTATCTTGCGGTAACTCCGTGGGGAGACTTATATCCATGCCACCAGTTCGTTGGAAATGAAGAGTTCCTGCTTGGAAACGTGGATACCGGCGTGGTCAACACGAAGGTGCGCGATGAATTCAAGCTCTGCAACGTATATGCGAAAGAAAAATGCAAAAACTGCTTTGCGAGATTCTACTGCAGCGGCGGATGCGCGGCAAATTCCTTCAACTTCCACGGCAGCATTACGGATGCCTACGATATCGGCTGCGAAATGCAGAAAAAACGTATCGAGTGCGCGATTATGATCCGTGCTGCTTTAGCAGAGGACGAGGAAAACAACTAAATCGATCATAGCGGTCAGGGGAAGAACCCCCCGGATTGTTATTGTAAGGATGACGGAGGCGGTGATTACGACAGACTCCGGAATCAAGAGGGACAAAAAGGCTTTTGAACCTCGAAATCATATCAAGAAGGAGATTTTATCATGAAGAGCAACAAAGGAAAGGGACTGCTCGGCCTCCTGGGACTGCTCGTTGTGCTCGGTATCTTCGGATTTTTCGGCTATGATACTCTTCAGAAGAGTAAGCTGGTCACCGATGAGAACGGAGTAACTTCCCAGAATGGCGGAATCAAGCTCGGTCTGGATCTGGCAGGCGGCGTCAGCATTACCTACCAGGCGAAGGAAGAGAATCCGAGTGCTGAGGATATGTCCGATACCCAGTACAAGCTGCAGCAGAGAGTACAGAACTACAGCTCTGAGGCAGAGGTTTATCAGGAAGGCGGAAACCGTATCAATGTTGATATTCCGGGTGTCACAGACGCGAACAAGATCCTGGAAGAGCTCGGTAAGCCGGGCTCCTTACAGTTCTATGATGAGAACTGGAATGTTGTACTGGAAGGAACCGATGTAGCTTCTGCGAAAGCTGTGATCTATAAAGACCAGCAGACAGGAAACAATAACTATGAAGTAGCGCTTACATTTACCGATGAAGGTACTAAGAAATTCGCAGATGTGACTGCAGCGAACGTCGGCAAGAAGATCGCGATCGTTTACGATAATGTGATGTACTCTAACCCGACCGTACAGCAGGCGATCACAGGCGGACAGGCCTCTATCTCCGGCATGACTTCCTATGAAGAGGCTGAGAATCTTGCGTCCACGATCCGTATCGGTTCCCTTTCCCTGGAACTGGAGGAACTCCGTTCCAACGTGGTAGGCGCGAAACTTGGTCAGGAAGCGATCACGACAAGCTTAAAGGCCGGCGCGATCGGTTTCGGAATCGTATGCGTATTCATGATCGTAGTTTACCTCGTCCCGGGTCTTGCGGCATCCCTTGCACTCTGCCTCTATGTGGCATTGATGCTGATCCTGCTCGCGGCCTTTGAGGTTACATTAACACTTCCGGGTATTGCCGGTATCATCCTTTCCATCGGTATGGCAGTTGATGCGAACGTCATCATCTTCACCCGTATCAAGGAGGAGATCGGTCTCGGAAAGACAGTTCATTCCGCGATCAAGACAGGTTTTGCGAAAGCGTTATCCGCCATCGTCGATGGTAACGTGACAACACTGATCGCAGCGGCTGTTCTTTACTGGAGAGGCTCCGGTACAGTTAAGGGATTCGCTACAACACTTGCCCTTGGTATCGTTCTTTCCATGTTCACAGCACTTTTCGTTACAAAGTTCACACTGAACACCCTGTATAACCTTGGATTCCAGGATCAGAAGTTCTACGGCATCAGAAAAGAGAAGAAGGCGCTCAACTTCCTCGGAAAGAGAAATATCTGCTTTATCATCTCAGCTGTTATGATCCTCGCAGGTGTTGCAGGAATGGTAATGAACAAGTCTTCCATCGGAAACGCGTTCAATTACTCCCTTGACTTCCAGGGCGGTACCTCCACAAGCGTGACCTTCAATGAGGACATGTCTCTGGATAGAATCTCAAGCGAGGTCGTTCCGGTAGTCGAATCCATCACAAACAGTGCGGATACGCAGACACAGAAGGTTGCCGGAACAAACGAGGTGATCATCAAGACAAGAACCTTAAGCGTGGAAGAGCGTCAGGCATTAGACGAGGCACTTGTTGAGAACTTCGGTGTTGATGAGTCAAAGATCACTGCAGAGAGCATCTCCGGTGCGGTAAGTGCTGAGATGAAGCGCGACGCGGTTATGGCTACAGCGATCGCTACCGTATTTATGCTTCTCTATATCTGGGTACGATTCAAGGATATCCGTTTCGCTGCAAGTGCTGTTTTAGCCCTTGTCCATGACGTATTGGTTGTAGTTGCATGCTATGCCCTCGCAAAGTGGTCCGTTGGTTCCACAGCGATCGCCTGCCTGCTTACTATCGTCGGATACTCTATCAACGCGACGATCGTTATCTTCGACCGTATCCGTGAGAACATTAAGCTCATGGGACCGAAGGCATCCACCGTTGATATTGTAAATACAAGTATCACCCAGACCTTCACACGAAGCATCAATACATCCCTGACGACCTTTGTCATGGTATTTGTTCTGTTCATCATGGGCGTATCCTCCATCCGTGAGTTTGCACTCCCGTTAATGGCAGGTATCATCTGTGGTACCTATTCTTCCGTATGCCTGACAGGCGCTATGTGGTATGTTATGACTACAAAGAAGCAGAAGAAGGACGCAGTTGAAAAGCAGGCAAAAAAGGATGCTGAGAAAGCAGCAAAGGAAGCGAAGAAATCCGGAAAATAATTTTCGGGACTAATTTATAAGGCAAGAAAAATATGAAATATAAGATTCTGGCAAAAGACGGACGTGCCAAACGGGCTGACGTAGAGACAGTCCACGGCACGATCCATACGCCGGTATTCATGAATGTAGGAACTGTCGCCGCGATCAAGGGCGCTGTGTCCACCGATGACCTTCGCGGGATCGGGACACAGGTGGAGCTTTCCAACACCTACCATCTTCATGTCCGGACCGGCGACAAGCTGATTAAAGAGCTCGGCGGGCTCCACAGGTTTATGAACTGGGACCGTCCGATCCTCACCGATTCCGGCGGCTTTCAGGTATTTTCCCTCGCCGGACTCAGAAAGATCAAAGAAGAAGGCGTGTACTTCAACTCCCACATCGATGGTCATAAGATTTTCATGGGACCGGAGGAGAGCATGCAGATCCAGTCAAACCTTGGCTCCACGATCGCGATGGCATTCGATGAGTGCGCTCCGCATCCGTGTACCAGAGAATACATGGAGAATTCTGTCGCGAGAACTACAAGGTGGCTGGCGAGATGCCAGGCGGAGATGGCGAGATTAAATTCCCTGCCGGATACCGTCAATAAGGAACAGCTTCTGTTCGGCATCAATCAGGGCGGAACCTTTGAGGATATCCGGATCGCGCATGCGGATACGATCTCGAAGATGAACTGCGACGGCTACGCGGTCGGCGGACTTGCGGTCGGTGAGAGTCACGAGGAGATGTACCGTATCCTCGATGCGGTGGTTCCGCATCTCCCGGAAGAGAAACCGACTTATCTGATGGGCGTCGGAACCCCGGCGAACATCCTTGAGGCGGTGGACCGCGGCGTTGATTTCTTCGACTGCGTTTACCCGACAAGAAATGGCCGTCATGGTCATGTATATACAAACCACGGAAAGATCAACCTGTTTAATGAGCAGTTTTCAAAGGATATGCGCCCCATCGAAGAGGGATGCCAGTGTCCGGCCTGCCGCTCATACAGCAGGGCCTATATCCGCCATCTTCTGAAGGCAAAAGAGATGCTCGGAATGCGCTTATGCGTGCTCCACAATCTTTACTTCTACAACACGATGATGACGGAGATCAGGGAAGCTATTGAGAACCACTGCTACGCCGAGTACAAAGAGAAAAAGTTGGAGGGCGTGACAGGGAACTATAAAGACAAGGTATAAGAAAAGGAGGTGCAACGGATATGACTAACAGCCCGGCATTTTTGATTGGATATATTGTTTTAATCTTTGCTTTCATGTACTTCATTGCGATCAGACCGCAGCAGAAGGAAAAGAAAAAAATGCAGGAACTGATGGCAAGCATCGCAGTCGGTGACAGCGTGCTGACATCCAGCGGATTCTACGGAGTGATCATTGATATGACAGACGATACTGTTATCGTTGAGTTTGGCAACAATAAGAACTGCCGTATCCCGATGCAGAAACAGGCGATCGTTCAGGTTGAAAAACCGGAGGCGTAAGACCTGAAAAACAGAAAAGAAAGAGGTTCATTTCCACTTATGGGGAGATGAACCTCTTTTTTATGTAACAGGAAATTCCGAGGAATTCCCTGTTACA
>OGEG01001442.1_pt1 | contig 16135 bp, 8 predicted proteins | sample 1570621 | NCBI WGS metagenome assembly OGEG01 (sample SAMEA2582130, study PRJEB24529) | metagenome | biome: Human gut stool | place: China | collected 2011 | reverse complement strand
TCCGTCTTTTATCAATACAGGAAGCCATACATAGCGTGAATCTTCGAGGTCTTTCTTTTTCCAGCGGTCAAACATGGCAATATATGCATTCTTCTTTCCGATAACCGGTTGTACGTATGTACTCTGCGCATAGAAAGTCTTGTCTGCATCCGGACCCGTACAAGGATTACCTATCGTTTTCCATGTACCCATGATGGAATCCGCCACTGCGATTTCCGCCACATTCGGGCCCCAGCCGGTGCAGCCGGAACTTAACATATAATATTTGCCCTTATGCTTAAACACTGCCGGAGCTTCACGGGATTCTTTGATGAAATTGCGTGTAAAGCGTCCGCTTGGTTTCAGGTAATCGTCTGTCAGGAGACTGATATACATGGTTTCGTTATTTTCTGAAGAATAGAATTGGTAGGCACGTCCGTCATCATCGACAAAAACTGTCTGGTCACGGCTCATCGCATTATTCGGTCGGAAACTTCCCAAGTAAGTGAATGGTCCGTTTGGAAAATCAGAGACAGCTACACCCGCACACGCTTTGCTGTAATCGGCACTCTCTACATGTGCCCACATCACGAACTTACCTGTCTTTTTATTATAAATCACTTTCGGACGTTCCAAAACCTTCGACGGATGCAGGTCATGGTTCGGGTCCTCTTTGACTGCCGGAAGCACAATGCCCTCAAACTTCCAGTTCAGTAAATCTTTGGAAGAATAGCAGCCTACTCCCGTCACATCTGTACGATAACACTCCCATGTAGCCCAATCAGGCAAAATCGTTTTGCCCTTTTTATATTCTCCATACCAGTAGTAAGTACCGTCGTGGTAAAGAAGTCCCCCGCCATGCGCATTGATAGGGTTACCGTCCGTATCCTTCCACACTTCCCCGGGAATAATATAACTATTCTTCTGAGCTCGCATTTGTATTGGCAGTAACCCTATACAAACCACTACCAGTAATAACATTCTTACCATATATATTTCATTATTTTTGATGTTTCTCATTATTCTCTGCCGACATATCACCTCGCAGTGAAATCATTCGCTCACAAAGATAACCTATACCATAAAGAAAAGAGTTCAAATATCCGTCAAAAAAGGGATATAAAAAGACCATTCTTCGCAAAATGTATAATCTTCCGGAATTTTCCCCTTTCTCATAGAGAATATTTATTGCTGAAAGCAATAAATATGAAAAGTATATCCGCCGGCTTCTATATATACGATATTAATCAAAATTCCACCTATCCATCCATTTTATAAAGGGGACTCCTTTATCATCAAACTGAACAGGCAGCCAGATGTAGCGTGAATCCGCCAGGCTCTTCGGACGCCACATATCCGCCATAAAGAAAAATTGCCCTTTCTCCGGCAAAGGCAATATATAAGTACTTTGTCCTCCAAATGTCTTATCCGCATCTTCACCAACACAAGGGTTCGGCAGTTGCTTCCATTCGCCCAACATAGAATCAGCGGTTAGCAAACGGGCTTTATTAGGATCCCATCCCGTGCAGCCGGAAGTTATCATCCAATAAGTTCCCTCTTTCTTGAATATAGCAGGAGCCTCATTGTGTCCACCAGGGAAAATACGGATATATTTTCCTGTATGACTGAGATAATCATCGGCCAGTTCTGCAATCTGCAATGTCAGGTTATCTTCTGAGGAATAGATATGATAAGCCTTTCCGTCATCGTCCACAAATAAAGTCATATCACGGGACATTTGTCCGTCTTTCAGATCACGCTTTACGAACATACCTTTTGCAATAGCTTCATACCACTTCGGTGTCCACCATTCCTTATACTCTTCCGGATTCCACTTCATTTTCCGTTCTTTTCGGGTCATGTTCAAGGGGTAAGCTCCCGGATTGACCCTGCCGGAGCGAATGAAACGATAGGGACCGGCAGGAGAATCACTCACTGCAACGGCTGCACGCGCAGGTCCATAACCTTGTCCTTTCAGTTCTAAATGAAGCCACATGACAAATTTCCCGGTTTTCGCATTATAGATCACCTTGGGGCGTTCCATGATGCATCCTTTCTCAATGTCATGCCCTTCTTCCTCAGAGACAGCTAAGGCAATACCTTCAGATTTCCAGTTATACAGGTCTGTTGATGAATAGCAGTTGATTCCCTTCTCTGTGACAAAACCGGATGCAGGACGGTGTTCTCCAAACCAATAATATTTTCCTTCATGGAAAAGTATTCCGCCACCGTGCGCATTGATTACATTGCCATCCGTATCTCTCCAGACCTTTCCGGAAGCGATTCCCTTTTCTTTCTGATAGACTCTTACATAATCTATTTCATACTTCATCGGCAGGGCGGCCTCATCAATCGGGCCACCGTTAATTCCGCCAATGGCGAGATTCAGTAACAGGTATTGTGGTTTTGTAAAAGGATTGGTACCTTTACCGATACTTCCATTCCTTGTGCTGCTCAAAGGAATTTCATTTAGCAGTTCATCGTCCAAATATAGTTTGATAGCCTCTTCATCCCAGTCCATGCGCCAGATATGGAACTTAGATGCCCAATCGGGATCTTTGTCAGTGAAATGCGAATAAGGAGTAGCCTGACTGTCCCATTTTGCATGCCATTGACGGTCTGTTCCCCAAGCAGCATTGGCTAAGATATGTGGTGTTCCTTTAATCTGATAATATTCCATGATATCTATCTCACCACATGAAGGCCATTCCATATTACTTCCCAATGTCCAGATAGCAGGCCATGCTCCTTTTGCCACAGGAATACGAGCCTTTATCTCAAAACGCCCATACAGAAACTCTTTCTTTCCGGCAGTAGTTACTGAAGAAGAGGTATAGTCAATAAATTCTCTCTTCTTCCGCCAATCATTACTTCCGGATACATAAAGAGGATTTTTACGGTTCTGCTCTTTCCGGGCTTCTATTATCAACAGCCCATTCTTGCAAACTGCATTGTCGGATTGGTACCATTGAGCTTCTTCATTACGCGCATATCCTTGCTCAAAGTTCCATACAGAAGAGTTCAAACGACCATCTGAATTAAATTCATCTATCCAAACAAGTTGCCAGTCGTCCTGGGCAAATATGCATAGTGAAAATGACAAGCCCATCATTAAATTTACAATCTTCTTTATCTTCATACTAATTTGTTTTTCTTTGGTATATCCAAACCTATTGAACTATTTATCCCTAATAAATAAAATGATTCATATTTACATCAGCAAAAATAAGACTTCAATAAAAAATAAAGGACTAGAAATCGTGCAATTAGGTCGAACTTTAGATCATATTCATTGAAATGACTCAATAATGAGCATCTTTGCACGATTTTATACCGAATAGAACACATCTGAAGTCATATAATCAAACGCAGGAGACAAGTTCAATCATCTCATCCCCTGCATTTACTACCTATATAAAAATACCTATCGATTACTTCGTCATTGTACCTCTCAGGCGATACCTCTTTCCACCGGACTCGTAATCGTAACAAAATGTAAATGTGCCATCCTCAAAACTAACGGTCCCGTTAGAAACCGGAAGATTCTTCCAGCCAGCCACTGTGAAAGTACCGTCCGGTTGACGTGTAAACGTCACACCGTTGTTATCAATTGAGTTGAAATAATCTTCAGATGTAATGTTTCCAGTTGGTGAAAGATCTGAATTCTGCGTAACATTAAAGAAACGAGCCTGATTTTTATTCACTGCCTTCAACGTACGCTGCATATTAACGGAAGAAGGAGTCAGTTCTTCATCATTGTCAGTCAACGTATATCTGATGGCTACCATCTGATAAATCCCTGAAAAGTCATTCGTTAAATTGAGATTCATTATGAGAACTGTATCCTTAGGTTGTTTCACGTAATCGGATACTGACTCAATTTTGAAAGTCAACGCATAAAGTTTATCACAATCCAATCCGGAAGTTTCGACAGTAAATGGCAACCGACTATATACATCGCCCGCTTTAATGGTCGTGCTCATTGACGGAAAACTGCAAAATTGATCACCCAACTTCTGATATTTTAATGGGGCATCCAACATATACTTATTATTGTACCATTCGATGGTAGCGTCATTGTGAGTCAAGACGACTTCCACATTCCGGTCGATATTCTGGCTACCTCCCGTAGCAACGGCAACATACGCATTTTGTGGACCATCGCCATACGCCACATCAAATTGCTGTACCACTTCATAGGCACCTACAATATAAACTTGTTTGTAGTATTGTTCACCATCCAAAGGGCTCTCTTTACTACAGGATGCAAATAATCCTACAAGTAGCCCCAACGTATAAATAGTTCTAATTAGTTTCATATTTCTTTTGATTATATAGGTTTATCTCCATTCCGGATTTTGCACGAGGTTTTTATTTTTATCCAACACACTCTTAGGTATAGGATAGAAATAGTGTTTGTACGAGAATGAACGCCGTGTCAATTTATCGTTCAAAATAGTTGTTGTGTAGAATTTCTGACGTTCATTGCTTCTTGCTTTGACGTTGCAACCGGAGATAGGACGATTGTATGCCTCCATAGCATCTCCCCAACGGCGCAAGTCGTGATAACGACGTCCTTCGCAAGCAAACTCTATTCTGCGTTCATGCTTAATCAGTTCACGGACCTTATTCCTGTCGGCAGCAACAGCCTCAGTAATTCCGGGCAGACCGGCACGATGACGAATCAGATTGAAATACTTCACAATATCAGCTGTATTATGTTCCACCGTCACTTGACTGCCGTTAGGCATCTCCAGCGTATAAGGTTCTTTCAACTCATTAATAGCCTCCACATAATTCAGCAATGTTTCCGCATACCGGAAAACCGGGAAATATTTAGCTTTGACCGTACCCTTTTTCATCTCATCTTCCAAATGTCTATATTTGACACAAGTATAGCCTGTACGATTATAATCTTCAGGATGATCCGGATTAGCGGAAGCATATCCGTCGGAATAATAAGTAACCTCAATATTCTTGTACTGATTCTCCGAAGAAGAAGTGCCTGGCCAGAATGAATGGCAAAAGCCTATCGTTGCATAAAAACGAGGTTCGCGATTGTTATACATTCTAGCAGTGCTCGCCAGAAGTGTAAAGCCAGAGAAAGTTTGGTTAGCGCCGCCAATTCTTTCAAAATTAACGCTGGCATCCGGATAAGGATAGTCCTGACTGGATTCATTGATATCTTGTCCGTCCACCATTTGGTAAGCATCAATCAAGTCCTGTACGAGATTCAAGCCACCCCATCCACCTAATTTGAAAGGTGCAGCAGCCACCAATGGGGCATCACCTGTCGGCATTTGACAGGAATAGATAAATTCAGGATTAATCATCACAGGAATTTCACCACTGAATGTATAAGTCAACGAACGGTAATGGTCGATACCGGCTGCTCCCTTTGGATAAGGCTCATAATAATCCGGATCTATCTCTTTGATAAATTCTTCATTAGTGGGCAGATCCTTGCTATCTATTTCTTTGGGAGTCCAATACAACTCAAATTTATTTGAATCAATAATGTATTTTGAATAAGCGGCAGACACTCCCCATTTCGAATTATCATTTTCCTGCGATATAAAGTTTGCGCCGTCACTTGTCCGCTGCCAGTCAGCATAAAACTTATTGCCGTTATACCACGGACTGGCTGCATACAATGTAATTCTTGACAAAGTAGCGTAAGCGGCCCATTGGGTAGGAAGCGTCACAACCGTTGAACTTTCTACTTCCAGTGGCAAGAACTGAATGGCCAGAGACATCCATTTACGGATTTCCAATACGCATTCATCGTATGTTCCTCGTTCCAGTGACATTTCGGCTACCGGCACATCCACATTAAAGGGCGTTTCCGGAACAATGGGCACAGGTCCGTACTGCAACATCAGCAGATAATAATAATATCCTACCAAAAAGTAGCATCGTCCCATCAACTCACGACGTTCAACGTCTGTCACATCGGGTACTTCATTGATTCTCGACAAGGCAGTGAGTGCCATACGAATACCCTGATAATATTTGGGATAGTTATTGTAATATCCGTCATAAGGAGTAATCTCGTCCAGCAAAAACTTCATGCCGTAGTGCTGGCTATCATTCCAGGACATGAAATTCTCATCAGAAGCAATTTGGAACGGTGTAGAAGAATTTGACCAAAGTTTGCCTTCATTGGGTATATATTGCGCTGCACCGTTAATATACTGATCCAGGAGTTCTTTGCGAGAGAATACGGAGTCAAGAAAAGTCATCTGGTCAATATATTCTTCGACATCCAGATAATCACCGCAAGATTGCAGCCCGATGGTTATACTACAAACCATCGACAGAAATAAAGTCTTTATAATATTTGTTTTCTTTTTCATAATAATCGTCCTTTAGAAAGTTAAGTTCAACTGTAAGGTGTACATCCTTTGCAAAGGATATTCCGCTCCATTACCAGAGGCTTGCGATGGATCAAAAAGCTTCACTTTATCCCACACATGTAGATTCTCGCCTATCAGACTGAGAGTAGCAGATTCCACACCGACACGACTCTTCAACCAATTATTCGTAAAACGGTAAGAGACATCTACATTTTTGAGGCGCAGATATTTACCGTCAGCTAACCAGAAGGTAGACTCCTGATTATTATTTTTATTTTCTCCATACGTTAGTCGCGGAAACTTAGCATTCGGATTCTCTGCCAATGCAGGATCAATGCCATTAACCTCAGCATATTCTCTTGGAATCCAACGATTTCTTGGATCAGCACCCATTTCGAGTAAGTTACCTCTTGATTCATTTAAGAAAGGATAGAATCCCCGACCACCTTGAAAATATTGTACTTTAGAGACTCCTTCAAACAAAATACTAACACGGAATGCCTTGTAGTTCCAATCAAGTGCAAAACCGTATTGTATAAACGGTACAGCAGAGTAGTTGAGAGGTACGACGTCATCTTTATCAATCTTACCGTCACCGTTCACATCCTTATACTTGATATCGCCCGGACGATAATTATCCATAAAGGTCTGTTTGGGACTACTTTTAATGTCATCCTCATCTTTAAATAATCCCAAAGCAATTAATCCGCGCTGTACTTTGTAAGGGACTCCGGAATTAGACTGATATGGATAATTCACCCCACTCTGTTCCCAGTAGATCACTTCGTTTTCAGCGTGAGTAAAGTTACCACGTACAGTAAGAGCCATATCCTTATTAAATGTATGAGTATAAGCTAGTGTACCATCCATACCCCACGACTTCATGCTTCCGATATTAGCATAAGGAAGTACATTGCTTAAACCACCCTCGTCCGGTATATTGGCACGCCTCTGGAAAATATCGGTTGTCTTCGTATGAAAGAAATCCACTGTCATGTCTACCTTATCATCAAAGAAACGGGCATCGATACCAAAGTTCGTTTTTGTACTGACTTCCCATTTTAAATTCATTGATCCGGTACGATTTTCGGCAAGTCCGGTTCCCCATGTACTGGAAACGTTACCTAAAGTAGTTAAATAAGGGAATCGAATATCATTACCATTCTCATCTTTCAGACGATCATTTCCTACCCGTCCCCAAGAAGCACGGAACTTCAGGAAGTTATTGAATGGGAGCAGATTTCTATACCAATCATATTGCGTAGGCACCCACCCCCCGGAAATAGAGGGGAACCAACCGTAGCGACGTTCTTTATTGAAATTTTCCGAACCGGTATAGCCAAGATTACCTTCTACAAGATAGGTATCTTTATAAGAATAGGTAGCGCGGAAGGAAAGTGCCTGATAACGTTTGGGAATGCTGACTAACACACCGTTTCCCCAATCCACATTGGTCAGTTCCTGGCGGTAAAAATGCGCCAACCCCGTCACACGGTGATCTTGATTAAACAAACGTTTATAGTTGGCGGCAGCTTCGAAATATAATTCCCGATTGGATGCTGATCCCTGTGTTGCTGTCATATCCTCCTTATTTACAGTACGCACAGTTTTCAAGCTACCATCCAAATAACGTCCATCTTTGGGATCGGCATAATATTGTTCGGGGTTCATATGTCTGTCGACTATGTGTGCACCATTCATAGAGAATGAGAACAAGCCACGTACTGACAATCCCTCTGTGATCATACCCAAATCCTGCGACAAGCCTACATTTATTTTGGTAGAATACGTCTCATTGGTAGTATATCCCATGTAATTCAGGCGTACATATGGTGATTTATCCTCCAGATTAGTGCCATAAGCAGGCAACTGACCATTAGAGTACCTCACAGGAACCACAGTAGGAGGTAAGTTCGCTTGCGATTCCCACAGGTATTTATTGCTTGAGCCTGTTCCTGGTGCGTTTTGTGTCTTGATTACTGCTTCCAAATTCAAACTCAACAAAGTTGTTTTTGTAAGGTCAGCATCAATATTTGTACGGAAATTATATTTATGATAGTTTACATTAACGTCATGTTTGCTTGCAGACTTATCCTGTTTAAATAGAGCTTCAGAGTTAAGGATACCCAAACTCATATAGTAGCGAGCACTTTGTCCACCACCGGAAATACTTAAATGGTGTTGATTGTTAATTACATGATCTTTCAAAATCACATCACGCCAATTCACATTCGGATATAAATCCGGGTCAAGTCCCAATCGCAGAATTTCCATTTCGTCATTCTGATAAATTCTCTCTTGATTACGAGTTATACATGCTTCATTCATCAGCATGGCATAACTGTAACCATCTGCAAATTCCGGTGTGATGGTACGCGCATTATAAGAAGTCTCCACTTTAGCATTAATCTTAATCTTACCTTCTTTACCATGCTTGGTAGTAATCAACACTACACCATTTGCGCCACGAGAACCATAAATCGCGGTTGTAGAAGCATCCTTCAATACAGTAAAAGACTCAATATCCTCAATATTGATTTCATCTAAATCGCGTTCAAAACCATCAACTAATACTAATGCGGAGCTATTAGCACCAAAAGTGGATATACCTCGAATCCAGAATTCAGAAGTATTCACACCCGGTTGTCCGGAAGTTTGCATGGCAAGGACACCTGATACATTTCCGGCCAATGCATTAGAAAGATTCGCCGTAGGATTTGATTTCAGCACCTCTACATCTACATTCGTCACTGCACCAGTCACAGTCAATTTCTTCTGCGCACCCGTTCCCGTAATTACTACTTCATCAATTTCTCTAGCCTCCGATTCTTTCATGGACACATTGACCAGATTTTGGTGCTTCACCAATATTTCTTGTGTATCAAAACCAATATACGAAAATACCAAACGAGAAAATTCCTCTATGTTTATCTTGTAACGTCCGTTGATATCTGTTATCGCTCCTAAACCAGGTTTGTCTTTCACTGTTACATTGACACCAACCAATGGTTCTTTATTCATATCTGTCACAACTCCCGTTACCTCAATAGTCTTCTCTTGAGCAAAAAGGGAAACAGAGACTAATAACAGACAAATCGTAATAAATTCTTTTATTCTCATGTGTTCTTCTTTTTATTGATTTTCTTGGTCCTGATTGTCATTAGATTCTTCTCCAACTAAATCGTCAGATGCCTGTTCTTTAGCAATCTTCCGGATCTTATAATTTCCCGAATCACCCACATAGAAAGTCTTTGTTACCTCATCGTAAGCCAAAGCTACCGGTTGATTAAAGCGAGCTCTCTCACGTACTTCTCCATTTTGCTTACCCCATTTATAGCTACTTGCAGAGGCAGAACCGCGTCCGGCAAACGTAGAAACCACCCCATCCGGAGTCAATATTCGAATACAATGATTCTCTTTATCTGCGAAATAGAAGTCATACCAATCATCCTTATTAGCAGCCTTATACTCCTCGTTAAATACGAAAACACCTTGACCTGGTTTATTGATGCGTGCATTGATACCTACAAGATCCTTATAATCAGCCTGACCGGATTGTCCGCACACAATATATGGAGTTACCAGTTTTTTAGTCTCCTCATCATAATTGGAACGAAGTATATAATGCGATTCATGCATGATGATATAAACATATTTACCTGTTGGATGAGGAACCATACTAAAGTCAACCGTCTGATTAGGTACACTAAATGCCAAAAAGTCATTCAACCCTGCTCCACCAGGAACTTCCGGATTGTTATTATAGCCGTTTTCTTCAAAATTATATCTGTACACATTGCCTGTTGCACGATGATTGAAGTAAAGTTCTCCCGTTTGTGGAAGCACCATAGACCCGTTACAAGCATTACCACGCGCCAAAGCGACCCAACTAGACTCTTTGAAATCTTGTCCGTCTGTACTGCTTCCACGCTTTAAAATAATATTGTTTCTATTCTTAGCACCACCATTCTGGGGAGCAGCCAATATCATATCACCATCATTAGTCCATGTAATAGTAGTTGCACGGTTGATATTATTTAGTTCCTTAGTATAGATCATTTCCTTTTCCAAATCTAACACTCTCAGATTTCCTTTATTTTGAGACAAATAAAGAATATTAGAATGTTGGGGATCAAAAGAAAACCAAAAAGGATAGTCTATCTTTCCACAATCGTCAAACGGACCAGTGTCTACAATATTTCCCTCTCCCAGTTCATCTACATCACCACATAAGTCTGTTACTACCATTTGTGGTTCGTACTGATATTTTTCAGATGCTATCACAGTTTGTTCACCTATCTTTATTTCTACAGTTCCTTCGAAACAGCTCTCCGGCGTGGAGCAGTAGATACTGGTACCTTTAGAACTAATGACAATGGCTTCTTTACCACCTACCTTAACAGAAATAATAGAACAATCTATTCCAAAGTTGCTACCATAGATTATCATTTTCTTCTTTCCACCTCCCGATTTAGGTGTGAAATCCGTCACTTCTACTGGCAGATTCGGATCATAAGGCGCTGATGTATCGTCTTTGCTATCTTTGCAGCTACTAAAACAGACTGCCAAAATGAATACCAACATCATGCATTGTAGCCCTATGTTCCCATGTTTCATAGTTTTACATTTCATAATACACTAGATTTAAATTATTGATTATTCTGAACTTTATCCATTAATACCTTCATCCAGTATCCTCCGATTACTGAACGTGCTCTGAATCCTACCCATTTACCGCTGTCTGTATGGTGCCAGTCACTGATAGGTACACGAGATACTGTTTCATTGATATATTTATAGACAGGATCAGAGAATTTCTGGAAGGTTTCCTTATCTGATGACATAGCTGCCGTCCACATGATCCAGTCGGATTTTGTGTATTCTTTACGAGAATCCAAAGGGAGTCCATAAGGATTCTGTTTTGTTAGATAATAATTGAGCTCTTTTCCAATTACATTATTAGGAAATAAATTCAGGTTCCACAATTTGTCCCAAACCATATTATACTTCTGGCTCCAGGTATTCTTACGGTCGAAAGCCAAGCGATAGTGGTCGCCCTCATTCGCCATTTCTTCCCATTTCACTGCCATTTTCTTAGCTATAACAGCATATTTTTCAGCTACATCATTCAATCCGAGCATCCGAGCCATTTCACTGTATCCGGCCACTCCCATGATCGCTTTCACGGAAAGATTGGCATTATGAGCCCAATGTCCGGCGAAGTCATCCGTGCAAAGTTGGTTTTCCGGGTCCTGTCCATACTCTACTAAATAATTGGTCCATGTCGTTAGAATGTCCCAATATTTCTTAGCATAATCTGCATTACCTTCAATTTTCGAAATAGCTGCAGTTAGAATCACCATATTACCACTTTCTTCAATCGGCATGTCACCACCATAAACTTGTCCATTAGCTATTGGATAAGTGCCAAGGTCATGTGCTGCGAAAGGTTTATCCCAGCGACCGCTAGCACTATATTCAAAGATACTAGTCATCATTGCCTTTTGTAAATCAGGATTATAGACCAAAAACAGGGGAGCAGACGGATAGGTCAGGTCGACTGTATTGATACAACCATTACTGTTATTCTCTTTAGAGAACCACATCAGATTGCCTTCTTTGTCTGTAAATAGTTTGTGAGCAGAAATAACTTGACGATAGGCTGCAGAACAGATTTCTGCATATTTTTTACCACCAGCTTTTTCTGCATCGCTATAAATAAGCTCATCAAGTGCACGACAACGCTCCATGATGGATTGATAGTTATCTTTTAGTTTTTCGAAAGCATCAAAAATCGTTACTTTACCATCATGCTTCCAATATCCCATACGTTTCTCATACATATATTCAATGGAATAAATGTCATCATAACCGATCATCAAGAAACCATCTTTACCATCTTTGGTAACAGTTCCCAAATTATGTACATAAGCCATTGCAGGAGTATTTTCTTCCCGACGAGTAATCCATTTGGTTTTACTTGAAGCTAAAGTTCCATTTTTAACAAAAGCTTCCTTCATTCCGCTATAGTCACCCAAACTTATAGATTTTCCTGCTCCATTTACACTACCAAGATATACATATCCCCAGTCAGCACAAATCAAATCACCTTTACGATCACATATCGGCTGGTTGATGGTGCCAGCTTCTACATAACTGATACCATTTTTCGATAATGTACGTGCAATAGTAGGTTGAGTAGTCTCATTCACTGCTAATACCGGAGTCGTTTCTATATAGAATTGTACATCATGCTCTTTTTTATCAAGAGGACGCACACGATAGGAGATGTAGTTAATCGGAGTTGACAACAAATCCAAGTCATCTATCAATTGAGGTGCTGTAAATACGACATCTAATTCGACTGGTCCGCAAGTGAATGTATAGTAACTGGAAGTGGCTAGTACATCTACCGATTTCTGTACAGCCTCATTTTCAAATGTTACTGCATTTTTCTTTTCACGATATAAACCAAAATCCACATAAGATCCTCCTGTCGTGTTATGACAATGTGCTGCAATCACATTTTTACCATTACGAAGCTTCTTCTTGGCTTCGTCTGAAAGTTTTAGATTTACATTATTCTTCCATACGAGATCTGTAGCAACCAGTTTTTCTCCATTTAAATATAATTCGAATACATCGTCATGAGAATAAATAAGAAAAATATTCTCTGTTAAATCCAAATCATTTATTTCAAATGTACGTCGGATATAAATATCTGTATTATCTCCTTTCCATTCTGTGCGAACACGTGGCATATCACGGCTACCGAAAGCTGCTTTACCTTTTTTCCAACTACTATCATCAAACTGGAATTCTTGCCATCCATTTGCTGGTTGACTATTAGTATATGCAGCCTCCCAACGTTCCACATTTGTCATGGGAGCAATAGGTATTAGAGCTACTTGATCTTTACCCAGGAAACGATACACTTTACCATCTACGCGTAAAGCCCCTACTAATGGCTTCTTAGCTGTAGTCCAGTGTTCTGTACTTCCTTCCATTAATTTATCATAGGGAGACCAGATAGAGAAGTGAGGATATGAAACAACGATAGGTACCGATGGAGTACGTAGCGCTACCTCTTTTACTGGTTTAAATAAGTTGCCGGTTTGAGCATTTGCGAATAAACCGACCGAAAAGGCCATTACTGTTAGTAGTTTCTTCATAAATATTTTCTAATTAATCTACAATTTTAAGGTTACCCATCTACAATCTTGTTTACCTATAAAGAAAAACAAACCCTACGTTTTCTTTTATTTCTCTTTTTACCTTCTTACTATTACCTTTTAAATGCAATCTTACCTTTCTTATCGCTATACCTAAATAATATATTAAAATCAGTACTGTCGAATATTTATAAATGCTAGAGGAAAAGTTTATATAGAATTGTGTGTTTCAGGTAGGACCCAGGATTCATACAAATCCATTTGTTTTTCCATAGCATTTTATTTGTAACGCTACAAAATAATGGAATTAATGCTAAATATTAGGAAAATCTGTGTTCAAGAAAGGACAAAATCTATTCTTTTTTCATATTTTGAGTGTTTTTAAAGTGCAAAATAAGTCTCTTACAGTGTGCTTTGAGTAGTTTTTTTCCTTTTTGAGCAATATTTATCCACTTTTATTAAGATAGTACAATGTTTTTGGAGGTTCTAGCTTTTAACGATGAGATATTGCTCATATCGAATAGCTTTTGTAATTTTGCAATACGAAAGCAATACAGATTTACTATCGCAAAATATACTCCATATATTAAACCAAAGTACGTCACTCGAGAGGGGACTACTGTCCTCTATGTTCGATATAACTACAATCGAACTAAGCGTACGCTCATCTCTACTGGATACAGTATTAAACCGGAACACTGGGATTCTAAAAAGAGATGGATTAAGCGCGCTTGTCCAAACTATGATGAAATTGATGCCTGCCTGATTAGAATAACGTCCAAGCTTGGAGAAATTCTTACATATGCTAAGATAAACGGAATAAGTCCAACCGTAGATTTTGTTTTACTTGAATTAAAAAAAAATAGAGAATATGAATTACGTCCTAATCGGGTAGATATATTTGACGCATTAGAAAGATATATTACAGAAAAAGCTCTTGTTGTTTCTGCAGACCAAATAAAAGACTACCGAACACTTCGTAAACATCTGATCGCTTTCAAAGAACATTCATCGCAGCCAATTACTTTTCATAACCTGAATCTTATATTTTACAATGAATTCATGGACTATTTATTTTATAAGGTTATAAAGCCCGATGGGAGTGTTGGCTTGCTCACTAATTCTGCAGGAAAAATTATACGTTTGTTAAAGGGATTTGTTAATTATCAAATAGATAAAGGAGTTATTCCTCCAATTGACTTGAAGCATTTTAAGGTCGTAGAAGAAGAAACTGATGCTATTTATTTAAGTGAAAAGGAACTTTCAACAATACACGAGTTAGACTTGTCAGATGATAAGCAATTGGAAGAGATTAGAGATGTTTTTATTACTGGGTGTTTTACAGGACTACGATATAGTGATCTCTCAACATTAAGTCCCGAACATATTGACTTAGATAATGAGATTATAAATCTCAAACAGAGAAAAGTGCATAAAGCTGTCATAATCCCTATGATCGATTATGTACCGGAAATACTCAAGAAGTACAACTATGATTTACCTAAAATTCCTAGATATATATTCAACGAAAGGGTTAAAGAATTAGGGCGAAGAGCAAAACTAAAACAGAAAATCGAAATTGTTCGCAAAAAAGGGAAAGAACGGGAAAAGAGAGTCTATGAAAAATGGGAGATGATCTCTTCTCATACTTGCCGACGATCGTTTTGCACAAATATGTATTTATCCGGCTTTCCTGCCGGAGAACTTATGCGCATATCCGGGCATAAGAGTCCATCTGCATTCATGAGATATATAAAGGTTGATAATCTACAGGCTGCAAAAAGACTAAAAGAACTTCGAGCTAAACTTGCCAGGTAAAGATTGAAATATTTCATCTTAGTTATTTCAAATTATGTTCTATTTTTCATATATGCAGAAGAATTAGGATTCTATTGAGTTGCTAAATAGAAAAAAGAAGGTCACATTTACATCATATATATTCCTTTTATTGAATATATATAGCATAATTCTTTATAAATATGTACTTTTTCCTACTATCGAAAAGATGTTTTGATATAATGAAACAAGTCGTTGGTTTAAAAGGAACATCTCTTACCTTTAAAAGAAACTACTTATTGGTTTAAAATAAACCACACTATGGACTCCTGTATAGGGTTCTAACATCTACTTTCCTTATTACCTTAAGCTATCAAGCAATAACATTTCTCTGCAAAATAGCATAAAAAGATAGATAAATCATTCCAGAAGGCTTTATTTACGTCGAATTCACTCAACAAGAGCAATTATTCAATCTATTTGATTTTTAATATCATAAAATGCTGCTAGTTTTTATGTCATAAAAGAAATTACATGGATAAATGGAAAGAGAGAGAGGAAAAATATTCATTTTTTCAGATTAGTCCATTTCTCATCTTAGACTACCACTACATTTATCCATTAACTTTTTATTTATTAAAAGTCTGCTCATAAGTTAGAATTTTGTACTTCATTTAATAGCCATAACAACACAAAGACAATACAGACTAAAGATAATTACCTGTATTTCAAATGATTGATGAATGACAGTTTAGTCTGGACAGGACCCGGAAAACCAACTTTGCACGGATGACTTCGCCGGACATTGGGCACACAATGCCAATCTTTCTGTAAAAGCGATCATGGGAGTGG
>OGEG01001438.1_pt1 | contig 16172 bp, 12 predicted proteins | sample 1570621 | NCBI WGS metagenome assembly OGEG01 (sample SAMEA2582130, study PRJEB24529) | metagenome | biome: Human gut stool | place: China | collected 2011 | reverse complement strand
TTGAAACCTTCAAGCCAAATTCTTTCAGCACATAATCTTTGATTTCCTGATAGGTTGCTTTCAACTCGGCACTGGTGGCATCCAGCTCGTCCAGGTCTAAGTCGATCTCTATCGTGTCATCCAGCTTCTGTTGGGTCAAAAGAACAACCGTCTCAACATGACAACTCTGCCCAAACATATCGCAGCATCTTACCTTCTCTACCTCATACCCGCCATCTGCAAGATATCTTAAATCTCTTGCCAGCGTAGAGGAGTCGCAGCTGACATAAACCACCCGTTTCGGTGCCATTTTTAAAATGGTATCCAGGCAGACCTGGTCGCAGCCTTTTCTTGGGGGATCTACTACGATGACATCGGCGTAGACTTTGTTCTTTTCATACTGTTCCGGAAGGACTTCCTCTGCCTTTCCGGTGAAGAATTCTGCATTGGTAATGTTATTTAAGGCAGCATTCCTTCTGGCATCTTCAATGGCCTGGGGAACGATCTCAACACCGTAGACCTTCTTTGCATTCTGGGCTAAAAACAGGGAAATGGTTCCTATTCCGCAGTACAGATCCCAGACTGTTTCATTTCCGGTCAGTCCCGCATATTCCAGGGCGGTTCCATACAATTTTTCCGTCTGCACCGGATTGACCTGATAAAAGGACAACGGAGAGATCTGATAGGTCACATTTCCAATATTATCAGTGATGTAACCAGGGCCATATAAATTTACGATCTCTTTTCCCATGATCACATTGGTCTTTTCCTGGTTGATGCTGTAGGAAATGCTGGTCATGCCTTTCACCTGGCGCAGTTCTTCTACCAGCTGTTCTTTTGCCGGAATGTCTTTTCCATTAATGACCAGACAGACCATGATCTCACCGGAATGGAAGCCTTTGCGGATCAGTGCATGGCGCACTAAGCCCTTATGGGTCGTCTCATCATAAGGGCGGATCCCATGGACTCTCATAAATCCTTTGATAATGCCTAAAATATCCTTATTTTCTTCCACACCTAACAGACAGTCTTCACACTCAATAATGTCATGGGTACGGCCTGCATAAAATCCAGCCACAATATTTCCATTTTTATCCAACCCAAACGGAAACTGTGCTTTGTTGCGGTAACGCCACGGCTCTTTCATTCCCATGATGGGAAGCATATGGATCTCATTTTCCTTAAACTTTCCGATCCTTAACAGGTGATTTTTCACCTTGCGCTCTTTGAATTTCAGCTGCTCTTCATAGGACATAGCCTGAAGCTGGCAGCCGCCACACTGGCGGGCAACCGGGCACTTGGGCTCTACTCTTGCCTCTGACAGCGTAAGGATCTCCATCAACCTTGCAAATCCGTAATTTTTCTTCATTTTCATGGCACGGGCACGGACTACATCTCCGATCACTGCATCTTTGATGAACCAGATATAACCATCCAGTTTGCCGATCCCTGCGCCATCTTCACTTATATCTTCAATAGATACTGTAAATTCCTGATTTTTTTCCATATTTCTATTTTACTCCGTTGTTCTGCGGATATTAGAGTCTAAGAAACGGTTAAATCCCAACCATCCCTTGATTTCGCCACCAGCATTTAATGCCTCGATCATGGTCTCCATCTTTGCATCTGTCGTATCTGCAAAATTCAGTGCCAGTGCCTCAAGTAAAGCCGGCTTCTTAGGAGAACCGTATTCCAGCTCCCCGTGATGTGCCAGGATACAGTGTTTTAACTCAACTGCAATACTTGCCGGAAAGCCTTCGATCTCCTTCATACGGTCTGATATCATTTCCGTGCCAATGATGATATGGCCCAGTAACTGTCCGTCATCGGTATAATCATTTTCCGGGAAACGGGACAGTTCTTTTGTCTTGCCGATGTCATGGAAAATAGCCGCTGTGATCAGCAGATCACGGTTTAACTCTTTATAATATCCTGCGTAATAATCACACAGCTTTGTAACACTTAACGTATGCTCTAACAGTCCGCCTACAAAACCATGATGAACGGTCTTTGCTGCAGAATGGAACTGGAATGCTTTTGCAAAAGCAGCATCATCTACAAAGAAGCTGGACAGCAGGCGGTTTAAGTATGGATTCTTTACGCTCTTGATAAATGCCAGAAGCTCTTCATACATTTTTCCGATATCCCGCTTGGATACAGGCAGATAATCAGACTCTATATACTCTCCTTCTCCTGCCTTGCGGATGCGGCGTACATTTAACTGGTTGGAGTTCTGGAATAAGGTCACATCTGCTTCAATGCAAACATAATCCATGGTATCAAAGTCTCCAACACCAGGAGAATTTAAGTCCCAGATCTTGGCATCAATGGTTCCTGTCTTGTCCTGAAGGACCAGGTTGCCATATTCTTTTCCATTTTTTGTAAGCTGGATCTGCTTATTTTTACATAAATACACATCAGATACGTGCATACCCTCACGGAAGGTTTCGATATATCTCATTTTCTTACCTCATCTTTTCTAATTTTGATTTTTTCCATAAAAGAGAGCCCGGCACCTTTCCTACCTGGCTCCCACTGTTACTTCAAATTCAATCTCTTTGTACTCATCTTTTCCATTGTTTCTCTGGACTGTTACTGTAATGCGGTCTCCTACATGGAGTTTTTCCACCTGGGCCTGGAAATTCTTCATTCCCTCGATCTTAATATCATTGATCCCGGACAAAATATCACCAGGCTGAAGTCCGGCATTATAGGCAGGACTTTCGGCAGCTGCCGCGATCATATAAATACCAGATGTCATTCCATTTTTTTCCATTTCTGAAGTAACTTCCTGACCTTCAATGCCTAAATAAGGCACCTGGATCCCATTACTTAAAAGTTCCAGAGCTCCTTTATAATCAGAAATGGACATAAATGTTTTCATGCCTGTATCCACATCCTGCTCATAGCGGTCTGTGGCCCAGCCAACCAGTTCTCCCTCTGTATTAAACAGGAAAGTCCCTGCATCTGCCTTACTTTTGATATCCGCATACAGAACACGGGCATTTCCATCTGTCATCTTTACATTTTTAGCTATATAGGAAATGAAACCATAGCTGCTGGAGTGTACCATACCTGCCGGTGAACCCATGGATATAACCAGATCTCCCTGTCTGACCCCATAGGAATTTCCCAGTTTTACCGGTTTTATCTTCTCAAACTGTGCATCATCCAGTGAAGTAGCATCTACACGGATCATGGTCAGTCCCATCCGGGAGTCTGTCTGTTTTACGGCTCCAGGAAGAACGGCACTGTCTGAAAATGCAACTTCCAGAGAGTCTGCTGTCTCTATTGCTTCTGTTGGTGCCAGGATCAGAACTTCTTCTTTTCTGGCATCGATCACAACACCTGAAAACTGTCCTGTGGTTTCGATCGGGTTATCAAACCAGTCTTTTTCATGCTGGATGGAATGGATCGCAGCAATGGAACTATCTGCTTCTGATACCAGTGTCCTTAAATTTCCGTACATCTTGTTCAGATCTTCCAGAGAATATGGATATTTTTCCAGCTCTGAACGAACTTTCTCTTCTACCGGTTCTGTCTCTTCTGTTGAAGCTTCCTGAGTCTGCTGTACCGGAGCTGATGTTTCCGGTTCATCTTTCGGTATTGTAATGGAACGGCTTTCTTCTATTTTTTCCTGTCCCATTATCTTTCTGACTACCGTTTTCGTAACTGTAAAACAAACCGCCGATATGGTTCCAAACAGTACTGCACAAATAACAGTCAATATAATATATCTGACGATCTGCCTTCTTGATAACGGCTGACGCACGATCTTCTCCTGGATAAACTGCCAGGAACGCTCTTCTTTTACGTTGTCATCCTTATCTGTACGCTTATCCGCCATTGCGTTCCTCCTTGCGAAGAATCTTATTCCTATTATAAGGTTCTTCCTGCTATTATGCAAGATGTTCTATGGGATTCTTGCGCCAAAAGTGCCCGTCTTACTGGGTTTTCTCCCCGCACCACCTAAGAAATTTCCCGTAGTAAAACAGAATGTTTACTGGTATAATGTAAAGGCGCAAAGAAAAAACAAGCGCTTATTTTCCTATCACTCGGAGGAACCAACATTTATGAACCAAAAAGCCTTAAAAACTTTAGAATATACAAAGATCATCGCCCAGCTGGAGTCCCATGCGGCTTCCCCACTGGGTAAAGCCCTCTGCCGGGATCTTGTGCCATCTTCTGACCTGGAAGAAGTTCGTACCTGGCAGGCGCAGACCACCGACGCGGCTGACAGAGTCCGCTTAAAAGGCACTGTCTCCTTCTCCGGCCTGCGGGACATCGGCAGTTCCTTAAAGCGTCTGGAGATCGGCAGTGCTTTAAGCATCAGCGAACTGCTTTCTATCAGCTCTGTTCTTACAGTTGCTGCCCGTGCAAAAGCCTACGGCCGTCAGGACGTCCCGGAAAACACCTTTACACCACGTTTTCCAGGTCAGCAGCCACCGAAACAGACAGCAGCCGAGGAATATGTGCCTGACTCCTTAGACCCGTTATTTCAGGCCTTAGAGCCTCTTACACCTGTCAACAATGAGATCAAGCGCTGCATCCTTTCCGAAGACGAGATCGCAGATGATGCAAGCCCGGGTCTGTCCCATGTGCGCCGTTCCTTAAAGGCCTGTGCAGACCGCATCCATACCCAGTTAAACTCTATCCTGAACTCCCACCGTACCTATTTGCAGGACGCCGTGATCACCATGCGTGACGGCCGGTACTGTCTCCCTGTCAAATCAGAATACAAGAGCCAGGTTTCCGGTATGGTACATGACCAGTCTGCCACCGGTTCTACTCTTTTTATCGAGCCAATGGCGATCATCAAATTAAACAATGAGATCCGCGAGCTGGAGATCCAGGAGCAGAAAGAGATCGAGGCTGTTTTAGCTTCTTTAAGCAACCAGACAGCTCCTCATATTGAAGAACTGCATATGGACATGGCACTGTTAGCACAGCTGGATTTCATTTTTGCGAAAGCTGCACTTTCCCACCAGTACCGCTGCACAGCCCCAATTTTCAATGATAAGGGCTACATCAATATCAAGGACGGACGCCACCCATTACTGGACCAGAAAAAAGCAGTACCTATCAATGTATGGCTTGGAAAAGACTTTGACCTGCTGATCGTAACAGGTCCTAATACCGGCGGTAAGACCGTTTCCTTAAAAACCGTAGGTCTTTTCACCTTAATGGGACAGGCGGGACTTCACATTCCGGCCTGGGAAGGTTCTGAATTAGCTGTATTCGACAATGTATTTGCTGATATCGGTGATGAGCAGAGCATTGAGCAGAGTTTAAGTACTTTCTCCGCCCACATGACCAATACGGTACGTATTTTAGAGGAAGCAGACTCCCGTTCCCTCTGCCTTTTCGATGAGCTGGGAGCCGGTACCGACCCAACAGAAGGTGCTGCCCTTGCCATTGCCATGCTGTCATTTTTACACAATATGAAATGCCGTACCATGGCAACCACCCATTACAGCGAATTAAAGGTATTTGCACTTACTACCCCGGGCGTGGAAAATGCATGCTGCGAGTTTAACGTAGAAACACTGCAGCCGACCTACCGCCTGCTGATCGGTGTTCCGGGAAAGAGTAATGCGTTTGCTATTTCCAAAAAACTTGGACTGCCGGACTACATTATTGAAGATGCAAAGAACCATCTGGAAGCAAAAGATGAGTCCTTTGAGGACCTGCTTACCAGCCTGGAAAACAGCCGTGTGACCATTGAAAAAGAACAGGAAGAGATCCGTTCCTATAAAGAGGAGATCGCCCAGTTAAAATCCCGCCTCACCCGCAAGGAAGAGCATCTGGATGAGCGCAAGGACAAGGTGATCCGCAATGCAACAGAAGAGGCACAGCGCATCCTTCGTGAAGCAAAAGAGACTGCCGACCAGACCATCCGCCAGATCAACAAACTGGCTGCTGACTCCGGCATTAACAAAGAATTAGAGGCCCAGAGGACCAAACTGCGTGAGCAGTTAAAGAAAACAGACGACAAACTGGCAGTAAAGGCCAAAGGTCCAAGCCAGCCTGTTTCTGCCAAGAAGTTAAAGATCGGTGACGGCGTAAAAGTCCTTTCCATGAACTTAAAAGGTACTGTCAGTTCCCTTCCAGACAGCACCGGAAACCTGTTTGTACAGATGGGTATCCTGCGTTCCAAGGTCAATATCCGTGATATTGAACTGATCCGTGAAGACGATATCAGCGCTACCTTAGGAGATGGTTCTTCCCGTTCCTACGGTGCTGTTTCCGGTGTAGGAATCAGCAAATCCAAAAAGACCTTTTCACAGGCAAAAGGCTCTAATTCCGGCTCCGGACAGATCAAGATGTCCAAGTCCTTCTCTGTTTCACCGGAAGTCAATCTGATCGGTATGACAACAGACGAAGCAGTTCCTACTATGGAGAAATACTTAGATGACGCTTATCTGGCCCACCTGCCAAGTGTACGCGTGGTACACGGAAGAGGTACCGGCGCCTTAAAGACTGCCTGCCACAAGCGTTTAAAACAGTTAAAATATGTAAAAGACTTCCGTCTGGGCGAATTTGGCGAAGGCGGAACCGGTGTTACTATTGTTACATTCAAATAGGAACATAATCTAACTTTTAGGGAGGTAAATTGTAATGGCAGAAAAACAGCGGATACTCATTGTAGATGATGATGCCAACATCGCAGAGCTGATCTCGCTTTATCTGATGAAAGAATGTTATGAAACCATGATCGTAGGCGACGGGGAAGAAGCCTTAAAGCGTTTCCCGGAATTTAAACCAAATCTGGTACTTTTAGACCTGATGCTTCCAGGTATGGACGGCTATCAGGTATGCAGAGAGCTGCGCTCCAGTTCCCAGGTGCCGATCATCATGCTTTCCGCAAAAGGTGAGATCTTTGACAAAGTCCTTGGTCTGGAACTGGGTGCTGATGACTACATGATCAAACCATTTGACTCCAAGGAACTGGTAGCCAGGGTAAAAGCGGTCCTGCGCCGTTATCAGGCTTCACCTGCAGCTGCCATCACAGAGCCGAAACAGCAGGGCGATTATGTGGAATACCCGGACCTGATCGTAAACCTGACCAACTATTCCGTCATTTACAAAGGTCATTCCATTGAAATGCCTCCAAAAGAGCTGGAGCTGTTATATTTCTTAGCTTCCTCTCCCAACCAGGTCTTCACCAGAGAGCAGCTGTTAGATCATATCTGGGGATATGAATACATTGGTGATACCCGTACAGTAGACGTTCACATCAAACGACTGCGTGAAAAGATCAAAGATCACGCCAGCTGGGCCATTACTACAGTCTGGGGCATTGGCTACAAGTTTGAAGTAAAGAGGTGATGTAATGGCCCGCTCTCTTTATTCCAAATTTGTCCTGGGCTACCTGATCTTCGGCCTTTTAAGCGTGCTTACCATTGCCACCTTTTCTTCCGGTATAACCCGGGATTATCTGATCAAGGACCGGGCAAATGCCCTTTACGATGAGGCAAATGATATTGCGGCTTCCTGCAGTCTTATGTATCAGGGCCAGCATCAGGATATGGATCTTTTTTCCACACAATTAAAAAATGTGTCCACCTATCTGCACACAGAAACATGGGTGGTCAACAAAAGCGGCGTTGTGATCATGGACAGTAAAAATGGCAGCCGCGTCCATACCACCATCCCGGATTTTGACCCCACGGCAACGGGAAACCGTTCTTATACCATTGGCACCTATTACAAGTTATTTGACCAGAATGTACTCAGTGTTTCCGCTCCTGTGACCGGCAATTACACTACGTATGGTTACGTGCTCATCCACCTTCCCATCAGTGAGATTGCAAATTCCCAGAGTCATATTTTGGACATTCTCTACATGACCTGTGCCATTATCTTTGGCCTGTCGCTGATCATCCTTGTAGTATTTACCATCACGGTATATCTGCCTCTGCGAAAGATCGCAGCCGGTGCCAATGAATACGCTGCTGGCAACTTAAACTACCGGATCAAGGTAAAGACCCACGATGAAATGGGCTACCTTTCCAATACCCTAAATTATATGTCCGATGAGCTGAATAAAATGGAAGAATACCAGCGCAATTTCATTGCCAATGTCTCCCATGATTTCCGTTCACCGCTGACCTCCATCAAAGGATATCTGGAAGCTATTTTGGACGGCACCATTCCGCCGGAAATGTATGAAAAATACTTATCCAGAGTGATTTCTGAAACAGAGCGCCTTCATAAACTGACAGAAAGCATGCTGACTTTAAACTCCTTAGATGCAAAAGGGTTTTTATCCAGAACTAATTTTGACATCAACCGGGTAATAAAAGACACTGCCGCATCCTTTGAAGGAACCTGTGACTCCAGACATATCCGCTTTGACCTTACATTTTCCGATAACATCCAGATGGTCTACGCAGACATGGGCAAGATCCAGCAGGTCCTTTATAACCTGATCGACAATGCCATCAAGTTCAGCCATGATGACTCTGTGATCTACATCCAGGCATCCAGCAAATATGAGAAGATCTTTGTCTCCGTAAAAGATACAGGCATCGGTATTCCCAGAGACAGCATTAAAAAGATCTGGGACCGCTTTTACAAGACGGATCTTTCCAGAGGCAAAGATAAACGTGGTACCGGTCTTGGTCTTTCCATTGTAAAAGAGATCATCCAGGCACATGGTGAAAATATTGATGTGATCAGTACAGAAGGGGTCGGAACTGAGTTTATCTTCTCCCTTCCAAGTTCTACCTCTTTATAAAAATTTTTAGACGACCGGCATATTTTAACTTTTCCTTACGATTTGCTCCAGAGCCCCTTTTTAAGGGGTTCTTTGCTTTAAAAAGGGGTGGAACTGTGTTATACTTTAATGAGCCAAGTAGAAAAACAAGCGGCTGCGTTAGCAGACATTTGTTTTTCCCAAAAACTGCTCTCAGGCAATTTTTTTAAAGAAAGGACGATGAATAATATGATCCGTTTAAAAAAAGTAACTGCCGTTCTTCTTTCCGCCCTTCTTGTTTCTTCCTGCATGGCACCCTGCACCTTTGCTGCAAGCAAAACAAAAGTGGGAAAGATCAATCTGACCATTGACACGGACATCCGTTCCGGAAGCAGCGGCGGCGAAGTAGAAGTAACTCCTACCGGTGACAACACAGAATATTTCTACATCGACTCCGTGGAAGTTACCAATGACGAAGGAGATGACTGGAGCAAGTCCAATCCACCGGAAGCTGAGATCCGCATTGGTCTGGAAGATGAAGATGAATATACCTTCTCCGGTTCCAGTTCCAGCAACTTTAAGCTTACCCTTGCAAGCTCTATTAAATCCCGTTATGACAAGGTAGAATATGTAAGCGCAAGAAAAACAGACGGCGGCGCTACCATCATCCTGAACATCCGCCTTGTATTTGATAAAGATGCTGATATGAGCAATGCGGCTGCACCAGGCAGTGTAGAATGGAGCGCTTCCTCTGAAGGTACTGCAACCTGGGGCGATGTTTCTTCTGCCAAATATTTCCAGGTACAGCTGTATAAAGACGGTAACCTGGTAACACCTCCAGATGGTTCCGCTTCCACTGTTTCCGTATATGGAACCAGCTATGATTTCTCCAGCTGGGTAAGCGCAGGTTCCAAATACACCTTTAAAGTACGTTCCGTAAAAGCCAGCAACAACGCAAAGAGCAAATGGGTATCTTCCAGCTCCTGGACCCCAGGCTCCAACACTTCCGATAACAATAATACCAACACCTTCCCAGAAGGCTGGCAGAAAGCTGCTGACGGCATCCGCTGGTGGTGGCAAAATCCATAAGAGAAGAAACGGCGGCTTCCTGTGGGAGCGCTACGGCTCTGATTTTGCCTATGATACGGAGGATGGAAAATGGTACTATTTCGATGCGGAAGGCTACATGGCTACCGGATGGATCAATGTTGGCGGCGTAGATTACTGCCTGGCTCCTGACGGCGCCCTGTATGTAAGCTGCACTACACCAGATGGCTACAATGTAGACGCAAATGGTGCATGGATCCACTAATTCATTGCTGCGTGCTTTGCACTCCCGCAATTCAATTACATATGACCACAAAAAACCCGCTGAGTCGATCACATCAGCGGGTTTTTCTTTATTTCAAATTTTCTTTATTTCAGTTTTTATTTATTCCAGATTTTAATTTTCTTCTACAGCACCAGTCTTGCAGCTCCATAAATACCTGCGTCATTTCCCAGTGTTGCCAGTCCTAATTTTGCCTTGTTTTCAGAGATTGGGGTAAAATGATCATAATCCTTCTGGATCATATCGATCAGGAACTGTCCTGCCTTTGAAACGCCGCCTCCGATAACGAAAATCTCAGGATCAACGGTCAGAGCTACCTGTGCCAGTGCAAGTCCCAGATAATGGCTGACTGTCTTCATAACTTCCAGAGCCATCTCATCTCCTGCTTTTGCAGCGTCCAACACATCCTTAGCACTTACATTATCCCCAAATTCACGAAGGGCAGAAGGCTTGTCAGATTTTGCCATGGTCCTTCTGGCTTCTCTTGCAATTCCAGTTGCGGAACTTACCTGCTCTAAGCAGCCTACACCGCCGCAGTTACAGTGTTCCCACTCATCATCCCGTACATGGATGTGACCGATCTCACCGCCAAGGCCATGTTTTCCTGCAATGATCTTCTGATCCAGGATCACGCCGCCGCCAACACCGGTTCCCAGTGTGACCATGACCAGGTCAGAGTAGCCTTTTCCGCCTCCCTGCCACATTTCGCCAAGGGCAGCTACATTGGCATCATTTCCGCTCTTTACAGGAATTCCATCTAAAAGGCGGCTTAACTCTTCCTGTGGGTTTAAGTCGCGCCATCCCAGATTGACACATACTTCCACGTATCCATCTGGCATAACAGGTCCCGGAACGCCCATTCCGGCTCCTGCAACATCTTTCTTCAGATCCAGTCCCTTTTCATCCAGTTTTTTCCGGATGGATGCAGCTACATCCGGAAGAATGTTCACACCGCCGTCTTCTTTGCGGGTCTTTACCTCCCATTTGTCCAGTAATTCTCCTGTTGTCTCAAAAAGACCAATCTTTACACTGGTTCCTCCTATATCAACACCGATGCATTTCATCCCCATGGTATATATCCTCTCTTTCTTTTATTTTACCGTAAACTTACGCCCCACGCATTTGCGCTCTACTGCCTGCTGTCGCAGGCGGTTCGTTCGTTAATGGTCTACTTTTACTTTAACCGGATCTCTTCCATTTTCTGTGTTCCCAACACAAGAAGAGTTCCAGGGAAACGTCCGGACAATACTTTTGTCACTGTAAAATCAAAACTTCCGCTGAATTTTTCCGTTCCCGCCATGTTGTAAACACAGCAGGAATTATCATTATACAGTGTGACCAGATCTCCATCTATATCAAATCCTGTATACTGGTAACTGAACGTAGTCTCAAAAACCTGGCTGCCATCAGGGCGGTAGACCCGAAGACAATATGGATCCGCACCTTCCCCGTTGTCCGTTATCACACCTGCATACTTGTCAGTATAGCTGATGCTGCGCACATTTTCATCTAACAGGATCTGATTGACAGATTCCGGAGAAGTTTCCACTCTGGTGGAGAAAAACTGCAGCCCCTTGTCTGTAAAGATCACTGCATGGCTTTCATCCATAAAACGGACTCTGCCGGCCATAGCATCGCTCAGATCTTCCGGAAGGAAAACTCCAACCACTCGCTTAGGATCATTTTTTCCAAGACCAAAGTTATAAAATACAATCTTGTTTTTGATCATTCCCTGATCCAGATACATAAAAGAAGTGATCCACTGGGTGCCTCCCGGTGAAAGGCTTACATCCACCGGATATCCATCTCCTGAAAGAAGGGATTTTACATAAATATCCAGAGCGCTTCCGTCTTTTTTATAAAGATAAATATAACTTGCTTTGGAGTCTTCCTGTACAGAGGCTACCACTCCTTTTGCAGATACAGATAAGGACAAAATAGGCAGCGCTGTGGTTGCCTGACCCTGGCAGCCGCTTCTGTCGCAGATATAAATGGAATTTCCCTGTTTGTCCCCAATGGCAGCAAATTCGCCGTTGACAGAAACAAAGGGGGATTTCATTTCATAACTCTGGATCCAGATGGTCTTTCCCCTGCCATCAATATAAGAAGCTCCGTCTTTGGTGTATTTGATCACCCCATCACCAAAGTCTACATACTCGCAGAAACTTCCCTCTCCTTTTACTGCTGCTTCCTGATTTTCCTCTGCCAGGCTCTTCTCCCACACGACCTGATAATCGTAAAAGGAATGATAACGGTCATAATAATAAATACCAAAAGCAGCACCTCCTAAGAGCACTGCCACAACTGCCAGAACAGCCAGTCGCTTCCTGACTGTCTTTTTATGAGCATTGCGGATCGCCTGTTCACTTTCCTCTTCCGTCTGATACCTGGGAGGAACGATCTGACGCCGCAATTGTCTTTTTTTATTTTCACGGTTCATTAAACTGGAATTATCCATCCTTGTCTCCTGTGAAATGTTCTTTTCTTCATACTCGCTTAAGTATACAACATTTCACAGGAAAAATCGACAGCCAATCCTTGCAAAACAAAAAATCTCCGTCCTGATATATCTTAAGGAAGAAGCAGCTTCTGACCTGCATAAATACTGTTTTCATCTGTCAGGGAATTGATCTGGCAGATCTCCTGAAGTTTTCTGATATTGTGGTATTCCTTAAAACAGATCCCGTACAGCGTTTCCCCTTCTCCTACTACATATACTTTGTAAGAAGCCTCTGCATTGGCTGCCTGGGCCTGGGTGGTCTGGGCGGCAGTCGTCTGTGCCGGTTCTGATGTTGTCTGGACTGGTGGCACTGTCTGATCCGGCGTTTCCTTGGTTAAAGAAGCTTCCACTGTCCCTGCAGTAGATCCCCCTGGTGCCATTGTCTCCGGAATTACCTCCACTGGCGTTTCCCCGGTTGTCCTGTTTCCCGCAACAGAAGAAAGATTTCCCCTGGCTTCACGGATCACTGCTTCCGGATCTACAGAAGCCACCACCTGTTCCATTTCATGAAGCCGTTTATAATTATTAAACATGGCTACACCGCCTGCCAGCACCATGACTGCCAGCACACTGCAAAGCCCGGAAAGTACACTGACCGCACTTCTCTGGCGCACAGCCGCTGTTTTATGCTCGTCCATTTTCTTTCTGAAATCCCGGATCGCCCGGTCATCGGTCTTGCTTTCTTCCCGCAGGATATCTTTCCTTGCGATCATATAATCCTGCATCATCTGGTTGCGCTCATAGTAAATACTGTATCCACGCAGCTGGTAAAAACCATCGGAAGAGGTAATATAAATAGCTTCTTCCCCGTCCAGTCCACTGTTTAAATACATCAGCTGGTTTTTCCCTGTAAAATACTGGCTGTGCTGCCTCCAGTAATTTAAAGGGCTTAAGGTAACCCCTTCTCCGGCGCACAAAAACCAGCCCTGAACTGTTCTTCGTGGGAACATGGTCTCTACCTGCTGGTATGCCTTTTTCCACGCTTCCTCTGTAAAGACCACCTTTTCCCCTTCCTGGGAAAGGATCTCCATTTCCATTGCTCCATCTACAAACACATAGGGCATGTCCTCATGGATCTCCCGGTTGCCAAGGAGCAGTCCTACCCTCAGGTTCTGGCCTGCCGTAGGCTTTAACCGTTTTAAATATGTATTTACATAATCTTCCACATAAAGCCGCAGCACTGTATCGCGTTCCCCGATCTGCCGGATGTTCTTTGGCAGTTTGGGATAAAGTTCATATAATTCGCCCATATTTTAACACCCCTTTTGCTGTTCTTATCTGTTTACGTTCTCACCTAAGAGTAGCAAAAGGAATGCAAAAATTTTGTCATATTATGGCTGTATTTTCCCAAAATCGTTCGACAAGGGTAATGCTTTCGCAAATGCAGTCTGCCATTTTCATTACCATGGAAAGACGCACACTTTGTAACATCACCGGATCATGGCTTCCGGGACCTCCCACGATCCCTGTTATGGAAATGTCTCCTACTTCCATCAGTTCTTTGGAAACTCCCAGCCCCGGTTGAAGAGCGCCTTTCCCCAATGTTGCAAATCCAACGTGATCCGGACTTCCCACAGAAGCATCTATGGCCACGATCACATGATCCGGAAAATGAGTACGGATATAAGCTGCATAAACTTCCAGGTTCATAGCATGGACCGGTTTGTCTAACGTCCCGATCACAGCTGCTTTTTTTAATCTGCATTTTCGCAGCTTATGACCTACCAAAGGCCCCAGACTGTCTCCTGTGGAACGGTCCGTTCCAATACAGAGAAATATCACTCCGGCCTTCTGTTTTTCCGCCATTGCCTCTGCGATCAGCTGGTTTAAATTTACGGCAAACCGCTCCGCTTCAAACTCTCCCATTGTATCATAATAAGAAATCTCGTTCCTTCGCTGTACCCGAAAAGACTTCCACAATCTCATTGCCAAGTTCTCCACCCCGGTATCTGTTTACTATAAATGATAAATACTTTACCTGTTATCCTGTAACTGGTTTCGTTTTTATAGTATAGGCGGGGAAAGTTGGTTTTATTCTTTTCAGATACAAAAAAGAGCCTTCCATTGCGGAAAGCCCTTTTCTCATCCTGAATTTGATCAATCAAATAATTTCTCTTTATAAACTCCGGCATCGATCAGACCCTTGATTGCGTCTACAACTGCCTGCTTGTCCTCTTTGTAAGTAACACCAAACCACTTATCTGGTGTATCCAGAACGCGGACTTTTGCCTTGCCTTCATGTACTAATTTGTCGATGATCTTTGGAAGCAGGTATTCTGCCTTGATATCACCTGGCTTTAAGCTGTCTAAGAATTCCGGGAAGCCCTTTTCCAGCTCATTTAAGAAGCTTACTGGAAGTCCCCACATATTCATGGAAACAAGCTGCTCTGGCTGAACCTTTACAGGATTTCCTGCTTCGTCAGCTGCGTGAAGTCCATCTTCTATCATACGGATATCATAAGTCTCAGTTACTTTCTTTAAGATACCGTTTTCCTCTTCGCAAACGCCTCTGGTAACAGCGCCGTTGTCGCTGAGGGTATTCTTTAAAATGAAACCGCCCATGCAGATGTCATATACATCGCCATCTTCTGTCATTTCATTTACCATATATTCATGGATCTTGCGGAAGCCTTCTTTTCCGTAGTAATCATCTGCATTGATTACCAGGAATGGGCAGTCGATCAGTCCCTTTACCATAAGAACTGCCTGGCCGGTTCCCCATGGTTTAGTACGTCCTTCTGTTACTTCATATCCTTCTGGAAGAGCATTTAATTCCTGGTATGCATAGATAACAGGGATCTGCTTTTCGATCCTGTTTCCGATGATCTCCTTAAAGTCTTTCTCCAGATCCTTACGGATAATAAATACAACCTTATTAAATCCAGCTTCTTTCGCATCACGAATTGAATAATCCATAATGATCTCACCATTCGGTCCCATCTTCGCAAGCTGTTTGATTCCTGCACCGTATCTTGATCCGATTCCGGCTGCCATAATTATTAATGTAGTATCCATAAATCTCCCCTTCAGTCATCTGACCTGTTTTGTTACCTGTATACTTGTTATATCCTGTGTAAAACATTCCATATATTTGTTTTCACATATACTTTTTATTATAAATATTATTCTCTATAATGTCAATATCTTCTGGCTATCCTTTCTTTAAATACTTCTTTATTTTATTGTATTTTCATATGGACATTTTTGTTATTTGTATTATAATCTTTGTTATAAAGATTTTTTCTTTATTTTAAATATTTTTTTTGTTTTTTAACATTTTTCACGAAAGGAACGCATTATGAAAAAAGAAATCTCCTTAAAAGGAAAAACTGCCATCGTCACTGGAGGAGCTACCGGGATCGGGTTCGCCATTGCAAGCGAACTTCTGGATGCGGATGCTAACGTTATTATTCTTGGACGTCGAGAAGAAAAATTAAAAGAAGCCGTCAAAAAACTCGGGGAACGTTGCTCTTATCACGTATTCGACGTCACAGATACCGCACACTATGACGAACTCATTTCCAAAATCGAGGAAACTACACCTATCGACATTCTGGTTAACAATGCTGGGATCAATAACAAAAAAGATTATTTTGACTTTACTGAAGAAGAATTAGATACCATCATCGCCACTCAGGCTAAAGCACCATTTTTATTCTCACAGT
>OGEG01001416.1_pt1 | contig 16431 bp, 23 predicted proteins | sample 1570621 | NCBI WGS metagenome assembly OGEG01 (sample SAMEA2582130, study PRJEB24529) | metagenome | biome: Human gut stool | place: China | collected 2011 | reverse complement strand
GATCTACGGGGTCTTGAGTATCTTCTGTATCTTCTGCGATTTGTCTATTTGATATATATCGTTTGATCATATGATGCTTTTTAAAAGATTATATAACATGGTTTGTACTTTAAGCTCGATCAATGGGGAATCGCCTATAAATTGACGTTGTATATTAGGTGGATAGGTGCCATCCGGTGCGTTATGAAAAGCCGCGTAACTCTTGCTTCCGCTCTTACGCCTTCCTACCGGGAACTTAGTCTCATCTGTATATATTTGCAACCCCGACCCCTCAAGAAGGCTATATGTGATAGATTCTTTGAGGGTTCCTGTCTCATTCAATATCGGATGCGGATAATCTCGCTTCCGGTTTCTCCAATATCTTCCTGTCCCAGGGATTTTTTTCAAATCAAACGATTTTTTAAATTCCCTGACATAAGTTTCCCCTATCTCAATCTTTGTTTTGTAATAGTTAGCGGCGAACTTGCTGGGTGCTAACTTCCATTGATTTAACATGTCTTGGAAGGTAATGTCGGCACTTCCACTCATACGATATTATATTTGGATTTAATATTGGATGATATGGTCTTCATAGGCTGTATAAACCTCTTGTCTACCATAAAATAAGGATGATCTTCACCAAATATGGGACCACCTTTCGCTAGGCTTCGCTTGAATATAGGATTTACGGCGTTACCTATCAAGGAATCGATATCCTGAATATCCATGTAATTAGGTCTAGTGAAGGACTCTACAAGGTAACACCTACATCGCCAATCAATAGGAGGAATCAACCATTCGGGAAAACTGGATTTCGGAAAACTCAACCCCTCTAGGGCACGATGGGAATCACGTACACGCTCATCCCCTTGTGTCATATACATTAAGGTTGTCTCCTCTGGCAGGTTCACCCACCACACCGCTATGGATGAGGCATAATCTATATCCCTGTTCTCCGTTGTAGCGTATATATTATTGTATAGGTGGAAAATCCTCTCAGGATCATCATCCTCATTTTGTTCTTCCATGTCCATGTACATTTGTGTCTCCTCTGCGGTAGCGAAATCGACAAGATTGTCTAAAGCGGCAACAAGAGCCTTTCTTTTTTCGATCTCAGAGGGGGTCAAGTATGATTCATCATGATTCCTCACTATATCTAACGCCTCGTTAAGGTCTATGCCAAATCTCCTTACGCAATGCCCGAAAGCGAACATGGCCCTAGCTTCAACGATCTCTTGAAATTCCTCAAGATCTATGGTTTGATTATCGAATTTATCTAACAACTGTTCGAATAAAAATAACAAATACTCGTATTCCTTATCTGTCCTATCGTCGACCTTAGTCTCATCAAATATCTCGTCTTCCATTCATGACCTCCCGTAAATAGTTCGCTACACTACCGCTACTTCTTCTCCTATAACGTCTTCTGGACGTGGGAGCGACAATCCCCGTTGATCCACCTGAAACTACGTTATCCTTGCCATCGACCTTACCATCATCATTTATATCATTCCATCCAGCGGGATTATTAAATTGTTTCTTTACAACAACACCAAATTCCTTGGCGATCTCTTCCGGCTCTATCTCATATTTATCTGAGAGAAAATCATAGAGATCTATCTTGCTATCAACGCTCATCTCCAACCCTCCGGAATATTTAAACTCCAGCCCGTCATCTATATATCCCATGGCTACTAGTCGTGGGATAATCTCCTCATTCATGGCGTTCTCTATATATTCCCGGTAAACCTTGATGCGATCTCGGAAAATATCTTGATGGGCTTTTGTTGACCCAACATAGGATTGTGTCGCTCCAGCCATAGACTCAGAACCTAGTATTAAATTTGAAACCTCGGCGTTGACCAGCTCTATAAGGCTCGTATAAATCTTCTCGCTATTGGACATGGTAAATGCCTTGATATCGATATCGTCATTCAATCCGGTTACGATGACACGATTGGTGGCGGCTGAGGCGATATCGTTGGCTAGTCTATTTCGATCTCCAAGATTCTCACTCTCCGATTTGCCATGGATAATAGGTTGTCCATATGTATGGCTAAAATTTATATAGTTAGCCAACGTGAATTTCTTGGCGAGAATCAATGGAGTAGTAGCAGAGAACAAGCCTAGATCACCAGAGTTTATAAGGATATAATTCTTCTTATATTTAGGAGCCTCAAGGTCCCAATTAGGAAGCCATATGCCTTGACGTTTCAATACGGTCTTTTGTTCAGGCAATACATTGCGGCGTTCGATGAGATTTACGTCATTCAATTTACCCGTAATGGGATCGGTTGTAGGGTTAATCTCAATCAGCGTATAACCGTACAATTTAGATTCGGCAATACCTTTGATGATCTTGATGAATTGACTCCCTTGTATTTTCTTCGTAGCTTCTACATCGCGGACATATTGACCATTGGCGTTTTGCCTTGCCAGCATATACCTTTCCCCAATAATTTGGGACTCCAACGTCTCTAAAACACTCCTTATATGAGCGTCTTGTTGTACGCACGCCTCATACAAGTCGATCAACCTAGATCTGTCATCCAATATTACACCTTTAACAACTTGAGAACGAGTGGATTTATATCTGCAATTCCTTTCGATCTCAGCCACATATTCTTGTATGGTCTTTTTACTTGTTCGGAAGATACTCTCTAAGGTTTGCGAGTCTATTTTTCCTTGATTTATATTCTTGTTCATTAAGTTTTAGTTATTTATGAAGAATAGAGGCATCTTAAGTGAGTTGTTTTGAAATAGAGATTATGTGTTTTTTCAATATATATTCAAATCGCTATTTTGTTTGTTTTATTAAACACGATATTAATATACTTAAACGTTTTTATGGAGTTGCGCATAAGTAATCGATAATTTTATATATCTGCTATTCTTGTTTTATACTTTAATAATTAGATTGGTATGAATTTATAACAAAAAAATATATCTAATAGTTTGCAAGTATAAAAATAGATATATACCTTTGCGTCGTATTAATAAAATAACAAGTAATAAGAAGATGAAAACAGACAATTAATGTACGGATTCTATTACTTTAGCGTTCAAGGAAACTTCAAGTCCATTAACGATAGGGGACAAGAGGAAAACGCTAAAGAATTGTTTTTAACTGAATCAGCGAGCTTTTATGACGCTGAAACCACGGTCTCAGAACTACTAAAAGAGACCACTCAATTTCCGGATACTATTGATATCCCAAAAATCAATAGACTGGATAAGGTGAAAAACCTGCTATATAGCGACATTCTTCAAGTTGATAAGTCAGAGAAGAAGGGCTATATGGAGTATTCAATTGATAAGGAAAACGGTGTGATATTGTTTTCTGCTAAGGTGCAATTTGAGGAAATATCGGGAAATAAAACCAAAACTATAACCGAGATATACCTCGTTCCGGCTAAGACTACTTCAGAGGTCGAGAGGCACCTTAAGGCTCATTTAAAAGATAGTGTATTTGATTACAAGATTCCGGATGTGAACGGGACTAAGTTTGATACCATATTGGTATTGGAAGAGACTCATCGAAATCTGGTGAAGGATTATGATCTGATCAAAAATAGATTATAATGTACATTCCTCAGTATTTTGAGGTTCAGGAATTGGTATGCCCTCATGTTTATAATAAATGGGGGCATAATCCGAACTTCATCTGGAGCTTCTTTGATCCCCGTTTACTTGAAACATTGGACTTTCTTCGAGAAAAGCTAGGGAAACCTATTTTCGTAAATAGTTGGTCTGTAGGGGGAAGCTTGTCACAACGAGGTCTTCGTTGTAATCTGTGTGATCTGGTAAGATCTAAAACCAGCATGTCTAAAATATACATGAGTTCGCACATCTTGGGAAAAGCCTGTGATTTTGACGTGAAAGAGATGAGTGCGGCAGCGGTTCGTAATTGGATCATGCTTCATGCTTCAGAACTTCCATATCCAATATCGCTGGAGGATGGGGTGTCATGGGTACACCTAGATATGCGTGAACAAGGAAATAAAAAAATCTATCTATTTAAAGCGTAAAAAAAATGAGCACTAAACATAATTTCGAGGCTTGGTATCCAGAGTTACCAGATTTATTATTCGGTCAAGTGATGGGAGTATCAGTATTCAACGCAACCGCTTTCATGAATAGCAGAGAGGTGGATCAGTCAAGGTGTAATATTGAAGACTACAAAAAAACGTATTCCGTTATTATTGGGTTGTACGCCAAAAGATTAGGTCTTGACAACCCTGAGCAATTATTTTTAACTGACGATAATGGGGATACCATGATTCATGAGGTTCTCGCATTTTCTTTTGTTGAGTACGTAGATCCTTCGTTCTCCATCTATATGCACGACAGGATGCACGAGTTGTTCTATAACGGTATGGTGGTATCTGATAACTATTTGGCGGTAGCGGCTAAGAGAAGGTTACCTAAATCGGTGTTGGAAAAATTAGTATAAATACCATAAGATGACCAAACCTACAGGGGTAGGGCCGGAGGGATATACGGTCCTAATCTTTGAACCTAATTTTAACTTGATAGCCATTGTATCTAATCCGTATCAAGCGGCTAAACTGACAGGCTCATATCAACCATCTGTGCGTATGGCAATAAAAGGTGGGTTGAAAACTACAAATAGCTTGTATTTTAGATCGGTTCCTTCTAGTGTGAAAATCGACATTTCGGATTTGTATTCATTGAAATTGCAAGAGTTTGATCATATGTGTGGGTTAAATAGGACCTATGAACCCCCAGAGAAATTATCAAACAGAACAAAAAAGTATAACAAAAAAACAACGATTAAGAAAAATGACAAACGTAAAAGTCTTAAATAAATCCAATAACCCGACTCCTGTCTACGAGACACCTGGATCATCAGGAATGGATGTAAGAGCTTTTTGTGAAGAAAGCATAGTGATTGAACCGAACCGTAGAGCGTTAATAAAGACTGGGCTTCATGTTGGGTTACCTGAAGGTTATGAGATCCAAGTAAGACCAAGGAGCGGTCTAGCACTGAAGAAAGGTATAACAGTTGTCAATACCCCGGGAACAGTGGATGAGTCTTACAAAGGAGAGATAGGGGTAATCCTCATGAATCATGGAGATGAGCCTTTCGTGGTCAATAGTGGCGATCGTATAGCTCAGTTGGTATTGCAAAAAGTCCCTAAGATCAATTGGATTCCGGTTGATACTATAGAAGAATTGGGAGAGTCAGAGAGAGGAGAAGGTGGTTTTGGCCATACAGGTGTAAAGTAGAGTTAATCTTAATATATAAAGTGATGAAAAAAGATATCGTGTATAAGAAAGATAATGGGCAAATATTAACCAATAGCCTATTGGTTGCAGAAAAATTTAGTAAACAACATAAGCATGTAATTGATACGATCAGAAAATTAATAAGCTCGGCCGAAAATTCGGCTCAGTTCTTTGCATCAACAACTTATATTGACGAGAGTGGCAAAAAAAATCTTATGTATGTAATGAACCGTGATGGTTTTACTTTGTTAGCGATGGGCTTCACTGGTGAAAAAGCACTTCAATTTAAGCTTGATTATATAGAGGCTTTCAATAAAATGGAGCAGACAATTAAAAAGGGATGCTCTCTACCTAATTTTGAGGACCCTGTTGAAGCCGCCTTAGCTTGGGCCGAACAGTACAAGGAAAAACAATTGGCCCTTCAGAAAATAGAAGAAGATAAGCCCAAGGTTGAGTTCTATAATGAGATGATAGAGAACCGTGATTACTTTACCATATCTTCTATTGCGATTGAACTGAAAGTGACAGCAGCCAGTTTGAATAAGTTTCTCTTGGATACCGGATGGTTTACTAAAAAGTTCAGCATTATTATCGCCGATGATGAGCACAAGAGTTGGCAATGTGATGTTCCTTATTATCAAACCAAAAAGGATGGAACCAAATACATAATGACATCTCTAGTAAGATGGAGTAAGGAAGGCAGAGAGAATATCATTAAACTTTGGAAGTCTAACAAGCAAAAACAAGAAAACAATGGCAAGCTATATTAAGGGTATCGTTAAAAGAGGGAGTTTTGAGTTCGCTGGAAACAGCGTAATGTATGTAATCAACAGCGTAGACAATGTAATGTGGTTCCGGTTGGCTGATATTTGTTCTGCGATAAATGTAACTAACTGGTGTAACCCAAAGGATAAAAATTATCTAATGGGGAAATTGAACAGTAAGAGAAGAATCTTGTTCACCCAATCCAAAGTGTACGCTTGGGGAATCAATGAGGAGGATGTTGTTTGGTTGTTGGAGGAATACGCTGAGGCAAATTCCGCTAGGGCTGAACGTGCGGCTAGACTGTTGAATATTATCAAGAAGTTTATTGAGAGAGAGAAAGGTGTTGAGACAAAAAATGAAGAAAAATCTACAGAAGAAATGAATATTGATTTAGATAGCAAATATCTACAGACTAACTCTCCCACGATATTTAATTATTATGGGAATCCTATTACTTTTAAAAGAGTTGATAGTTCTGTCATGATTAATACGACCGAAATGGCAAAGCCATTTGGAAAACGCCCTGCGAAATGGTTGGAGCTTCCCTCTACTAAAGGATTTCTAAAAACTTTAACCACTATCCGAAAATCGGATAGTGAATTGGTGCAAACTATTAACGGTGGCACAACTGAAAGAGGCAAAGGCACTTGGATGCACGAGGATGTAGCTTTGGAGTTCGCTCGTTGGCTATCTCCAGAGTTCGCTATCTGGTGTAACGACAAGATTAAAGAGTTAATCACAACAGGAACTACATCATTATATAACAACGTTAATTTTGGCGGTTTCCCCATCCCCCAGAAATTCTCTGATGCTCTTCTTCTATCCGCTCATCTACAGCAAAAGGTAGAGGAACAAGAAGCCAAGATCGAGGAGGACAAGCCGAAGGTAGAATATTACTCTGGTATGGTAGAGAATCGAGATTATTTTACCACTACAACCATCGCTACGGAATTGAGAACGACCTCTCAAGTGTTGAATCAATTCTTGTGTAAGAAGGGAGTATTGACAGGGAAATCTGGTAGCTGGAAAGTAACAGATGAGCATCAAACCCTATTGTCACCTTCTCCGTTCAAGTCAATTATTCGATGGAATCATGAGGGACGAACATTGATCCACCAGCTTTGGGAAGAAAGAGTAGAAGAATTAGTAGAAGCTTAATAATAACCACGTCCACCCTTCCTTTTTGGATTGGTGGACACTAAAACTATCACAAAATGGAAAAATACGAATTAAAAGAAAACAACACTTATTATTACAAGCATCATTTATATGTCGTAATAAATATAGGAAGACAGAAAATGGAAAATGGAGCATGGGAGGATTGCGTTATCTATAAACGTGAGGATGCTCCTACAGATCCATTAGAGCAAAGGATGTTCGTAAGAGCGATAGATGATTTCCTGAAGAATTTTGAAACACTGGAATACATAAGACCTCTGTTGCATAATGGCAACCTCATAACGAACGGAATAACGATTAATACAAAATGAAAATCGTAAAAATGCGTGTTGGTAAGGTACTTGATCTCGCTACTAACGAATTATTATATAATGTAGAATTTAAATTTGAGAACCAGCACAGATTCATGGGGTATTCAATTGAAAATTGGAAGGATATATGGGACGCAAGATTAGCTATCCAGATGCACGATAGAGGAACGACCACATTTCATCCAGTGGGAACCGATAAGAATGGTAAAGTTTTTATGTCTAATAATCAAAAATCACAGGAACAATTATGAGCGAACAAATAAGCGTATATACATTTGAAGATGTAACTACTCACATGAAAAATGAAATCCATTATTTTATCACTATAGATAATGAGATTTTTTTGAATTTGAAAGACGTAGCTATTGGATTAGGGTTTGAAAGAGTCCAAAGTATTAATGGTAAAGAGTATCGATCAATTAGATGGGGAAACATTAAAGGCTATCTGTCACAAGTAAATGATATGACAAATGTAGATCTAATAGATAGCAATACATATATTTCTGAATCTGATTTTTATGGGTTAGCTGTGATTGCCAGATCTAAAACAGCGATGGATTTCAAGCACAAGATGGCTAAGGTATATATGCCTGATATTAGAAGAAAAAACGATGAGATGCGATTTGCTGCTATCAAAATGAATAATCAAAAAGAAAATGATAAAACAGTTTTAGTCAACATTTCTTCATTGTTCAATAATCTCATAGTTATCAATACGCAAAGCGATGATACCGCTGAGATTATTGAACACAAGATACGAATGGTTATAGAAAAAATAGCAAAGAGCGTGTCGTTTAAATAACCGTATCTGAAAAATCTCTTATAGTGTTTAGGTAAACTTGACAGGCTATTAGAAGATCATTAAAATCTAAAGTAGGGTTGTCACATACAGCTTTGTTGCATGCTTGTTGGAATTTAACCAGCTGATCGCCGCTTAGTCCATAGAGCTTACCTGAATCCTTGAAATAATCAAATAATTTGTTTTCCATGATACATTTTATATTAATCTCACAAAGATAATCAGATGAACAATATAGAACAACAAATCTACAATAAAATAGTAGGAGCAAACAAGGAGTACCGGCAAGGTACTCCTATCATGTCAGACCTTGCCTATGACGTATTGGTTGACGAGTTGAAAACCATCAATCCGGATCATGAGTGGTTTAAAAAGGTGGAACCGGGGATGAATCTTGACAGCCGAAAAGTTAAATTACCGTTCCCGATGAGATCGTTGGATAAAGTGAAGACTTTTGAGGAGCTATGTCTGTGGTTCGATAAAGTTGGTATAGGGCCAAATGACGATGTGGTTATCACTCCAAAATATGATGGTATTAGCTTGTTATGCAATGAGAATGACTGGATGACATATTCCAGAGGTGGTAACGACAATGAAGGGATGGACTGTAAGCGACACATGGATCTAATGTCCTCAGTATGGCATCATGGCAATGCTCCTGTTGAATATACCTTTGGTGAGGCTATCATCCCAAAATCAATATGGAAAGATAATTTCGAAGGTAAGATAAATCCATTGAACGGTCAACCATATAAATCTGCGAGGAACACCGTGGCTGGGTTATTTAGGCGAGACGATCCACCTTCGGAATTACTTAAACACGTATATTTTATGCGTTATGGAGCTTTTGGAGAAGGGGTTGATAATTTTGATACTTATATAGATCTCCTTGACCACATGGAAGCATATTTTGTTTATGTGGCAAGAAGACTTCATACATTTGCCAGCTTTTTGAACGCCTCATTCCTTAAAGAGTTATTTGATAGTTGGAGTCAAGATTTTACTATTGATGGCCTTGTTATCTACGTGAACAATATGAGACGCTGGAAAGAGATTGGCCGTCACTCATCAACGGGTAATCCTCAGTGGGCAATTGCCTATAAACCTGAAGAGTTTACGGGTGCTGAGATCACCACTGTTCAATCCGTCAATTGCAAGGTGTCTAAATCCGGATATCTAAAACCGACTGTGGCTGTTGACGCTGTAGAGCTAGAAGGGGCTACAATTAACAATCCTACCGGATATAACGCTAAGTTTTGTTTTGATAATGGTATTGGTACTGGCGCTGAGATAAAAATAATCCGTTCCGGGATGGTTATACCAAAAATCCAAGACGTAATTTATCCTGTATCCAATGATGTCGTGGAGGAAGCTTTCAAGCTCTGCCCTTCATGTGGGAAGGAAACAGTCTGGAATGACTCCTTGGTCGAGCGTATGTGCCCAGACCCGCTTTGTCCCGGTAGATTATTGGCTAAGTTGATTTACTTCTGCGAGAAGTTGGAGTATGATGAGATAGGAGAGGAAACCTTGAAGGCGATCTTTAACTCCGGGATCGAGTCCCCGGGAGATCTTCTTCATACGGATCTTTCAACGCTACAGAAGATAGATGGCATTGGTTACGATACCGCTAGCAAGATCATAGAGAAGAACCGAGGCATTTTTGATAATGGTGTTTCTCTCCCTAAGTTAATGGAAGCGTCCGATTGTTTTGATGGAATAGGAGAGAAGAAGGCAACGATCTTATTGTCTAATGTAGATAATGTGACCTTGAGGTTATGGATCTCTGGAGAATTAACATTTGCTGGATACTTAGTGATGACAAAAATCATGTCTATGACAAAAGGGGTAGGTGATAAGATGATAGATGAGTTCTCGAACAAGTGTCAAGGTTTTGTTGAGTGGGTGAGGGGGAATGAGATTCCTATTGCTTGGGAGAAAGATGAGCCTTTGGGAACATCGTTATCCGGGGTGAAGATTTGCTTTACCGGTATTCGAGATAAACAACTAGAATCAAAAATTACGAAAGCCGGTGGAACCGTGTCTGGGTCAGTTAGTAAAAATACCACTTATTTAGTAGCTGATGATATAAATTCCTGTTCAAGCAAGGCTGAGAAGGCTAGAGCATTAGGGATACCAATAATATCGATTTGTGAACTAAATGAAAAAGTAAACTTATAAATATTAATTGAGTGTTTTAGAATGTAAAAATGCGGTGTATGAATCATAAAGTTTTGATACACTGCATTTTATTGTTTAAAAATTTTGTTTGTTATATAAGTAATACATACCTTCGCATCAGAATGAAACAAAAATAGATTGAAATTATGGCAAAGAAAGGTGTATTGACAACTGCGGATTATCTCCCATTTAAGGAGTATAAAGAGACGATGTATAAACTTCATCGCGATGGTTATTATCGTGATGAGCTTTATTTTATTTTAGCATATACAACCGCTCTTCGGGTTTCTGATTTGCGTATGTTAAAGTGGGAAGACGTATTAAATAGGACATGTTTAGTTGTTACCGAGAAGAAAACAGGGAAAACCAGACCTATACCATTTAATGATGAATTTAGAAAAATCGTGTCTGAGTTATATGAGTTATTGGGACACCCATACAAAGGCTGGTACATTTTTGAAGGGAACAAACAACAGCCCATGAGCATCCAGAATATCAATCGCAGGCTGAAAGATATCAAAGAGAGGTATAACTTGTCTATAGAGAATTTCTCTACCCATACATTTAGGAAAACATTTGGGCGTAATTACTATGAGACGAGGGGAAAAACCGAAGAGGCTCTTATCCAGTTGCAAAAGGTATTCAACCATTCCAATGTAGGCATCACTTATGTATATATCGGCATTAGAAATGACGAGATCAATGACTTTTATAAAAACATTAAATATAGAGACGATGATTGATTTAAAAAAGAACAAGGAGAATTACCTATCATACAGTGAGTATAGAATTACGCTGGATAGGTTAAGGATGGATCGTATGTGCATTGAGGAGTTATTTTTCGTGCTGGCTTTCTACACGGGATTAAAACTATCAGATCTACTTTCCCTTCGATGGGGCGATGTTTTGGATAGAGATGAATTTATATGGGTCAAAACCTCTCCTTATAAGAATACGTTCACGTTATCGTGGGAAGGACAGGATGTACGCTCCCGATTGTCGTATCTACATAAAGAGCTTGGTTCTCCAGAAAAAGATAGATATGTGTTTGAGACAAAAACAGGAAAACATTGTCATAACTCGTTTATTAATGAGTTACTAAAAAGGGTAAGGGATAAATATGATTTACCGGTAAATCCCCTATATGCAAGTAGTTTTAGATTAACCTTTTGTCACCATATATATGAGACCGAGGAAAGAAAAGTAAAAGCTCTCGCTTTTTTACATTCATACGTCGGTGGCAAAACCGTTGACATAGCCACTAACGGAAGACATATTCCAGCCGAGGAGATAGAAGATGCCTTAAAATCAATGAATATAAGATACAGGAATGACTAAGGAAGAATACAATCAAGTTTTAAAGGATCTAAGGGAATCCTATAAGCAACAGAAAAACAATTGATCTATAGTTACGCTGAGCCTAATTGTCCATACAAAGGTAATCACGATTGACGGAGAGAATTGGCTTGTACAAGATGATTTTCTGAAATCTAACAATACTCTAATGAAAAGCATATTATAAACAGAGAATCGCTATAAACTTATTAGATGTATATAGCGATTCTATAATTTATATGGATACTTTATCGGAAACTTACAATAAAATTAATAAAATGAGAAATATTTGCGGATACGTAAATCATATGAATTTCATCAGTAAGATTTTATTGTTAATAAATCTTGATAATTTTTTAATATATAGTATATCTAAGATTTTTTTGATATATATTTTGTAAGAAATTTAATTAATGTTTCTTGGCTTTTTTCACAAAAAGGTTTATTTATATCTCCGTGATGTATATATCGTTTAAAAAAACATCCTCCAGCACATAGAGGAAGTAATATGCATGATCTACATTGTTCATTTTCAAAAGGTCCCATTTCTTTTTGAGAATAATAATTCTGATTTAAAATTAACTCTCCATGTTCGTTTATTGATCCAATACAAAAGTCTGAAATGCCAACAAGACCATCGCATGTGTAAACATTCATTCGATAATCAATGAAATATGAAAGTCGATTAGAGTTAAATGAGCAAGGTGATTTTTTACCAAATAAAGCCACATCAGATCCTTTTTGATTTGCATCTAGGTGATCTGAAAATTCTTCAAAGACCTCGCATACAAATTGTTCTTCTTCTAGGCAGTCTTGTTTATGACAACTATTATTACCTTGTGAGTTCATGGGTGCCAAATATATATTTTTAACATAAGAAGTGAATTTGTCAATTACTTGTCTAATTTCTGAAATGTTGTTCTTGTCGATATTTACACGAATTATTATATTATTTTTCAAATTATGCTTATAAAGTAACATTATTTTAGATACGATTTTATCGTATGTTCCATTCCCTTGCTTATCTACTCTCTTGGTATCGTGTGTGCTTTTTATACCATCAATTGTAAGTTGGATTCTCATATTGTTAGGTATGAAAATTTGATCAATAGTGAACTGATTTATTAATAATCCGTTCGTTGAAATCGATGTGCGATATTTTAAACCACGAGTTTTACATAAATTTCTCACCTGAGTTAATATACTTTCTAACTGTTTCTGATAAAGCAGTGGTTCTCCACCAAAAAGATCTATTACAATCTCTTTAATTGTTGGATAATTTTCTAAGCTCTTGTGTATGAAGTGAATAATTCTTTCAATTTGAGGATTGAAGAATCTAACTTTTTCATTGTAGTTTTCAATACTACCTTGATAACAATAAGAACATCGTATGTTGCAAGAATAAGTTGGGATGATAGTAATAACTAGTGCTTCTTGATCCTTGTTTTTTTGCAATCCTGTATAGAAGTTTTTGTAAAGAGTATATTCGTCACAGTCATCTTTTACAATGACACCTTCTTCCATAAAAATATTTAAATCTTTTTTGGGTAAACCTTCTAATCCTATTCCAGATTGTAATACTTTACTGCTTTGTTTATCAATCTCAATGATTGAGGATGTTAATGTGTTATATAAAAAATAAGAACCATCTTTTTCAAAGAAAATATTATATCGAGAAGTTTTCATAATAAAAGAAGATTTAATAGATAATAATTTGTAACTATTCAGAGATCATTCAAGTTTGTTGCATTTAATTTTTAGCATGAGTAATCACTAAATAGTTACATAAAGATAACGCATATATGCGTTTATTGATCAATCACAACGATCACATTGTGAAGCTCTACAATAACACAAATCGTTGATGAATTTCGTGTCTTTTTTGTCATACTTAACTTTCGGTTTGATTACACGTGCCATATTGTAATTAATTAAAATATATTACCTACTCTTTTTAGGATTTTCGGTTGCCTCCGTATTTAAAATAAAATTCTCTAATATTGAAAGATCCTCTTTTTCTTGTTTGATAAAACTCAAAAATTTCTCTTTCCCCACTTGCTCTTCTAATACAGACATACCTACATCTAGTAAACGAATACCTTTATCTGTAAATAGAAAATTATGATAAATATAATCCAGTTTATTCCTGTTGATTAAATCTCTATGTACAAATCCTTTTTCATGAAGCTGAAAAAGCTTATTGCGGAAAGTTCTAATGTAATCAGATCTTTCCAATGCGGAAAAAGATCTTTTTTCATAAGCAAATAATCTTTCTGTGATTAATAGATAGTTTCCCCATTTATCTTGTACTAATTCTATGAATTTAACCACTAAGTCGTTTATCTTATTTGCATAACATAGTTTATAAATTTCATTGGAAACCAATTGATAAGATTGTTCTCCATAAATTTTAGCTACTAATGTTTTATTGTAAGCTATCACGATAATATCATCTAAATCTACTATGATTTGATCTCTATAATAATTTTTATTGATTATCATTTCTCAAATTTAATTTAGAGTCAAATTATTGATTCAATTCACATATTCTATTTCAAGAACTTTTCCGATTGTAATATTTATTAATTGTAAAAATAGGTGAAATTTTTGCATTTATTGCAGTAAACAAGTATTCTATTCCCTTTTCTCTCTCTGACTTCTGTATTATAGCTATTACAATGAGAGCATTTATGCGCATTGTGAGTCATAATACCGAATAAAAGGCCATTGACTAAAAAAAAGGCTATGATTCCTAGCCACCAAGTATAAAAATACCAAACTCCTAAACCACAAAAAATACTGATAATAGGAATTATGACTGGCCATTTTTGTAAAATGACTTGGAATATTATGTATACAATAATTAACCCTATAACTAAAACAGCTAATCCTACTAGTCCTTCCATAACAATGCAAATTATTAGATAAATAAGTATATACAAATATATACAAAATTCTCCCAGTAAAAAAAGATTGTTTTGCTTTTTTGGAAATATTTTGCTTTTTTATAGAAATATAAATTCATTAGAATAAATAAGTGTATTGTAAGTATCCAATAAAGTATACATTGTAGACTTATATAAAGAGAAAACTCTTCTCATCAACTTTGCGTTTGTTGATAGGAAGAGTTTTCTATTTCATTGGATTCTAGCTAAACTCCAATTGTATTCTCGTTGGGCTTCTTCGATTTTCAAGCTTCTTGCGGTAAGTAGACAAAGCAAGAGAGTTACCTTCCTAAAGAAGGTAACTGGCAAATACTACAATGAAACCGCATAAAAAACAAACCTCACCTACACATCTACTGTAGATGAGGTTGTTATTTTATCTATCGTTCTTCTTACGAACGGATTTTGCAATTGATCGTAGAAAAAATAATAGGGATGAACCTATATAAGGTCAATTTTCTATTAAGATGTCATCTTTGATAATTTCTGTCAGATTAATAGGGGGAAGCACAATGGCATTTAATACGGTTCCTTCAGTTTTTGCATGAATGATTCCACGTACAGTGCCAACTACAATGGTTGCCATATATTGTAAAAATCCGACTGGAATCTTATGTTCTTTTTTTAATTCTTCTATGCCTTCTGGAGCTATATGAAAAATACATTGAACCTTGGTTGCAAGAACTAGGAATTCTTCTTGCATAAAATCAATAGAAGCTATACAACGGATACTATCTAATGACGTACTGTATCCAAAATTGAAAGATACATTTGTCTGAACGCTATTCCCGTTTATGAATTTATCTGGGAAAAAAGCGAATTGCAACGTGTTTATTTGCTGTATTTTATATGGTATAGTTTGCATAATCAAGCAGCTGTTGGACATAAATTGTTTTCTGTATTGCTAAGTGTCGCTTTTATAAAGTTATCGTTATATACAACACTTGTGTAAGATTGACTGTCGTTCTCTATATATTCATCTATATCAACAAAATCAAATCTAGGGATTTTTCCTATAGCTAAAGACAATTCAACGAACTTACTTAACTTATGATCATAATCTCCAGATAGAAGTTGAGTGACATATCCTTTTGAGCAACCAAGATGTTCGGCCAATTTGCTTTTATTCATGGAATGTTGTTGCATAAACGTTTCCATTTGACGATATAGCTCCATCTGAAGAGCTGTAGTCCAATAGACAGGATCTTTCAATAATTCATTCCGTTTCATAACTATACATTTTATAAGTTATCACTTACTTTATAGCATTTAAATAGTCTTTCTTCAGTTTGCGAAAAGAGCTTTCATCCTTCTTTTGATTGGCTTTTGTTCCACCGGTGATAATAAGTTTACCGTTCGGTTGCGTGATTCCATATACTCGAAGATGCTTACTCTTAAATTCAAACTCCCTATTTCCACCCTTAGCTTCATTGTAAAAATGAAATCTGTTGTTTGGAACAGACTTTAAATTTGCAACATCATTCATTACGGCGTATATGCCTACCAATTCGGATTTATAACATTCTTCCAAATCTTGTTCAAACTTATCAAAAGGACAACTCCCATCAATCACAAGTTTGTGAAAATTTTGCTTTCCAATAACCGCTTCAACTATTTCTAATGTAAAAGTAGGCATAATTTTGTTTAGTCGCAACTAAATTCTTTGATTTAACAATTCTATTTGTTTCTA
>OGEG01001398.1_pt1 | contig 16696 bp, 15 predicted proteins | sample 1570621 | NCBI WGS metagenome assembly OGEG01 (sample SAMEA2582130, study PRJEB24529) | metagenome | biome: Human gut stool | place: China | collected 2011 | reverse complement strand
CGTGGGAGCGTGGATTGAAATGTATATAAATGTATGCGTTATCAATAGAACAAAGTCGCTCCCCTCGTGGGAGCGTGGATTGAAATACATTTTGGCGTTGAGCAAGTAGCAACCACATTACGTCGCTCCCCTCGTGGGAGCGTGGATTGAAATCAAGAATCACGGTAACCTTGTTACAACAGGAACGTCGCTCCCCTCGTGGGAGCGTGGATTGAAATGTGCTCGTAGACACCCATAAAATAATCTTTACCGTCGCTCCCCTCGTGGGAGCGTGGATTGAAATCTCGAATGTTATTTTGGTGGTTTTACTGTATTTGGTCGCTCCCCTCGTGGGAGCGTGGATTGAAATATGTTGGAACTCCTTTTTATATGATCTTTTGCCTGTCGCTCCCCTCGTGGGAGCGTGGATTGAAATATACTTTAGCTGACATTTAATTTGATATAGCTTACGTCGCTCCCCTCGTGGGAGCGTGGATTGAAATTATCAACTCATATAAGCAGATAGCATCACCAACAGTCGCTCCCCTCGTGGGAGCGTGGATTGAAATATATTTTGGTGTTGAACAAGTAGCAACCACATTACCGTCGCTCCCCTCGTGGGAGCGTGGATTGAAATAGCCTAATTATTTAGCAGATATTAGAGTAGAATCGTCGCTCCCCTCGTGGGAGCGTGGATTGAAATGATAAGGCTATCAATTAAGGAAAGTACAGCTTGCGTCGCTCCCCTCGTGGGAGCGTGGATTGAAATGTATATAAATGTATGCGTTATCAATAGAACAAAGGTCGCTCCCCTCGTGGGAGCGTGGATTGAAATCCACGTCACCGTATGGGGTAAATTTGTTAATCGGTCGCTCCCCTCGTGGGAGCGTGGATTGAAATCGTCACCGCCGCCGCATATAGTTGCACGTTATAGTCGCTCCCCTCGTGGGAGCGTGGATTGAAATTATAAGATTGTCTGTCTCGTATTCGATCGGTTTGTGTCGCTCCCCTCGTGGGAGCGTGGATTGAAATAATAAACTGTTGGTTCATAAATTCGTCACATTCGTCGCTCCCCTCGTGGGAGCGTGGATTGAAATCCCAGTGATAGGGGAAGAGTTGCGTGACAGATCAGTCGCTCCCCTCGTGGGAGCGTGGATTGAAATCCCACTTATAATTCCCACCGGGTTTTCTACCGCTGTCGCTCCCCTCGTGGGAGCGTGGATTGAAATTTTGTTGTTGCACTTCATGGCTTTAGTATCAAGACGTCGCTCCCCTCGTGGGAGCGTGGATTGAAATATGAGATTGCTTTTATACTGGTTAGCGCTCCCATGCGTCGCTCCCCTCGTGGGAGCGTGGATTGAAATTACCACCGGCATACCAGAGAACTGACTGGAACCATGTCGCTCCCCTCGTGGGAGCGTGGATTGAAATCTGCGGAGAACATCTCACCGAACTCAAGGTCTGGTCGCTCCCCTCGTGGGAGCGTGGATTGAAATTTGCCTCACACACAAAGAAAAGAGGTCTCTTGTGTCGCTCCCCTCGTGGGAGCGTGGATTGAAATACTTTGTTCACCTCACTCTTTTCTGTTGCTCTGCGTCGCTCCCCTCGTGGGAGCGTGGATTGAAATTTACTATTGTTACTATTGTTGTCAGGTTTTCTCGTCGCTCCCCTCGTGGGAGCGTGGATTGAAATTTTTCCCGGAATGCTTCGGACGGCGGCAACATATGTCGCTCCCCTCGTGGGAGCGTGGATTGAAATATTGGCTGTAGCTTTGTCAAGGCTCATGTTAGTGTCGCTCCCCTCGTGGGAGCGTGGATTGAAATATAAGATTAACGTCTATGCACCGATCAATCTGTGGTCGCTCCCCTCGTGGGAGCGTGGATTGAAATCTACGGCACTAGATACACTTGTGGCTACTCCTGCGTCGCTCCCCTCGTGGGAGCGTGGATTGAAATCGTCTACTCTCTTTTTTGTGGGAATATATGACTGTCGCTCCCCTCGTGGGAGCGTGGATTGAAATCCTTGCTCTGAGGGAAACTTAAGAAATCTCCGTTGTCGCTCCCCTCGTGGGAGCGTGGATTGAAATTGAGACGGCTGCAGGTGGTGGCACCGGTAATATGTCGCTCCCCTCGTGGGAGCGTGGATTGAAATTGAGCAGAGGCACTATTAAGCAAAACATCAATAGTCGCTCCCCTCGTGGGAGCGTGGATTGAAATGGGATCCGGAGTGTCCGCTTACATTTAACACGGTGTCGCTCCCCTCGTGGGAGCGTGGATTGAAATAACAGAATGCGACATCAAACTACCTCACTTTCTGTCGCTCCCCTCGTGGGAGCGTGGATTGAAATAGTTATATGTGGAACGGAATGTTCCAGGGAAAGTCGTCGCTCCCCTCGTGGGAGCGTGGATTGAAATCTTTTTCAGCATCTTTGAGCAGAAATGAAAATACTGTCGCTCCCCTCGTGGGAGCGTGGATTGAAATATCCAGCACAAAAGCCTGTAGCAGTCCTTAAAAGTCGCTCCCCTCGTGGGAGCGTGGATTGAAATAGAACGGTGAATTACTCTACATGGCTACACATCCGTCGCTCCCCTCGTGGGAGCGTGGATTGAAATCTTAAACTGCACTTCATAACCCAAATCTGTAAGCGTCGCTCCCCTCGTGGGAGCGTGGATTGAAATATCCATCTCTCCCTGGCAATGATCAAAGCAGTTTGGTCGCTCCCCTCGTGGGAGCGTGGATTGAAATGCATTATGCTTCTCTTTCCATGCCCGGCATTCATCCGTCGCTCCCCTCGTGGGAGCGTGGATTGAAATTTCTGAAGCTCCTCCGATAATATCTTTTCCTCCAGTCGCTCCCCTCGTGGGAGCGTGGATTGAAATTCTCAATGGGAGCTGCACCGCCACCGATCTTTAAGGTCGCTCCCCTCGTGGGAGCGTGGATTGAAATTCAAGTACTCTGCTTCCAGCACGCGCCCGTTATCCGTCGCTCCCCTCGTGGGAGCGTGGATTGAAATATGCAGTGTATTCCCGGAATGGGAGTACTGACAGGGGTCGCTCCCCTCGTGGGAGCGTGGATTGAAATATTTACCTGATAGATGTTGATTCGGTCTTCGGAGTCGCTCCCCTCGTGGGAGCGTGGATTGAAATCTATATATCCGTCACAATTTACAATATACACAATGGTCGCTCCCCTCGTGGGAGCGTGGATTGAAATCTACCATGGCTTACACTACTGCTCTACGCGTGCGATCGTCGCTCCCCTCGTGGGAGCGTGGATTGAAATAAAAAGAGCAGGCAGAATGTTTATCTGCACAGGAAGTCGCTCCCCTCGTGGGAGCGTGGATTGAAATTTCTGTCGCCACAATACCGGATAAGTTGATATCTGTCGCTCCCCTCGTGGGAGCGTGGATTGAAATTTTGCATTTACGTTTGTTTTTGCACGATATTGCTTTGTCGCTCCCCTCGTGGGAGCGTGGATTGAAATCTGCGCAATGAATAAAATATTTTGCCCCGTTGTACGTCGCTCCCCTCGTGGGAGCGTGGATTGAAATTACCGGGGTAGCGTAAATGGCGTGCAAGCCAATTGTCGCTCCCCTCGTGGGAGCGTGGATTGAAATATGTCAATACAGCGTGTGCTGCGAAGAGCTTTCCGTCGCTCCCCTCGTGGGAGCGTGGATTGAAATCGGTTTCCGGCTGTACCTTAGTTGCAGCATCGGCATCGCTCCCCTCGTGGGAGCGTGGATTGAAATGATGCTATCACCGAAGAGGTTTCCGGAGCCGGTGGTCGCTCCCCTCGTGGGAGCGTGGATTGAAATATGTATGAGCCGGTATTTATCAAGACACAGGCAAGTCGCTCCCCTCGTGGGAGCGTGGATTGAAATCCTGGAGTTAAAGAGCAGCTGTGCCTCATCTATGTCGCTCCCCTCGTGGGAGCGTGGATTGAAATAAAGTAAGCCTTGACTGGTTAGTAACTGGAAAAGGTCGCTCCCCTCGTGGGAGCGTGGATTGAAATTCCGGAAAATAAAGGTAAATCGTCCGGGTCAGGACGTCGCTCCCCTCGTGGGAGCGTGGATTGAAATATCAAATTCACATCAACGCATCTGTCCAACTGCGGTCGCTCCCCTCGTGGGAGCGTGGATTGAAATCGGTAACACTACCACCATAGCCTCCGGTATAGGGTCGCTCCCCTCGTGGGAGCGTGGATTGAAATATCTGATGTTAGACTGCGGACTCCGGCGTCAGGAAGTCGCTCCCCTCGTGGGAGCGTGGATTGAAATATTTCTGTCTTCATCCGGACTGCCTCCAATCTGTTGTCGCTCCCCTCGCGGGAGCGCGGATTGAAATGCACGGACGATGGGGATAATCTGTTTTTTCAACATGGTCGCTCCCCTTGCGGGAGCGACCATTGAAATAGAAAAGACAATCGTATATCATGTACTATGTGATTACATAGAAGGAGGATATCTAATTGAGTAAGACGGTTAGGCAAAGTGATTGGGCAACGGAAACGCATATGGAAGCCCTATTTTGGAGAAACGGAATGACACCGGAAGAATACGAGATGGAAAACAGATATTTGAGTAAAAATTTTTATAAGCAAAAAGATGGAAACTATATGCCACTTTGGATGCAAGAAGAGAACATGAAAGCATAATTAGTTCTTTGGATTTTTTTATTTACAGACAAGAAATACTTTATATTGAAATCAAAACAGATTGTAATAATTTCTTATACTATTCTATTTTATGTCTGATATTGTACAACATGTTGATAATTACAATATCTTTTAAAGTCAGTTTTAAGAAAATCTATTTATATTTCCTACGTAACAATTTGAATTTTTAATGTTATGTCGCATGGCTTTGTGTAAATTTGTGTATTTCGCTATTGATTTTGTGTAAGATTGTGTATAATATAAAAGGAGAAAAGAATGCATCCACGAAAGAAAACAATTAAAGAATTGGAAAAGAACGGTTTTATTTTTAAAAGACATGGAGCAAGTCATGATTTGTATTTTCAACCGAATACCAAGCAGACAATTCCTGTAAAACGTCATGATTTTAATGAAGATGATATGCGCTATATCTTCAAAGAAGCAAATATAGAAGGAGGCAAATGACATGCAATACACATATACCGCAGTTATTACTGAAAAAGATGGCACTTTCTATGCAAAGGTTCCGGATGTGGACGGGTGTATTACTACAGCATCGACTTTGGCAGAGGCGATTGCCCTTATTACAGATGCATTGAATCTTTGTCTTGTTGGTCTGGAAGATGAGGAAATTACTCCGAATGAGCCTACACCGCAGTCAGAGATTCCTCATTTACCGACAGATATTCTTACGATCATTCAGGCAGACACTATAAAATATCGTAGCATGACTGACACCAAGGCAGTTCGCAAAAATGTCTCGCTTCCGGCATGGATGTCCAAACTTGCCGATAAGCGAGGAATCAATTGCTCCAAAGTATTGCAGGAAGCACTTACCGCTAAACTTTTATAACTATAGAAAATCAGTATTTTTACCAAGGAGGTCCTCCCCATGTCCCACCCCATCCAATCCGAAGCCCATCTCACGACCTTTGAAGCCATCAGCATGATCGTCGGCAACAGCATCGGCACTGGCATCATCGCCGTTCCGTATCTTGCCACGAAAAATAGCATGCTGGATGTCGTGTGGATGGTATTGATCGCCTATTGTGTGAACGTGATCCTGCACCTGATCATTGCTGAGTTGTCTTACAATAATGGTGGTGTCCAACTAGTGAAAAGCTTTGAAGGAGAGCTGTTTCATGGGAAAATGAAGCAGATCTTCAGCTGGAGTGTATTTATCGTCTATGGGTTGGCAATTATGATCGGTGTGAGCGGTAATATCAACGGCGGAGCACAGATTTTTGTGAACTGGTTCGGAATGCCTTTCGTGGCAGCGCAGGTTTTGTACTATGTGATCGCCGGAGTTGTGGTATTTATCGGCATGAAAGCCGTAGGCATCGCACAGAAGTACGCAGTCATTGTCCTCATGGGAATTGTGGCGGTGATGACGGTAGGCACATTCCTGCATCCACTGAATTCCTTACAACGGGCACAGTTCCACTGGAACAATCTGTTGGCGCTGTACAGCATGGTGGTATTCGCAACTTCCGCCAATCAGGCAGTGATCCAGGTGGTGAAAGGCCTGGATGGCAACGCGAAACAGATCCGCCGTTCCATTTTCATCGGTTTTGGGCTTTCCTCAGTGTTTGTCCTGGTCGTAACGGGCACGGTTCTCCTGGGAACCAAGGGAGCGCTGGAAAAAGAACTGGCATACATGCAGTTGGGAGAAAGTATCGGTACCTGGGCGATGATCCTGGCAGGCGTATTTTCCCTGTTTGCTTTACTTACCACGTTCTGGAGCAATACTCTCGCCCTCCGCGATGTGGTTCATGAGCAGATCGGCAGCGGCAACCGCATCAGCTGGCTGATCGCTACGGTTCCCTGCATTTTGTTTGCCGTGTTCGGCGTGAACAGCTTTATTGTTCTGACGCGGATTATGAGCGGTGTAGTGGTACTGGTGAGCATCATGCTGGTGCTGACATACGGTAAATCCAGAAAAAAGGCGGGCAGCAGTCCTATCTGCGGTGTGATCGGCACGGTGCCTTTTCAGGTGCTGATGGTGATTTCAACAGTACTTTCTGCAATAGGAGCATTGATCCCGTTGAGTTAATCCCCAAAAAGAAAAGAGATTCTTATGTATACTTCCAAAAACTTTCAGATCCGGGACGAAGAGACTTTTTCCCTTTGCATCCCGACGGACAGAGATTATAAAATATTGCAGCTGACGGATCTGCACCTTGGTTTCGGCATGTTTTCCGGGAAAAAGGACAAACTGGCTCTGGAAGCGGTGGCGGAGCTGATCCACCGGACGGAACCGGATCTGATGGTCCTGACCGGAGATTCTGTTTTCCCGTTTTTCCCGAAAAGCGGTACCATGAACAACCGAAAGCAGGCAGAAAAACTGCTGGCATTTCTGGATGGTTTTCAGATTCCCTATACTCTGGTCTTTGGTAACCATGACTGTGAAATGGGCTCCACCTGCAATAAGGAACAGCTGGCGGAGATTTTCACTACGGGAAAATATGCCGTTTTTACCAAAGGAAGATATGAACACAGTCCTCAGAATCCCATTACCGGCGTAGGGAATTTTGTAGTAGACCTCACAGATGATCAGGGAAAACTGTTACTTCCGCTGATTCTGCTGGATTCCAACATGTATGGTGACGGCTGGTTTTTCAGTGGTTTCGACTGCATTCATGAGGACCAGACGGACTGGTGCATGGAGAAATTGAACGAGAGAAAGGTACCGGCTATGGCATTTTTCCACATGCCGCCCGCGGAGTTCAAGGAAGCCTACGAGAAGATGAAGCTAGGCGATCACACTGTGATCTATGAACATGGTAGTATCGGAGAAAAGGATGAGTATTTCGGAATATCGAACCGACCACCTCATTTTTTTGAAAAAGCGGTGGATAACGGCTGGCTGAAATGGATTTTCTGTGGACACGATCATCTGAATACGTTGTCATTGACCTATAAAGGTATCCGCATGACTTACGGAATGTCCATTGATTATCTGGGATATTCCGGCATCGCGAAGCAATATATCCAGCGGGGAGCCACGCTGATCACGCGTAAGACAGACGGGAACATAGATATCACTATGGTACCGTTGACAACGGTTGTTTCGGAACGAGTAAGGGGAGCCTGATGAAAGGCTCCCCCGATTTGTACGAGAATGATTAGTAATTGATACCGCTGATGCCGAGTACTCCGTTCTGGACATTGAAGGTGATGTTGGGGCCGTCACCGGTGCTGTAAAGGGTGAAGCCTGCCATACTGGGGCTTAATTCGGACAGATCAGCATTAGCCATAGAGTCTTTCAGCTCAGGGGTGAAGATTTTGTCTGCACCTAAGGCAATCAGGTCTTCCCTGGTTTCGATCACACTGCCATCGCCCAGAGCAACATAGACCGGATAATTGACCAGATCAGCGAGAGCATTCAGGTCTTCAGCGGCTACGGCATCCTGGATCTTTTTAGCGAAAGCGGCAGCATCCTCTGTGGAAACTGCAAAGTTGTCTTCATATGAAGTACCATTGGCCGCATCAGCAGAAACTTCTGTAGTTGTCTCAGCACTAGCTTCAGCAGCAGAACTTTCAGCAGTAGAAGCCTCCGCACCGCTTTCGGAAGTCACCGTACTTTCCGCCGAAGCTGCTCCATTTCCCTGACTGCCACAGGCAGCAAAAGACAATACCATCACAGTAGTTAAAAGTGCACAGATCATTTTGTTTTTCATAAGTAAAACTCCTCTCTTAAATAAAACCATATCTTACAGGTCTCTGATGGTTAGACTATGCATCTGCTGCAAAAGTTTCAAAAATATCAAAAAAATATCAAAAAAATATCAAAAACATCCACCCAAAAGAAAAACCTTCTGTTAAAATGTAAAAATAAGACAGATGAAAACAATAGAATAGGAAACTACCATGGAACCATATTACTATCAGAAAATGAACAAGCCCCAGCAGGCCGCCTATCACGCTATGCAGCAGGGAGTGCTGGCGCTGGCAGACGAGATCCAGCTGCCGCGGATCCCGGCGGAAGAATTGTATGACGTATTTTTCCGACTGCGGCTGGATCATCCGGAGATCTTCTGGGTGGTGAGTTATCGGTATAGATATTATCAGGACTCCCCCAACATCATCTTCGTGCCGGAGTATCTGTTTGAGAAAAATAAGATCAGAGAACATCAGAAAGCCATGCAGTCCCGGGTGGAAAAGCTGGCAAGACCTGCCGCAAAGTTCACAGAGTGGGAAAAAGAGAAGTACATTCACGACTTTATCTGCGAAAATATCACCTACGATAAGTTGAAAAAGCCCTATTCCCATGAGATTATCGGACCGCTGGGACAGGGCGTGGGTGTCTGCGAGGGCATTGCCAAATCGGTGAAGGTGCTTTGTGATGCGCTGGGTGTGTGGTGTGTAATCGCTATCTGCGGCAACAATCCGGAGAAAGGGATCAAGTACCGTCACACCTGGAATATTGTGCGGATCGGCGGGCAGTATTACCATCTGGATGCCACATTTGACAATACATTGGGAAAACATCAGGGCAATGCGGAAGCACCCGGAGAGATCCGCTACGACTATTTCAATCTGGGAGATAAAGCAGTGTTCCGGGATCATGAACCGTTGATCGCCCCGGCACCCGGCTGTCCGGACAATGATCATTTTTATTACAAGGAGAAAAAACTTTCCTTTACGAAAACGGAAGAAGTATATAAAAGAGCACAGCAGATGGCGAAAAAAGGCCGGGCCATGACGTTCCAGTGGCGGGGAGGCTACCTGACCAGAGAAGTCTTGCAGGAACTGTTGGAACTGATCCGCAAGGCAGGCGAGGAGCGGCAGAAGACCGCCCGGATCAGTCTCAACTGGCCACAGGCGGTCATTCATTTCAGCTATGTGGAAAATGCAGGCATCCCGGAGCCGGAGGTCGTCATGGAAGACGCCAACGAAGGAGAACAGTTCGACACCGGGGAATAAAGGTATGGGATGATGTCAGGATCAAGAATTCTCCGACTGCAATGCGCACTCCCGGAATAACGCATTGACGGCCAGCTTATAGTCGCTGGCATCTGTGGCTTTGCGGATCTTTTTTACGTATTTGTCCGGAGATTCGAAGCTGTGGCTTAAGAAAGTCCAGAGATCCTTCATCTTATAGAGCGTATTGGTATCGCCGGACATGATCTCCTGATAACCGGTCAGGAGGGAAGTGTGGAATTCCTTCAGGACAGCCAGACGCTCTTCACAAGACGGCAGCGCAACACTCTCCGTGGAGGCAGCCTTCAATTCCTGCAATAATCCCGGATTCTGCAAAATTCCCCGGCCGATCATGACCGTATCGATACTGGGAAGCTGCGTAAGAATCTGCGTTAGCGACTCCGGAGAGGTAATATCCCCGTTATAGCACAGAGGACATTGCAGGGCTTCCACCGCCTCTGCGAAAGCTTCCAGATGGGGTGTCCCCTTGTAACCTTCCTTTTGCAGTCTGGGGTGAATGATCAGTTCCTTCATGGGGAATTTTTGATATATTTTAAGCAGTGGAGCCCATTCATCCATGTAGTCCATGCCGATGCGGGTCTTGATGGAGATTTCCAGTGGACATTTTTCGAAGACCTCGTCCAGAAAATCCTCCAGTTCCCGGGGCGTGCCTAAGAAGCCGGCACCACGGTTTCTTGCCACCACCGTCCCGGAAGGACAGCCCAGATTCAGATTGACCTCGTGGTAGCCATATCCGGCCAGCTGCTCTGCCAGCGACAGAAATTCCTCCGCCTTATTGGTCAGGATCTGCGGTACGGTGTACATGCCCACATTATGTTCCGGAAGCACATCGTTGCGTTCTCTGCTGTTCATGTGCCGATTGGAGATAAAAGGGGTAAAATATTTGTCCATGCCGCCGTAACAGCGGTTCCAGTTAGTGCGGAAATTATAAGTGGTCAATCCCTCCATGGGGGCAAGATAATATTTCATAAAAAATGTATGCCTTTCCGTAACCTGCAAGCGTTCCACTGCATTTCCGGCGTATGCTTTCGCAGATTGTACTTTGTATCGGGTGTTTTGCCAAATCCCTTATGCAGAGATATTCTCAATAACGGGATTGCCCTTTACATGATTATAAACAGTTACTATTATAATAGAGATAGTAAAAATTGCAAAGAAAACCGCAAAGATCCAAAAAGAAAGCGGCTGGAAGAAGGAATAAAGATCATGACTGAAAAAACAGAAAATAATACCATAAACCTAACCACCAACGAACGCACCCAGCAGGAGATCACCATCTCCGGCAACCCCGGGAAACCGGTCGGGGAGGATGGGGAGAAGATGCTGCGCCGCATGAACGAAAGCCACTACGTAGTGACCGGCTGGGCGCTGGAACACTGGAAGATCCGGGAGAATGACCGGATTCTGGACATCGGCTGCGGTGGAGGAGCAACTCTGAAACGCATGAGTGAAGAGGTGCGTGACGGACATCTGACCGGAGTGGATTATTCCGCCACTTCACTGGAGCTTTCCGGGAAAACCAATGCAGAAGCACTGCAGCAGGGAAAAATGGATCTCGTGGAAGCCTCAGTGGAAAAACTGCCCTTTGCGGACAATGCTTTTGACAAGATCATTACGGTGGAAAGCTTTTATTTCTGGCCGGATCCCGCGGAGAATCTGAAAGAAGTCTACCGGGTATTGAAGGAGCAGGGAACCTTTTTACTGGTGGCCGACATTTACCAGAAGGAGGATCTGCCGGAACAGGTGCGGGAAAACATTCAAAGATTCCATCTGTTTAATCCCACACCGGAAGAATTCCGGGAACTGCTGGAAAATGCAGGATTTGAAGAGGTACGGATTCACTTAAAAGACGGCGAGGACTGGATCTGCGCGGAAGGGCACAAATAAGCAGTAGAACCCTTCGGAAAAACGCAAAAACCGGGTGGAAGTCCGAAACGGAACACGCTAGAATCAGAAACATAGAAAATGTGAAAGTATCCATGAAAATATTCAAAGGAGAAAACAATAACCATGTATAATCAGAATTATAAAGTAGAAATTCCCCAGTTCCCGGACCGGGAGGTGTCCATAGCAGAATACGGCGCGAAGAGCGGCGATTTGCAGATCGAGACCGGCAGACACAATGCGGAGGTCATTAACCGCGCGATCTGCGAAGTGTCGGAGCAGGGGGGCGGTACGGTAAGAGTTCCCGCAGGCATCTGGGCGGTGGCTCCGCTCCGGCTGTTAAGCGGTGTCAATCTTCATCTGGACAGTCAGGCTATGTTAAAATTCATCAAGTCCAAAGAGGACTATCCGCTGCGGATCACCAGCTATGAAGGTCAGGACTGCATTCGCACCGTATCTCCCGTTACCGCGGAAAATGCAGAAAACATCGCCATTACCGGAGAAGGCATCATTGACGGCAGCGGTGATAAATGGCGTCCGATCAAGAAGTTTAAGATGACGGAAAAACAGTGGGATGCGTTGTTTACCATCAGCCCTTATGTGTTAGAGACGAAAGAAACAGCGATCTGGATGCCCACAGAGTCGATTTTAAAAGGAAATCACCACAACATTCAGGGAAACACCGAGGAAGCACTGGCCGCCGCGGCACCCTATTACGATTTTTACCGCCCGGTGATGATCAGTCTGCGCCATTGCAAAAATGTGCTTCTGCAAGGCGTAACGTTCATGAACTCTCCGGCATGGAATATCCACCCCTATTTCTGCGAGAACCTTACGGTGGAGCATATACAGGTCCGCAATCCTTATTATGCCCAGAACGGTGACGGCATTGATGTGGAGTCCTGCACTAATGTGCATATTCATCACAGTGTTTTTGAGACCGGAGATGATGCCATCTGCATGAAGTCCGGCAAAAATGCCATTGCCCGCAAGATTCAGGGGCCCTGCAGCAATGTTTACATCCATGACTGTCTGGTGAACGAAGGCCATGGCGGTTTCGTCATCGGCAGTGAGATGTCCCGCGGAGTAAAGGATATTCTGGTGGAGAACTGTACTTTCGTGGGAACCGATGTGGGTGTCCGCATGAAGAGTGCGCTGGGCCGCGGCGGCGTGGTAGAAAATATCACTCTCCGCAATATCCATATGAGCGAGATCAAGGGCGAGGCAGTGATCCTGACCATGTCCTATGTGCTCAATTCCCTGAACCGGGAAGAGACCATTGCCATGGAAAATGAGGACGACATCCCGTATTTCAGAAATCTGCAGATGGAGAATATTGAAGTCACCGGCTGCAGACAGTTCACAAAGATCGAGCCTTTACAGGGCAGGCCGGAGACAATTCAAAATGTAGTCATTAACGGACAGAAGCTGGCATAAGTGCCAGGACTGGAACACAGATTTCCGGTGCCGGAGAAGAAAATTTTGAAACACAGTATCAGGAGGTAATGATTATGCCATGTACAACCATATTAGTAGGAAAAAAAGCATCTTATGACGGTTCCACCATGATCGCCCGGAATGACGATTCTCCTTCGGGGCAGTTCACACCGAAGAAATTCGTTGTGGTGCATCCGGAAGAACAGCCGAAAAAATACGAATCCGTGCTTTCCCATGTGGAGATCGATCTGCCGGAGGATCCCATGCGTTATACCGCAGTCCCCAATGCACTGGACGGAGAGGGTATCTGGGCAGCGCACGGTGTCAATGCGGCAGGTGTGGGCATGACGGCCACAGAGACCATCACTTCCAATGCCAGAGTTCTGGGAGCGGATCCACTGGTGGAATATGTTCCGGCGAAGGATGGTGTGGAAGAGATCTCCGGCGGCATCGGCGAGGAGGACATTGTGTCTCTGGTGCTTCCTTACATTCACAGTGCCAGAGAGGGTGTCACACGTCTGGGAAGCCTGTTGGAGAAATACGGTACCTACGAGATGAACGGTATTGCTTTTTCCGATAAAAACGAGATCTGGTGGCTGGAGACCATCGGCGGCCATCACTGGATTGCCCGGAGAGTGCCGGACGACGCTTATGTGGTGATGCCGAACCAGTTCGGAATCGATGCCTTTGATCTAGAAGATGCGCTGACGGAGCAAAAGGAGCATATGTGTTCCGCGGATCTGAAAGAATTTATTGAAAAGAACTACCTGGATCTGTCACAGGACGGCAGTTTTTCCGCCAGAGATGCCTTTGGAAGCCATGACGATTCCGACCATGTATACAATACCGCAAGAGCCTAGTATATGCTGCGGACCCTGAATCCCCGTACAAAGGTCTGGGATGGCCCGAATGCAGAGTACACACCGTTTTCCGATGATCTGCCCTGGTGCATGGTGCCGGAGAAGAAAATCACGGTGGAAGATGTGAAATATGTGCTGTCTTCCCATTATCAGGGAACGCCCTACGATCCTTATGCGGCTTATGGAGATAAGTCCATGCGGGGAGCCTATCGTTCCATCGGCATCAACCGCAATGACGTCATGACCCTGATCCAGATGCGTCCGGAGGGAGAGCCGGTTCAGTGGCTGGCGCTGGCCTCTAATGCCTTTAATGTACTGGCACCTTTTTATACCGGCATCGATAGGACACCTGAGTACCTGTCAGCGACCACCGGAAAAGTCTCCACGGAGAACTTCTACTGGATGAGCCGTATGATCGCAGCCATGGCAGATGCTTCTTATAGCAAATCCGTGTTCCATATCGAACGTTATCAGGAAAAGGTGGCAGCGAAAAGCCACGAGATCCTGAACCGTTACGATACATTGCTGGAGCAGGAGAACGAAGAGGACAAATGTAAGAAATTGCAGGAAGAAGCCAACGAAAAGACGGCCCAAATGCTGCGGGAGGCAGCAGCCGACACGCTGGACAAGGTACTGTACGAACTTAGCGGACAGATGAAAAATGCCTATGCCAGATCGGATGCGTAAACAATCATCCAGGTGGAAACTTCATGATCTGAATGAAGAGAAAGGAAAACAGCAGATTCTCCAAAAGAGTCTGCTGTTTTTGTGTTTATGAAAATATCTCATTGACAAATTGAAATTGGCTCCATATAATTACCAAAGATAATTACTAGTGGTAACTATAAAGACAATTAGAGAATAGAAAAAAGATATCAGAGAGGAAAAAGAATGACGGTTCAGACCATAAAACGAATGTTGGATGCCTGTTATCAGGCAAAAAGAATCCGGGAGATGCTTCCCGCGCTGCCCTCAGGCGTGACACCCTCTTATATTCATTTTCTGGATGTGATCCAGATCATGGAGAGGCAGGGGGTTGCTGTGAAGATTTCAGATATCAGTGACTATCTGAATATCCCCCGTCCCGGCGTGACACGGACAGTAAAAGAAATGGAAGAAAAGGGGTATCTGCGGAAAGCCAATGCGGCGGAAGACGGTAGGATCACCTATATTTCCCTGACCGAAGAGGGACGAAAGCTGTCGGAAAAATATAACGAGAATTATTTTTCCGGTCTGGCACCGTATCTGGAGAGCATTTCCGAAGCAGATGCGAAAGTGATGATACAGACCATAGAGACCTTTTATCAGGTGATGTGCGAGAGGAGAGAGTATTTTGAAAAATAAAGAAAATGACATGATGGATTTTACACAGGGAAGTATTTTGAAAAAGTTGCTTCGCTTTATGGTTCCTATTTTGGGAGCACTGATCTTACAGGCGGCCTACGGTGCAGTGGATCTGCTGGTAGTGGGACGTTTCGGCTCCACCTCCGGACTTTCCGGTGTATCCACCGGCAGTCAGGTGCTGAATCTGGTGACCTTTGTGGTGACTCAGCTGGCCATGGGTATCACCGTGCTGATTGCCCGGTATCTCGGGGAGAAGAGAGAGGATCAGATCGGCAGTATCATCGGCGGCGGAACCGTTGTATTTGCAGCGATCTCGCTGGTGCTGTTTGTAATTATGGTGGGCTTTGCCCGTCCTATTGCGGTTCTCATGCAGGCACCGGAAGAGGCGGTAGGGCTGACCGTTGCTTACATCCGGATCTGCGGTGCCGGAATCTTTTTTATTGTGGCATATAATGTATTGTCAGCCATTTTCCGTGGACTGGGTGACAGCAATTCCCCGTTGCTGTTTGTATTCGTGGCGTGCATTGTCAATGTCGTGGGTGATCTGGTGCTGGTGGCAGGACTGGGCATGGATGCCATGGGAGCAGCGCTGGCTACTGTTTTTGCACAGGCATTGAGCGTAGTGTTTGCAATTGTACGCCTTGTGAAAAAGGGACTGCCCTTTACCATTACTGGATACGATTTCCGTTGGAATCCCCAGTGTGGTAAATTCCTGCAGATTGGTCTGCCGTTAGCTTTGCAGGAGTGTCTGACGCAAGGCTCTTTCCTGGCACTGTGTGCCTTTGTCAACCGCCTGGGACTGGAAGCTTCCTCTGGCTACGGCGTGGCATGCAAAATCGTTAACTTTGCCATGCTGATCCCCAGTGCACTGATGCAGTCCACTTCTTCTTTCGTGTCACAGAATGTAGGTGCCGGAGAACAGAAGCGGGCGAAGAAGACCATGTTCACCGGTATCGGCATCGGACTTTTGGTGGGATGCTTTGCCTTTTCACTGGTGTTCTTCCGGGGGGATCTGCTGGCAGGTATCTTCTCCGCGGATGCGGCAGTGGTGCAGAGAGGATATGAGTATCTGAAAGGTTTCGCACCGGAAACACTATTGACTGCTGTGCTGTTCAGCATGATGGGATATTTTAACGGTAATGGCAAGACCGTGTGGGTCATGCTTCAGGGACTGATCCAGACACTTCTCGTCCGACTTCCTTTCGCTTACTATATGAGTATCCAACCGGACGCAAGTCTCACCAATATCGGCCTCGCAGCCCCCATCTCTACTGCAGTGGGCATTGTTCTGAATGTGGCTTTTTTTCTCTATTTGGAACATGCTGCCAAGCGTAGTTGATGGAGAGTTACGCGGGGAGTTCTGTTTGTATTAAAAACGCTATTTTTTCTAAAAAAAATACAAAAACAGGAGATTTTGCCATGCAAAAAGCTGTTATTTTCGCTGAGCGTGCAAAATGAAGAAATTCCGTACAAAAATTCCGGATTTGGGAATTTTTTTGTACGGAATTCATTGTTTTTAGAGTTTTTACACCAAACTAACTTGAGAGTTAGTGAAATACATTGGCAAAATCCACGAACTCCCGGAGCATGCGATA
>OGEG01001381.1_pt1 | contig 16890 bp, 14 predicted proteins | sample 1570621 | NCBI WGS metagenome assembly OGEG01 (sample SAMEA2582130, study PRJEB24529) | metagenome | biome: Human gut stool | place: China | collected 2011 | reverse complement strand
ATTTACACTGACTGGAACCGATGTCTATGGAAAGAAACACAGTTATGAGAAGAAAGTCAAATTCACAAAGGCAGAGGTTGAAAAACAGATGAAAGATCATCCGGGAGATCTGATCGAACTGTCTGTGATGTTTGATGATCTGGAATATGGCACTTATACGTGTAATGAAGGAGGTATGATCAAGTATTTCAAATTACTCAATATTACGAGCAACAGCAGCAATGCAACGATCGATCAGGAAAAAGAAACTGTGACGTTCGATATTGGACCAACTGGAACGACAGCTAAAGCACAATTGACAGGTGGAGCGAAGTTTATGAATCAGATGATCCAAGGATCTGTAAAACTTATCAAGAAAGATTCTAAGGGGAAATCATTAAGAGATATCGAATTTGTGATCACATCATCTGATGGAGCAGAGGTAGCGAAGGCCAAAACAGATTCTGCTGGGGAAGTCACTTTTGATGGACTGCTCCCTGATACTTATACGATCACAGAGACAAAGACAGCGGTTGGAAAGAATCTGTTAAAAGAACCAATCATCGTTACACTGCCAATGACGATGTCACAGGCAGAGGTAGATAAACAGAATGTGGATACAAGTAAAGCGATCAAACAGGGAAATGATTATTACTTCTATCATCTGACGTACAATGTTACGAATGATTCTATATTGGATCTTCCAAAGACAGGTGGACGGACAGATGAGCTTTCATTCATAGGAGGAATCATTCTGATTTTAGGAGGATTATTTTTATTGCATAGAAAATTTCGATAAAATCCGAAAAAATATAAAAAAATAAATTATGAAGAAACCACGTAAATAAGCCATTTTTTACGTGGTTTCTATCTATAAAATAAAAATATCAAAAAAAAATTAAAAAAAGTGTTGACATTCATCGAAAATAAGAGTATATTATATTTTGTCGTCAGGCAAGAGAGCTTGAGAGACACAAGGGATCATAGCTCAGCTGGGAGAGCATCTGCCTTACAAGCAGAGGGTCATAGGTTCGAGTCCTATTGGTCCCACTATCCATGAACTACATGGATGAATTTCATAACATATGGCGATGTAGCTCAGTTGGCTAGAGCATACGGTTCATACCCGTAGTGTCAGCAGTTCGAATCTGCTCATCGCTACTTTCGGAAGACATATTCGATATGAATATGTCTTTTTTTCTGCTAAAAATCATGATAAAAGAGAGGAATCATGTTATAATAAAAACAAAAAAAGGAGAGCAAGAATATGCGTGTAGGAATGGGATATGATGTCCATCAGTTAGTAGAAGGAAGAGACTTGATCTTAGGCGGAGTAAATATACCATATGAGAAAGGATTATTAGGACACTCAGATGCTGATGTTCTGCTGCATGCGATCACAGATGCGATCCTTGGGGCAGCAGCATTAGGAGATATCGGAAAGCATTTTCCAGACACAGACCCTGCATATCATAATGCAGACAGCATGAAGTTGTTAGCAGAAGTTGTAAGATTGATCGAGGAAAAAGGATACGAGATTGGAAATGTGGATGCGACAGTCATTGCACAGAGACCAAAGTTATTAAATTATATTCCAACAATGAAAGAAAATATCAGTAAGACCCTCAAAGTAGATCCAGATCAGGTGAATGTCAAAGCAACGACAGAAGAACATTTAGGATTCACAGGAGAGGGACTCGGGATCAGTGCACAGGCAGTGTGTCTGCTTAATGAAACAAAATAAGAATAAAGGAAATAGCATGGAGATCGTTTATCAGAAAAACAAAGACAAACAGCCAGTATATGACATGTATCAGGAGATTTTTGAAGATCCAGAGCCGTTTGCACAGTATTATTTTGAAGAGATATATGCAACGAATCAAGTGATACTGGCAGAAGAAGACAACAAGATCTTAGGAATGATCCATTTAAATCCATACCACATAAGAGCAGGAAAGAAGACATATACATTAAATTATATTGTAGCAGTTGCGGTGTGGAAGGAATATAGAAGAAGAGGCATCATGGCAGAGATGCTTAAGAAGTGTTTGAATGATATGCATGAGCAGCAACAGCCATTTACGTATCTGATGCCTGCGAATAAAGCATATTATGAACCATTCCAGTTTCGATTTGTGATGGACTGGGAAGAAACAATGATCGATGATCATAACATTTTATATACAGATGATACAACGGATAGAAATCATAAGATCGTTCATATAATGGCAGAAGATTATCAGACGATCCAGAATTTTTTAGAGCGGTTTATGGAACAATACAAGATATATACAGTTCCGGATGAACCATACCTGAGACGACTGGAAAAAGAAAGCCAGAGTGGAGATGGAAGCCTCTTAGCTTATTATGAAGACGATCTGTTACAAGGCGTATTTGCAGAAAGTTTTGAAGAAGATGAAGTATATATCCGATGGGCGTATTCTTTAGAGCCAGAACATATGCTTAACCAGATCAAACAACGACACCAAGGTAAGAAGATTTATATCACAGAAGGGAATTTATTCAAGGAAAATTCAACAGGAAAGGATTTTATACAAAGCAAAAAAGTACCAAAGATCATGGCAAGGATCACGAACCTTACTGCTTGGGGAGATATCTTGCAAGGAAAGAATGATTTTACATTCAGGATATTGGTGAAAGATCCATATATCAAGGATCAGAATGGAGTATTCCAGTTTCAATGTCTGAATCATAAGATATCCATTCAACGTGCAGACATACCACAAGATGAGACATTAGACATACACACAACGGAGGCACAGGGATGGAAAGATGAAATTTCAATCGACGAGCTGACACAGGTGTTTTTTGACTACGATGCAGGACAGATATTAAAAGAGCATGAGTATCTAAAAGATATCGTGCCGGCTGGCCCAATCTATATTTCAGAGGAGGTATAAGCCATGAAGTTAATGTTTATCGGAGCGGATCATGAAGTGACCGGAAGTTGCCATTATGTGGAAGCTTGCGGCAAAAGATTTATTGTTGACTATGGAATGGAACAAGGGTTAAATGTATACGAGAATGTTGATCTTCCAGTGAATGCAGGGAATCTTGATTTTATCCTGCTGACACATGCACATATCGATCATTCAGGGCTGATCCCGCTGTTGTATGCAAAAGGGTTCAGAGGAAAGATCTATGCGACAAGAGCAACAACCGATCTATGTGAGATCATGTTGCAAGACAGTGCACACATTCAGGAATTTGAAGCGGAGTGGAAGAACAGGAAAGCAAGGCGATCTGGAAAACCAGAAGTTGTACCGATCTATACGATGGATGATGCGATCAATGTCATGCAGTATTTCGTGCCATGCCCATATGGCAGACAGATTGAAGTTGCTGACGGCATTACGATCAAATTTACAGATATCGGACATCTGTTAGGATCTTCCAGCATTGAAGTGTGGTTAAGAGAAGCAGATGTAGAAAACAAACTGGTATTCTCTGGAGATATCGGAAACTTTAACCAGCCATTGATCAAAGATCCGAGCTATACGAGAGAAGCAGATTATGTTATTATGGAATCTACGTATGGTGACCGTTATCATGGAAAACATCAGGATTATGTGACAGAATTGACCGATGTGATCCAGAGGACCTTTGATCGAGGCGGGAATGTCGTGATTCCATCATTTGCAGTTGGAAGAACACAGGAGCTGTTATATTATATCCGTCAGATCAAGGCTGAAGATAGGATCAAGAATCATGGAGATTTCAAAGTTGTTGTAGACAGTCCATTGGCAGTGGAAGCAACGAAGATCTTTAATATGAATATTGATGAAACATATGATGAGGAAGCTATGGAATTAGTGAAACAAGGAATTAATCCGATCACATTTTCCAATCTTCATTTATCCATTACGACAGAAGAATCAAAGGAGATCAACTTTGAAACAGAACCGATGGTGATCATTTCAGCATCCGGAATGTGTGAAGCTGGACGAATCAGACACCATTTAAAACATAACCTGTGGAGATCAGAGAATACGATCATATTTGTAGGATATCAGGCATATGGAACTCTGGGAAGATCACTGATCGAAGGAGCCAAAGAAGTAAAACTGTTTGGTGAGGTGATCAAAGTGGCAGCAGATATCGTACAATTAGAAGGTTTAAGCGGACATGCAGACAAGAACGGGTTATTAAAATGGGTCAATAGTTTCGAGAAGAAACCGGAAGAAGTATTTGTAGTTCATGGAGAAGATGCGGTCTGTGAAGCATTTACATCATGCTTAAAAGATGAATACAAATTCAAAGCCAGAGCACCATACAGCGGAGATGTGTTTGACCTTATTACAGGCGAATGGACTGAATGGGGATCAAGAGAACGCATCCAGAAGAAACCAAAACAGAGCAGTGCTTATATCAGACTTCTTACAGCCAGCGAGCGTTTGAAATCTGTAATTGAGCACAATGAGGGTGGAACGAACAAAGATCTGGGCAAATTTGCTGACCAGATCATCGCCCTTTGTGACAAGTGGGAAAGGTAACAATGCAAGAGACAAAACGTAAAACAGAAGATGCAGTGCGTATAAATAAATATTTAAGTCAGGCAGGAATCTGCTCCAGAAGACAGGCGGATACTTATGTCGAGGAAGGCAGAGTCGAAGTCGATGGAGAAGTTGCAGTAAGCGGAACCAAAGTACTTCCGGGGCAGAGCGTGACATTTGATGGAAAGCCGGTAAAGATTCAGGAAGATCTGATCTTTCTGGCTTTTCATAAGCCAAGAGGAATCGTATGCACAGCAAGCAAAGAAGAGAAAGATAATATTATCGACTATATTAACTATCCAACAAGGATCTATCCTGTAGGACGATTAGATAAGGATTCTCAAGGATTGATCCTGCTTACTAATGATGGTGAAGCAGCCAATCAGATCATGAAAGCAAGAAATTATCATGAAAAAGAATACGAAGTAACAGTGAATAAACGAATTACGAATGAATTCATTCATGATATGAGGAATCCAGTACCATTAGATGAGATCAATGCAGTAACAAGAAGATGCAAAGTTATAAAAGAAGGACCAAACGAGTTCAGGATCATCTTGACACAGGGATTAAATCGGCAGATCCGAAGAATGTGTGAACACTTTGGATACCGTGTGACAAAACTTAAGAGAGTCCGTGTTATGAACATTAAACTCGGCGATCTGAAAGAAGGAAGATATCGAAAATTAACTCCGGATGAATTACGAGAGTTAAAGAAGGAGCTAAAAAGTGAATGATTTAGACAGAATGAAAGAACTCATTCATACACTAAATGAAGCAGGGAAAGCTTATTACCAGCAGAATAAAGAAGTTATGAGCAACCTCGAATACGATAAGATGTATGATGAACTTTTAGAACTAGAGAAAAAGACGAACACTGTTTTATCAAACAGTCCAACGATCCATGTAGGGTATGAATTGATGACAGCATTGGAAAAGGAAGCACATCCATCTCCGATGTTATCATTAGACAAGACAAAGGAGCCAGATCAGTTGGCAACATGGCTGAACGGCCAGGAAGGAATCCTGTCATGGAAACTCGATGGTTTAACGATCGTTCTGACCTATGAACATGGAGAACTCCTCAAAGCCGTGACCCGTGGAAATGGGGAAGTTGGAGAAGTTGTAACAAACAACGCAAGGGTTTTTGAAAATGTTCCAAGACACATTGCATATCAGGGAACATTGGTCATTCGTGGAGAAGCGATCATACCATATTCAGATTTCTATAAGATGAACGAAGAAATCGAAGATGTTGACAGTCAGTATAAGAACCCAAGAAACTTATGCAGTGGTTCCGTCAGACAGTTAAACAATGAGATTACAGCCAAACGCCACGTTCATTTCTATGCGTTCAGTGTCAGTGATGTTGAAGGCATGGATTTTGATAATTCCTTCGAGAAGAAATTAGACTGGGCAGCAAGCCTTGGATTTGATGTGGTAGAACATATCAGAGTCACAGAAGATACGATCCGAGGTGAGATTGAGAAATTCTCAAAGAAGATCGAACAATTTGATCTGCCATCAGATGGACTGGTATTAGTCTATGATGATCTTGCATATGGAAAAAGTCTTGGAAGAACAGCCAAATTCCCAAGAGATTCCATCGCATTTAAATGGGCAGATGAGACAGCGGAGACAACATTAACTGAGATTGAATGGAGCCCATCAAGAACCGGACTGATCAATCCAGTGGCAATTTTTGAACCAGTAGAATTAGAAGGAACGACTGTCAGCAGAGCCAGTCTCCACAACATTGGTGTGATGGAAGAACTGCAGTTAGGAATCGGCGATGAGATCGTTGTATACAAAGCTAATATGATCATTCCACAGCTTGCAGAGAATAAAACAAAGAGCGGCAATATAGAGATTCCGCATACTTGTCCTGCGTGCGGTGGTGAGACAAAGATCGAAGATGAAAATGGAATCAGGACCTTGGTCTGCACCAATGAATTTTGCAGTGCAAAGAAGATCAAATCATTCTCGCATTTTGTATCAAGAGATGCAATGAATGTTGATGGACTATCCGAAGCAACATTACAGAAGATGATCGATGTTGGACTATTAAATGAAATTTATGACATCTTCACTTTAAAAGATCACAAAGAAGAGATTCTGGAATTAGAAGGATTTGGGGAAAAATCCTACCAAAATCTGATCAATGCGATCAATGATTCCAAACAGCCTGCATTGGCAAACTTTATTTATAGTCTGGGAATTCCGAATGTAGGACTTTCCAATGCAAAATTGATCTGCAAACATTTTAAAGAAGATTTCAATGCGATCAGAGAAGCCGATGCAGAGGATTTTATTGCGATCGATCAGATTGGACCGATGATCGCAGAAGCTATGGTATCATATTTTCATACACCACATAATCAGAAGATCTTAGAACAACTGTTACAATATGTGCAGTTTGAGAAGAAAGAAGAAAGTAAGACAGAACAGATATTAGAAGGAAAAACATTTGTTGTGACAGGATCACTTGATCATTTTGATAACAGAAAACAACTAAAGGAAGAGATTGAGCAGATGGGAGGCAAGGTCACAGGATCAGTGTCAAAGAAAACAGACTATCTGATCAACAATGATAAAATGTCGCAGTCATCAAAGAATAAGAAAGCGATGGAATTAAACATTCCAATACTGAGCGAAGAAGATTTCCTTAATCTGATTGGACGATAATAAATATAGATTGCATAAAAAATGCAAGAGTTTTATAATAAATATCTGACAGGAAAAATGCTGTCAGCTTAAAAAGCAATCGAAAAAAAGAGAAGGAGATTTGATAAAATGCCAATTCGAATAGACAACGATCTGCCGGCGAAGGCAGCCTTAGAAGAAGAAAATGTATTTGTGATGGATAAAGAAAGGGCATGTACACAGGATATCAGGCCTTTAAAGATTGCAATTTTAAATCTGATGCCAAACAAATTAGACACAGAACTTCATTTGCTGAGAAGTTTATCAAATACACCATTACAGTTAGATATCACTTTTTTACAGACAGAATCTTATGTTCCGACTCATGTATCAGAGTCACATATGGAGAAATTTTATAATTATTTCTCAGAGATCAAAGACAAACGTTTTGACGGGCTGATCATTACAGGAGCACCAGTAGAGTTAAAAGAATTTGAAGAAGTTGATTACTGGGATGAAGTTGTTGAGATCATGGAATGGTCCAAGACACATGTCACATCAACTTTGTATATCTGCTGGGCAGCACAAGCAGGACTTTATTATCACTATGGGATCAAGAAACATATCTTGAATAAGAAGATTTCAGGTGTTTATGAACATCATCCATTACATAATAAACTTCCTATTATTCGAGGATTTGATGATAAGTTCTACGTGCCACACTCTAGAAATACAGGAGTTGACGGAGAAGCCATCCGCAAGAATAAAGAATTAACGATCGTAGCAGAATCAGATGAGACAGGACCATACATTATTTTGAATTCCACAGGAAGTCAGGTATTTGTCACAGGACATCCAGAATATGATGTGATGTCACTGCATTATGAATATGTAAGGGATGTGAAACGAGGACTGAATCCAGATATACCAAAGAATTATTACAAAGATGATGATCCAACGAAGAAACCAGTGAAGTCATGGAGATGTCATGCAAATGCTATGTATTATAACTGGCTGAATTATTATGTATATCAGGTGACACCATACGATCTGGAAAAAGACAAATAAAACAAAGGTTGCTGTACAAAGTATGGCAGCCTTTTTGAAATAATGATACAGCATGTAGATGGAGAAAAGAAAGGAAAACAAATGATCAAACTAATCGCAACAGACATTGATGGAACATTAGTGGCAGATGGGACACTGGATCTGAATCCGGAATATTATGACGTGATCAAAGAACTGAAACGAAGAGGAACGATCGTGTTAGCGGCAAGCGGCCGTCAGAGAGCAAGTATTGAGAAAGTATTCACGCCAGTACTTGATGACATCAGTTTTATTTCAGAAAATGGAACTTGTATTCATTCCAAGGATTATCAATATGTAGATGTGATCGACCCAGAGATCGTAAGAACTTATATTGAAGAAGCAAGACAGTTCCCAGGATGTGAGATTGCGATCAATAAAGATAACATGACATATATGGAGAATATCGGGATTTACCAGCATCTGGTCGGAGACTATGGCTACAGAGGTGATCTTGTAGATGATGTTTTAGGGAATCCAGAAGGTGTATGTAAGATGAGTATTTTTCATCACAATTGCGCCGAAGATGTAGTTGGGGATGAGTTCATCAAACGATGGGGCAAGAAGATGAATGTTGTAGTATCCGGAAAATGCTGGGTTGATTGCGCCAACAAAGGTGCAAACAAAGGAAGTGCCTTAAGACATTTTCAGGAAGAATACGGAATCACACCAGATGAAACACTGGCATTTGGAGATAATTTAAATGATATCGAGATGTTAAAACGTGCAAGTCACAGTTTTGCAGTGGAGAATGCCAGAGATGAAGTAAAAGAAGCAGCGAATTTTGTAGCACCATCTTACAAAGAAGATGGGGTACTTCAGGTATTGAAAGCAGTACTGAGTGGTGAATTATGCTAACAGAAGAAATGACCATGACTTATGAAGAGTCTATAAAATATTTATACAAAATCGCAGGATTCGCCACAAAATCTTCTCTCGAAGATATAAAATACTTTTTAGAACGATTGGGAAATCCTCAAAAAGAGCTGCATATGATCCATGTAGCAGGGACGAATGGAAAAGGATCCGTCTGTGCATTTTTAGAAGCACTCCTTACCCAGCATGGAAAGAAGACAGCTTCCTTTACCTCGCCACATGTTGTGAAGATCAATGAACGAATCAAGCTGTGTGCGAAAGAGATCAGTGATGAACGATTTGCATCAGCTGCGGTGAAGGTAAGACATGTCATTGAAACTGGAATAACAGAAGGAAAGAACAGCCCATCATTTTTTGAGGCAGTATTTCTGATGGCGATGGTGATCTTTCAGGAAGAACAACCAGATATCTGTATGATTGAGACAGGAATGGGTGGAAGATATGATGCTACCAATGTTATCTGTCCGAAGGTCAGTGTGATCACTTCGATCAGCGAAGATCATATGGAATTTCTGGGACAAACATTGGAAGAGATCGCAACACACAAAGCAGGGATCATTAAGCCAGGAATTCCAGTTGTGACAATAGAACAGGAACCCAAGGTAAAAGAAATCCTTTCTGAAGAAGCAAGGCAGAAAAAATCACGAATTTATGACATTTCTGAAGATAATCTTAATTTTAAAGAAAAAGCAGGAAAATATATTGATTTTTTAAATGCCAATGCGTATGATAAGGAAAGAGATGTGCGGACCAACATTGCAGGAGAATTTCAGAAGTCCAATCTTGCAGCAGCATTACAGACAGCAGAACTTATCTGTGGACGACTTGATGAAGACAAGATCTATGAAGCACTGAGCCAGATCAGGATCAGCGGAAGGATGGAAGAGATCGCACCAGGGATCATTGTGGATGTATCGCACAATATCCAAGGAATGCAAGGCTTTGTACAGACTGTGGAGGCAAACTACCATGGAATGAAGAAGCGGATCTTATTTGCAGCATCTCATCAGAATGAAGAAGAATACATGAAGAACATTCTGAAGACGATTCCAGAGATTGAAGCCTTTTATACAGTGGGGATTCATAAGAGAAGAATCGATGAAGCAGAATTTCAGGATGCTTTTCGTAAGATGATAGATAGGAATCAGGAAACAACGGTATGCTTTGTTGTCGGATCTTTTTATCTGGCAGGCATGGTCAAAGAGTTTATAAATCAGGAGGAAGAGAATGTTAGACTTTAACGAAGAATTAGCCAAGTTTCAACCATGTGCAGATTTGGAAGAAGCGGAAGAGAATATATATGGGAAAGAATTAGAAGAGATCAAGAAGAATAAGACAGAATTATATAAAGCCAACCAGATGATCAAGAAATACAATCAGGCATTAAACTACGCCAAGCAAGGGAATGATGACCTTGCGATGTTACAGTTAAAGAATGTTGTGGCAGCTATTCCTAATTTTGTAGATGCATATCTTTTAATGGCATTATTATCCATCAAGGGAGAGAATTATGATAATGCAAGAACATTCCTTGATACGATCTTAAAGATCGATCCAAACAACGAATCAGCAGTGGAATATGGCAAAGAATTTGAGACAAAAGTAGTCGAAGAAGAGCCACAGACAACTGAGCCAGAGAAGAAAGACAAGAAGAAAAAAGAGAAGAAAAAAGTTGTGAGCCAGCCAGAAGAACCAAAGAAAAAGAAGAATCCATTTAATATTTCTTCAATTCAGGAAAACGAAGCTGGAAAGAGCCCGATGTTTTACATGGTAACAGGAATTGTGATCGGTGTGATCGTGGCAGCAGTTTTGATCTATCCAACAGTACGTGCAAGCTTCAGTCATAAGAACTCTACACAGGTAGAAGATTATAAAGAACAGATCCTTGCCAAAGACACACAATTGAAAGCAAGCGAGAAGAAAGTTAAAGAAGCAAAGGCAGCACAGAAGAAAGCAGAAGATGAATTAGATGAGTACATTGGAACAAGCAAGAAAGACGGTGTCTATGATCTGTTGTTAAGTGCCTTACAGAAATACAGCGATCGTGATTATACAGGATCTGCAGATGCGTTATTAGATATTGACAGTCAGAAACTAACAACAAAGAATATGAAAGCGATCTACAAAGATCTGACAGCAAAGGTATATCCAAGTGCAGGAACTGGATTATACAGCAAAGGAAAGAATGCATACTGGGCAAAAGACTACAAGACAGCGATCTCTTATTTAAAGAAAGCGATCAAAGTCAGCGATACAAACCGTTATGCATATGATTACCTTGCCAAAGCTTATGAAGGTGCTTCCGATCAGAAGAATGCGAAGAAGACATATCAGACGATCATCGAAAAGTTCCCAGGAACATCTCAGGCGATCAATGCGAAGAGTCGAATTGATGCAATGGGTAAAAAGAGTGCCAAAAGTTTATAATTAATATTACACAGAATACAAGTTTACAAACAAAAGATAAAGGAAGAAGAACAAGCGAAAGTTTGAACTTCTTTCTTTTTTATTTCCTATCAGGAAATTCAAGATGATCTTGGAAAGGAACGTATCACAGCAAAGAGCAGGAAGGAGCGATCAGAATATGGCAACAGAATACAAGATAGAAAACAGGGTTTTATATATTTATCTGGATGGTGATCTAGATCATCACTTAGCGAAGAAAGTAAAACATAAATGCGATATCATTTTAAAATCATATCCGATTAAAGATATTGAGTTTGATTTTAAAAATTCAGGATTTATCGATAGTTCAGGGATTGGAGTGATCTTAGGAAGATATCGTCAGGTACAGGCGATGGGAGGAACGGTGAAAGTCAGCAATATGAGTGCATCAGTAAGAAAGATCATTCATATGGCAGGATTGCATCAACTGATAGAAGAAATATAGAGAAATGGGAGGATAAGAAATGTTGCATTTAGAATTTAACAGTGACTCAGAAAATGAAGGAATCGCAAGAATTGTGACGGCTGCTTATATCATGAAATTTGATCCGGATATGGAAGAAATGGATGATATCAAGACCGCAGTGTCAGAAGCAGTGACAAACTGTATTGTACATGCGTATCACGACCCAGATGGAAAGATCAGTATGGATCTTTCCGATCAGAATGGAATCCTGCGAATAGAGATTAAAGATCAGGGTATCGGAATTCCAGACGTCAAGAAAGCGATGGAACCGATGTTTACAACAAAACCAGAAGAAGAAAGGACTGGAATGGGATTTTCTTTTATGGAAGCATTTATGGATCAAGTAGAGGTTATTTCAAAACAAGGAGAAGGAACGACAGTGATCATGACAAAGAAAATAGGAGATCAAGACAAGCTGAATGGATAAGACGAGGGAACTGTTACGGCTTACCAAAGAAGGAAACGAAGCAGCACGAGAGCAGATCATTCTTAATAATGTTGGATTGATCTGGAGTGTTGTGAGACGATTTACAAACAGAGGATATGAGTCTGAGGATCTGTTTCAGATTGGAAGTATTGGACTTATGAAAGCCGTGGACAAGTTTGACCTGTCTTATGACGTGAAATTTTCGACTTATGCAGTACCGATGATCACAGGAGAGATTCGTAGATTCCTAAGAGATGATGGTATGATCAAAGTCAGCAGATCTTTAAAAGAAAATGTATACAAGATCATGAAAGCAAGAGAAAAGTTTTGTCAGCAGTATCAAAGGGAAGCAACGATCGAAGAAATCAGTGAGATCACGAAGATCACAAGAGAAGAGATCGTAACATCCTTAGAGGCAAGCAATGAAGTAGAATCCATTCATCAGAGTGCATATCAGAAGGATGGCAGTGAGATTTCTCTGCTGGATAAGTTATCAAAAGGAGAAAATGAATCTGAGAAAGTGGTAGATCATGTTCTATTAAAAGAAGCTATGAAACATTTGGAACAGAAAGAACAGCAAATGATCTATTACCGATATTTTGAAGGAAAAACTCAACAAGAAATTGCGAAGATCTTTCATATTTCACAGGTACAAGTTTCAAGAATAGAAAAAAGGATCTTAAAAAAATTAAGAAGACAAATGATTGGAAATATCTGAAAAACTATGCTAGAATAAAGAAAACACAAATCTGGATCGATCGTTAAAGGATAATTCATCCATTTTCCCAGGTAAAAGGAGCAAGATAGAATGACATATGAAAAAAAGTCGGTAATTGAATTACGTGAAATTGCCAAAGAAAGAAAAATAAAAGGCATTTCGACATTAAAGAAACAAGAACTGATCAAAGTATTAGAAAACTATGATCAGGAACAATCAAAACAAAAGGAAGAACCGCAGATACAACGTGAACCAAAACAATCTTATTCAGAGCATCAAGAAAGAAAACATCATCAGAAAGAATTTCCAAAGAATATAAAGAGTCTGGACAGCGGAGAAAAAGCACATGGGATTCTGGAAGTTATGCCAGACGGGTATGGTTTCATCCGATGTGAAAACTATCTTCCAGGGGAGAATGATATCTATGTATCTCCGGCTCAGATCCGCAAATTCAATTTAAAAACAGGAGACATCTTAACAGGAGCGATCCGTATCAAAACCCAAAGTGAGAAATTCAGTGCCTTATTATTCGTAGAATCTGTCAATGGATATAAGCCAGAAATGGCAGCGAGAAGACAGCATTTTGAAGATCTGACACCAATCTTCCCTAACGAAAGATTAGGAATGGAAACAGAGAGATCATCCATACCAATGCGAATGGTTGACCTGCTATCACCCGTTGGAAAAGGGCAGCGAGGAATGATCGTATCTCCTCCGAAAGCCGGTAAGACAACTTTGCTGAAAGATGTGGCAAAGTCTATTCTGAGAAACAATCCGGACATGCATCTGATCATTCTTCTGATCGATGAGCGTCCTGAGGAGGTTACAGATATCAGGGAGGCCATCTGTGGCGATAATGTGGAAGTCATTTATTCTACATTTGATGAGCTTCCGGAACATCATAAACGTGTGTCTGAAATGGTAATAGAACGTGCACGTCGTCTGGTGGAACATAAAAAAGACGTTACAATTCTTCTTGATTCTATTACAAGACTGGCAAGGGCATACAACCTGATCATACCGCCCAGCGGACGAACTCTTTCCGGTGGTCTGGATCCGGCGGCTCTTCATATGCCGAAACGTTTCTTTGGTGCGGCCAGAAATATGAGAGAGGGCGGAAGCCTTACTATTCTTGCTACAGCGCTTGTGGATACGGGAAGTAAAATGGATGATGTAATTTATGAAGAATTTAAGGGAACCGGTAATATGGAACTGGTGCTTGACCGAAAACTGCAGGAAAAGCGGGTATTCCCTGCAATTGATATTCAGAAATCCGGTACAAGAAGAGAGGATCTGCTGTTAAGTAAAGAAGAACAGGAAGCGGTTTATATTATGCGAAAAGCCCTCAATGGAATGAAGTCAGAAGATGCGGTAGAACAGATCCTGAATATGTTTACCCGTACGAAAAATAATGCTGAATTTGTGCAGACTGTAAAAAAACAGAAGTTTATCTGAAACGTTGTAAAAAAACAGTTACTGTTCGCTCCGTTCTCAGTAACAAAAATATTAAATAAATTTTAAAATAAATTTTAAAATAACTTGCATTCCATGGGACGATATGTTATACTCATAAAGCTGTTTAATAGTAAATTCGTCAAATGAATACGAATAGAAAATAGAATCTTTACAGAGAGGTGAAAATCATGAGAGAAGGAATCCATCCTAATTATTATCAGGCAACTGTAACCTGCAACTGTGGTAACACATTCGTAACAGGATCTACAAAACAGGACATCCACGTAGAAATCTGCTCTAAATGTCATCCATTCTATACAGGTCAGCAGAAAGCAGCTCAGGCTCGTGGACGTATCGATAAGTTTAATAAGAAATACGGCCTGAACAAATAATCAGAATATAGTAAGAATTGAGAAGGTTGAGGTTGGGAAATCTCAGCCTTTCTTGTTTCTTTGGGAGAAAATAATGAAATCATCGAACATCGGCGGTCAGGCTGTAATGGAAGGCATTATGATGCGCCATAAGGATAAATATTCCATTGCTGTCCGCAGACCGGACAATGAGATTGAATTAAAAGTAGAAGATTACAAATGTGTATTCGGAAATGCAAAATTTCTCAAATATCCACTGATCCGAGGTGTGGTAAGCTTCGTGGATTCTCTGGTGGTCGGCACAAAATGTCTGATGTATTCAGCGGAGATCGCAGGGGATGAGGAGGACGAAGAGGATAAGCAGAAGAACGCTGCTCTTTCAGAAGAGGAGCTTGCTGCAAAAAAGGCAAAAGAAGATAAGCAGTTCAAATGGCTGTTATATGTGACAGTTGCTGTCTCAATCGTGGTATCAGTTGCCGCCTTTATGTTGCTGCCATACGCCCTTGCAAGTCTTTGCAGAAGGGTTGGCGCTTCGGAATTTGCAGTTACAATAGTTGAGGCATTTGTAAAGCTTGCATTGTTTATGGGATATATGCTTCTGATTTCCAGAATGAAGGATATTCAGAGAACATTTATGTATCATGGAGCAGAGCATAAGTGCATTAACTGCGTGGAACATGGACTGCCGCTTACGGTGGATAATGTTCTTGCAAGCTCCAGACTGCATAAGAGATGTGGAACCAGTTTTCTGTTTCTGGTTATGCTGGTCAGCATTTTTCTGCATTTTATTTTTGTATTGGTTCCATTTTACTGGGTGAGACTGTTTGGAAGACTTCTTATGGTGCCGGTTGTAGCAGGAATATCTTTTGAGATTATTCAGTGGGCTGGAAGATCAGACAGCAAACTTGCTGACTTTTTCAGTAAACCGGGTTTGGCAATGCAGAAACTTACAACTAAGGAACCGACAGCAGATATGGCAGAGGTTGCAATCAGGGCTGTAGAGGCGGTTTTTGACTGGAAAGCATATCTGAAGGAAGAATTTGGAGTTGAAGCAGAACAATGAACGGAGAAACTCTGACAGGATTATTAAAAAAAGGACAGATGATCCTTGCACAGGCGGGGATTAAGGAAGCCGGGCTGGATGCCTGGCTTCTCCTGGAATATGTCACAGGAAAAAGCCGGGCGTATTATTTTGCATACGGAGAAGAACGTGTCACAGAAAGTGTTGCTGAAAGATATCTGGAACTGATCAGCAGACGTGCGGGACACATACCGCTGCAGCATCTGACGCATCAGGCTTTTTTTATGGGGCATGAATTTTATGTGGATAAGAATGTACTGGTACCCAGACAGGATACGGAAACACTTGTGGAGTCCGCTCTTGAATGCATGAAAGCTGTGAAAAATCCATATATTCTTGATATGTGTACAGGATCCGGCTGTATTCTTATCAGTATTGTGAAGGAGAGAGCTGATGCACACGGAACAGGCGTGGATCTGTCAGATGAGGCACTGAAAGTGGCTGTGCGGAATGCACGGACACTGGAAGTGGCAGAGCATGCGGAATTCGTACAGAGTAATCTGTTTTCTGAAATGCAGAACATTGTGTACGGAACAGAGTATATGAAAAGGACTGCTGTAAAAGATACTGTAAAAATGACAGAATGCGAAAATAGTAATAGAAATTATAGCAGAGCTTATGATATGATTATATCAAATCCGCCATATATTCCTACGGCGGAAATTGAAGATCTTATGGATGAAGTAAAATTGCATGATCCGCGTATGGCGCTGGATGGTATGGAAGATGGACTTTATTTTTACAGGGCTATCACGAAACAGGCACAGGATCATCTTGTTCCGGGTGGCTGGCTTTTATATGAAATCGGATGCAGCCAGGGAGAAGATGT
>OGEG01001378.1_pt1 | contig 16916 bp, 13 predicted proteins | sample 1570621 | NCBI WGS metagenome assembly OGEG01 (sample SAMEA2582130, study PRJEB24529) | metagenome | biome: Human gut stool | place: China | collected 2011 | reverse complement strand
AGGGCTTCGGGCGGAATATTTATGCCCTTTTGAGTTTTAGCGGACAGCAATAATACCAGATAGATGCCACTTTCGGTTATCAAGGTTCTTACAAATTCAATAATGAAAACCGCTGGGGATTGTCTCCTACTGTTTCTTTAGCATGGTATGTATCCAATGAGAAATTCTTTGATGTGTTAAAGCCCGCTATTTCTAATCTAAAGATACGCGGTAGTATCGGTAAGATCAATAATGACCGTGCAGTATCTGCGTATATGTATATGAGCCGTCTTCAGAATTTGAATGAAGGAATCTATTTTGGTAATGACATGGTACAATATACTTCTCTATTGGAAACCCAACAAGCCAATCCTTCTGCTACCTACGAGGAATCTACTCAAATGAATCTAGGTGCAGACTTAGGAATGTTTTCTAATCGTTTGAACGCAACATTCGACATTTGGAAGGATCGTCGCACCGGTGTATACACCATTCCCTCCACATTTTCATCCATGTTGGGATATACTACTATCTATATGCCAGGCAAGAATATCGGGAAAATGGAAACCAAAGGTTGGGAAGCCAGCCTAAACTGGAAAGATAACATAGGTAAAGATTTCACATATTTCCTTAGTGGTAACATTTCATACAGCAAAAACAAAGTCATTGATATGGACGAAGCCTTGCAACCGTATGACTATATGTATTCCAAAGGACATCCTTATGGTACTTCACTGGTCTATATTGCCGATGGTGTTTTCCAATCGTATGAAGAAATTGCGGCAGCTCCTGTTCACACATTGAACAGCGTCGTTCCCGGAGACATACGATATAAAGATATCAACGGAGACGGTAAGATAGATGAAAAAGATCGGGTACGTTACGGATACACGGACGTTCCTCAAGTGTTCTATGGCTTCAGTCTTGGAGGAAGCTATAAAGGATTTTCTCTGTCCGTACTATTCCAAGGGGCAGCTAAAGTATCTAAAATGCTATCTTCATACACAGCGTTTGCATTCTACAATAACGGAAATATGTATGAACACCAAAGAAATAGATGGACACCGGAAAACCCTTCTGTCAACAACCCAAGATTTACAACTAAAGCTGCAGGGTCAAGCAACAACAGTCTTTCGTCTACCTATTGGCAACGGGACGCCTCTTATCTAAGACTAAAGAATGTAGAACTGTCGTATAATCTACCAACCAAAGTGGTCCGTTCCATTGGTCTTGAAGAACTCCGTATCTTCTTAAATGGCCAGAACCTGCTCACATTTGATAAACTAGACGTTATTGACCCGGAGGCCTATGGCAATGGTGTCGCTTATCCGCTCCAACGCTCATTCAGCGCCGGAATAAACATTAAATTTTAACTAACTATGAGAACGATTAAACATATACTCATAACAGGTTGTATTGCTCTTGCAGTTTCTTCATGCGACTATCTGGACCAACAACCTTATGAATACTGGCAACCGGAAGAGACATTTATTGATTATAACAAAACAATCCAAATGCTGAATAGCGTTTACGTTTCCATGCCCAATGGATACCAAAGCAACTACACAGCATTCCTCGACGCATCTACAGATGACGGTGCTTATGTAGACCCCGCCAATGCAATGTATAAACTGGGACAAGGATACGCAACCGAAATTAGTCCGATAGAAAACCGTTGGGCCGATTTATACATCGGTATCCGGCGTACACTTTATTTCGAGCAGTACATTCCTCTCCTACAAAACAATGCAGGTTGGACAGATGCACAAGTTGAAAGTTATAAAGAACTGGCCATAGCAGAGAGTAAATCGGTCCGTGCACTCTATTACTTCGAGTTAATCAAAAGGTATGGAGGAGTTCCGCTCGTGAAAAAGACATATACTCTTGATGATAAAGAGATTATAACATTACCCCGCAATAATTTCAGCGATTGCGTCGATTATATTGTAAGTTTATGCAATGAAGCCAGCGAAGTATTTACGCGCTACAATTATATCACGAATCAATATCGTGGTTTTGGTTTTTTATCAGCCAGTACATGCCCGTTGGCTATTAAGGCAAAAACGCTGGCGTACGCAGCGAGTCCATTATTCAACAATGTACAAAATCCGATACTCGGCTATACTGACGGAAACGTACAAGAAAGGTGGAAACTTGCTGCTAAAGCTTTGAAAACCGTAATTGACCTTGCTCCGAGTAAATTGTATTTATACCCAAACTTTGAAAAACTGTTTATCATACAGCCAAACCAAAATACTGAATATATAGTATATACCGGAAATCCAAAAAACTATATGCTGGAACTTTACAATTACCCTCCTTCACTGTTGGGTTCGGGAGGAACTTGTCCTTCCCATAATCTGGTATGCGCTTTCGAGAAGAAGGATGGTAGTGCCAACGATATGCAATCAGATACCCGATTCGAGAATATGGATCCTCGTTTTGATGTTACGATCGTTCGTGACGGAAGTATTTTGGGAGCAAGAGGAGCAATCGACATCAGCGACCCCAACAGTCAGGATGCTATCGGCAAAGTCAATCTTCGTTCTACCGTTACAGGTTATTATTTACGCAAATTCCTTGATACGAATATAAACCTGTCAGCTCAAACAATAACGAGTACCTATCACTACTTCCCTGTCATTCGCTTGGCAGACATCTATTTGCTATACGCCGAAGCCATGAACGAAGCATACGGACCGAATGATGCAGCCGATTTGGAGTGGACAGCTCTCGAAGCTTTGAATAAAGTAAGAACACGTGCAGGAATAACAGTCCCATACACTACAACTTCTCAAACGGAAATGACAAAGAAAATAAGAAATGAAAGACGGGTTGAACTGGCATTCGAAGATCAACGCTATTTTGACTTGAGAAGATGGAAAACAGCCGAAAAAGATTTGAACCAGCCACTAATGGGATTCAGAATAGAGCGGCAAGATAATGGAGTTGTGTCCACACATGAGTTTGTTGTCGACGGACAAAGGAAATTTAATACAAAGATGTATTATTCTCCTATCCCCTACTCAGAAATGCAGTTAAATACAAATTTAGTACAGAATCCCGGTTGGAGATAACAATCTAAAAATCGTATAATATGAAAAAATGGTATATATTAATGCTACTAATGAGCTTATGGTTCATAGGAGCGCAAGCACAAGAAACCGTAAGAGGTGTTGTTACAGATGCCGCCGGCGAACCATTAATTGGTGCCAATGTGGTAGAAAAAGGACAACCCAGTAATGGAACAATTACAAATCTTGACGGCAAATTCACATTAAAGGTAACCAGTAACAAGGCTATTATTGCTATTTCAATGATAGGAATGAAAACTGTGGAAGTTACCGTTCCCAAAGATGGAAAGACACTTACCGTAAGACTCCATGATGACACACAAACCTTGGACGAAGTAGTGGTTGTAGCTTATGGGCAACAGAAAAAGGTATCGGTTACCGGATCTATTTCTGCTGTGGGCAATCGGGAACTGAAACAAGGTCCTACTTCCAGTGTCACAAACAGTCTGACAGGACGTATTCCTGGACTGGTAACACGTCAAACCAGCGGACGTCCCGGTGAAGACGCTGCCGCACTCTATATTCGTGGCCGTGCTACGGTGAACGATGCTTCTCCGTTGATTATGGTAGATGGCATCGAACGTGACTTTTCACAAATCGACCCGGACGAAATAGAAAGTATTTCCGTATTGAAAGATGCATCTGCTACTGCCGTTTATGGTGTACGTGGAGCGAACGGAGTTATCCTTGTGACTACAAAACGTGGTAATTCCGGTAAAGCTAAAGTTTCTTTCTCCGGTGAGTTCGGTATTACACAAATCAACCGTATTACAAAAATGGTGAATGCCGAAGAATATGCAACATTGATGAATGAAGGTTTGGTGAATGAAGGGCAAGCACCGAAATATACAGAGCATGATATGCAATTATACCGCAACCAGTCCAGCCCGTTTACTCATCCGGACAACGACTATATAGATATGTTTACCAAACTAGGTACACAACAAAAGTACAATGTCAATGTATCGGGAGGAAACGAACGGCTTAAATATTTTGTGTCATTAGGCTATTTTCATCAGAACGGAACCTACGAAACTGATATCGAAAAATTAAAAAAGAAACCAGATCTGGCCAAATTGATTGCCATTAACCCGGAACTGGATAATTTACTCCAGCAACCAGACTACAACTCTGCCTACTACTATAATCGTTTCAACGTACGAACCAACCTAGATATACAAGTTACTAAAGACTTCAGTATTGGCGTTGACTTCAGCTATCGTACCGGAAGCAAGAACCGTCCCAACTCCGAAGGAGATGCCAGCCGTGCATTTAACAATATGACCCGTACACCTGCCAATGCATTCCCGCTAGTCAACGAAAACGGAACTTTTGCAGCCGTTCCAAATCTTGTGAGAGCCAACCCACTACACGCATTCCTCTATCAGGGATATAGAAAGGACAACGACAGTGCTTTGGAAGGAACTGTAAAACTGAACTACGATTTACATGCTATTACTAAAGGATTGAGTATCGGAGGTAAATTCTCCTACAATAGTTATATCGAAGACAACGGTATGGGCTTGAATGTGGTGGAACCTGTATGGAAATATAATGAGAATGGAACATACCAACGCCTACTTGCCAAAGTATTCCCTTCTCTCATCAATTTTGCATCCGGAGCAAAAAAACGTGTATACTGGGAAGCATTCGTGAATTATTCACGTCAATTTGCAGAAAAACATAATGTTTCGGGACTTATTTTATACAACTATAACTCTCACCAAGCACCGGGCGATGGTGAATATGGAGGGCTACCGCAGGTATATCAAGGACTGGTAGCCCGTGCCAACTATGATTTTGAAGGTAAATACTTAGTAGAAATCAATTTAGGATACAATGGTTCCAACAGATTTGTTGAAGGCGAACGATATGCATTATTCCCTTCCGCATCCGTAGGCTGGATTGTTACTAACGAATCTTTCCTAAAAGACAGCAAACTATTACCTTACTGGAAAATAAGAGCTTCATTAGGACAAGTCGGTAATGACAAATTCGGAAGTAATTTTGCCTATTATTCGGAAGCGACCTATGCCGCAGGCACCAATTACAATTTCGGTGAATCTCCAACTGCAGCCAGTGGAGGACTCTTGGAAGGAAAAGCAGCACAGATTGTAAGTTGGGAACGTTCTACCAAATTCAATATCGGTATGGACACACGCTGGTTTGAAGGTAAATTAACCTTGAATGCCGAATACTTCCGCGAAAACCGTACCAACATCTTGAAAACTCCCTCACGCACCAACATCATTTCCGGAGTGACAAGTTTTTCTCCACAAAATCTAATGGAAGTAAAAAATCAAGGTGTAGAAGTAGAAGTAGGGTGGGATCATAAGATCAAAGACTTCGGCTATCGCATCAAAGCAAACATTGCCTACAACCACAATGAGATTATCGAACAAAATGAACAGATACGTAAATATCCTTATATGAACCGTACCGGAGGTTCTATCGGACAACAGTTCTCACTGATAGCCGACGGATTCTACAATACATATGCCGAAATCGCAGCCGGCCCGACGCAATACGGAACCTTACAACCTGGAGACGTCCGTTTCCGTGATATCAACGGAGACGGTGTTATCAATGATTACGACATAGCACCTTTCGGTTTCTCGGATGTACCCGAAATAACCGGCTCATTCCAAGTTGGTCTGTCTTACAAAAACTTCGACCTGACCGTTATGTTCCAGGGAGCAACACGTGTAACAATTCCACTGACAGGTGAAGTTGCATGGGAGTTCTTCAATCTTGGTTCTGCTCTTGCCGACAGACATTTGGCCAGATGGACTCCTGAAACACAGCAAACTGCGACTTATCATCGTATGAGCAATTCTTCAGGCTCCAATCAGAACAACTTCAAATCATCTTCAATGTATTTGTATGACGCTTCTTATCTGCGACTGAAGAATGTAGAGTTATCCTACAACTTCCCTAAAAAGTGGTTTACCCACACCCCGATATCCGCATTAAGGATGTATGTCAACGGATTCAACCTGCTTACTTGGGATAAGTTAAAAGTGATCGACCCGGAAGCACAACCTGCCAATCGCGGAAACTTCTACCCTCAGCAAAGAATCTATAATCTTGGAGTAAACGTCACATTCTAACCTCTGATAACAATTCGATATATGAAGAAAAATATTATTCTAACAGCCTTTTCCCTACTGCTCCTATACGGATGTACCGGTGATATGGAACGAATCCAGACAGGAACGAACACGGAAGAATTAATCTATGCAGACGCAGCAAAGACAAGGCAGATTTTAAATAACCTATATGCCCGCACGCGTCTAACACAAGGTAGCTTCTCCAGTTTCTCCGGAGATGGAGTAACTTTCCTTGACTGTGCAACAGACAACGCATATGCACCTATTGAATATTCATCAGCACATACGCATGGTAAGTCAACCATGTCTGCCTCTGATATTGCAATGAACGGAGGACATCCCTGGACCTTCTATTACAATAGTATCCGTAACGCAACTCTATTTATACAAAAAGTAGACAAATCGGTACTGTCTGATGAAGAAAAAGCCTCCTCAAAATTACAAGCGCGTTTCTTACGGGCACTGTATTATGCAGAATTATACCGTTGGTACGGAGGAGTCGTGTTGCTGGGAGATGAAATCATCTCTCCTACCGACTTGGACCGTTCGCGTTCAACTGCAGAAGCAACCGTCGACTATATCGTTTCCGAACTGGCAGATGTTGCATCACAACTTCCATTAGAATGGGACGCCCCCAATTACGGGCGTGCTACCAAAGGAGCGGCACTGGCCTACATAGCCCGTACCAAACTTTATGCTGCCAGCAAACTAAACAACCCGTCTATGGATCGTAAGAAATGGGAAGATGCCAGAGACGCATTATCAGCAGTTATGGGATTGAATATCTATGATTTATATTATGACACGCAAAATCCGGAATTAAGTTATGCACATTATTTCTGCGAGCGTAAAACCAAAGAAAATATATATACATATCTACTCGCTGCCAATGCCACCATGCATAGTAATCTTCCCCAAGGAGCTCCCTGGAATGAAAAATCTTATGTGGGATGTACTCCCACTCAGAATCTGGTAGATGCTTACGACATGAAAGACGGTACTGAACCAATCACCGGATACGATGCCAATGGCCAGCCTATCATTAATAAAAATTCAGGATATGACGATAAGAATCCTTATGAAAACCGGGATCCACGCCTTAAAATGACAATCTTTTATCATGGCAACACATTCGATCTTAATGGTTCCCAACAAGCGTTGGATATGACTGACGTAGATGATAAAAGCAAATCATCCGGTTATCTCGTCCTGAAATATCTCGACGATAGAATCGGACACAAAAGTTCGGGAAACTCCAATTATGACTGTAACCCCCAAATGATACGTTATGCGGAAATATTACTTGGGTATGCAGAGACACTTAATGAATTGGGTGACAGCAAAAATGCAGTAAAAACAGTCAACCTGATACGTAAACGTGCCGGTGTAGGAGAATTAGATGAAAACAAAAATTGGAATAAGGACGAACTCAGACAGCGCATCTACAAAGAATATCGTGTAGAATTTGCATTCGAAGACAATCGTTTCTTCGATGCCCGCCGATGGGCCAAAGCGGAAGAATGGTTCTCTAAACCAGTATACAAGGTTACTGTAACAGGCAGCCTAGAAAATCCTACATATACCAGAAGCCTGCTGGAAGAACGTATTTTTCTTTCCAAATGTTACCATTTCCCAATCCCGCAGCAAGAAGTTGACAACAGTCAGAATATTGAACAAAACGCCGGGTGGTAATCAGATTTATAAACCAATAATTTTACAATAATATGAAAGCAAAACATTTATTTTATACGTTATTTATCTTCCTGTTTTCACTTACCTCTTGTGAAAATGAAGCTAATATTGATTATGTTCCTACTGTACTATTCAATTTTGAAGGAGGAACGAACTTGGTAACTACTCCGAAAGGTATCAAAGAATATACGGTAAAAGGAAGCATCACTTCTGCAGCAGGACTTACCTCCTTCGTTATCAGCACAGCCAATGCTGAAACCGGTACGGCGATATCTGTCATCGAGAGTACCAGACAAACATTTGACGAACCTAAAAGTAATTATGATTTTTCATATACTATAACAAACCTGTCAGAAAACAAAGCGATCAAAATTAGTGTAACTGATGCTGAAGGAGAAGACTTTCAGAAAAACTTTGTAGTAGAAATCACTCCTGCTGTTATCTTTTCTGAACATAGTGATAAGAAATTGGAATCAGTTGACAAATATTGGGGAGTATTCTATGCCGAATGGTTATATGGCCGCATCTATAAGAGCCGTGAAGCGGGTAAATATGCTGCTGAAGTTAATATAGGTATGGAAAATAAGAATGGAAAAGCAGTATTAATCTCTCCTGCCAAGCATAGCTTAACCTTTAACGGTGCTCGCAATACTAAATTCGGAGTTACGAATATGACCTTAGAACAGTTCAACGCAATCAGCAGAATTGATGACACTCCTCTAAAGAATTTGTCACCAACAACAGAAAGTATTGAAATAGAGAATGGAAAAGTATATGCATACCAGACGCAAGATGGACAAAAAGGAGTGGTATATATTCAAAACCTGACTGGTAATGCCGGCAGTACTGACGATCCGACGGTTACGGCAACGATTGTCACCAAGTTACAAGCGAAATAAACAGTTATCAACATAAGTTATACGGAATAGGGTGTGTCTCTCATTGACAAGACAGAGACGCACCCTATTCAATTTTGTTTCAAAGGTTTAAAACTATTTGTTTCCCGTAATGAAACTGGAAGTTTCAAGCCTTGGAAACAAAAGTTTCAAGCGTCTGAAACTAAAGTTTCCCACCGGTGAAACTATGGTTTCTGTACGGCGAAACCAAAGGTTCCAATGCATGAAACTATTGGTTTTGCCGTATGAAACAGTTTGTTTGCCGAGATGAAAATAAAATAGCCCCAACTTTATTCAAGTTGAGGCTACTCAAGTATCATCTAAAAAGGACTTATTTTATTCCCATTCGATTGTTGCAGGCGGTTTGGAACTAATATCATAGGTTACACGGTTCACACCTTTTACCTTATTAATAATGTCATTCGAAACTTTACCTAAGAACTCGTAAGGCAAATGCGCCCAATCGGCAGTCATAGCATCCGTAGATGTCACGGCACGCAAGGCAACTGCTCTTTCGTAAGTACGCTCATCTCCCATTACACCGACAGACTGTACCGGCAACAGGATAACACCTGCCTGCCATACTTGATCATACAATCCCCAATCACGCAATCCCTGAATAAAGATATCATCCGCATCCTGCAAGATACGTACCTTCTCCGGCGTAATATCTCCCAGAATACGTACTGCCAACCCCGGTCCCGGGAACGGATGACGGGTAATCAGATGTTCCGGCATACCCAACTCACGGCCTACACGACGAACTTCATCCTTAAACAACAAACGAAGCGGCTCGCACAACTTTAGATTCATTTTCTCCGGAAGGCCCCCTACATTATGGTGACTCTTAATCACTGTACCTGTGATAGACAATGATTCTATGCAATCCGGATAAATAGTACCCTGCGCCAACCATTTTACATCTTTTATTTTGTGAGCTTCTACATCGAACACATCAATAAAGCCCTTACCGATAATCTTACGTTTACCTTCCGGTTCCGTTACACCGGCCAATTCCGCAAAGAACTGCTCACTGGCATCCACACCAATCACGTTCAGGCCAAGGCATTCGTAATCGTTCATCACATTCTTGAACTCATTCTTACGCAACATACCATGATCTACGAAGATACAAGTCAAATTCTTGCCAATAGCCCTGTTCAGCAACACGGCAGCTACAGAAGAATCCACACCACCACTCAAACCGAGCACTACTTTATCATCACCCAACTGTGCTTTCAATTCAGCAACTGTGCTTTCGATAAAAGAAGCCGGTGACCAATCCTGCTTGCACCCACAAACCCCGACTACGAAATTCTTCAAGATCTGTGTTCCATCTTCGCTATGAAATACTTCCGGATGAAACTGAACGCCCCATACATTTTCACCTTCAATCTGATAGGCAGCAATATCAACTTTGTCTGTTGAAGCAATCTTTTTAAAGTTAGCAGGGATAGCAGTAATCGTATCGCCATGGCTCATCCACACCTGTGTATTTTCGCGTACTCCTTTGAACAACACATTATCCTTACAGAAAGAAGTCAGATGCGCACGCCCATATTCACGCGTACCGGCCGGCTCTACTTTCCCACCGTTAGTATACGACATAAACTGTGCGCCATAGCAAATTCCCAATATAGGATATTTACCACGAATCTCACTCAAATCTACTTTGAAAGCATCTTTATCATAAACCGAAAAAGGGCTTCCGGAAAGGATAACTCCTTTGATTGTTGTATCTTCTTTAGGAAATTTGTTATAAGGAACAATTTCGCAATACGTGTCCAACTCGCGTACACGACGTCCAATAAGTTGCGTAGTTTGCGAACCGAAATCAAGAATTATTATTTTTTCCTGCATATCAATGTATGGGTTTTTAAATAAATGGTCTGCAAAAGTAGGAAAAAGTACGCAATCTATATAAGATATAAGTCAAAAATCTATCATTTTAGTATATTCAAAACATCATGAAACCATTTTTTATTTTCTGCTATCGCTCTCAAGACAAGGGAACACTGAGTTAAAATGAGTTAATCTTTGTCCCGCAAATACCATTTAAGCCATTATGTACAGCTCATACAACGCTTTTTAATGTATATATGCCTGTCCCTTTAGACTTTTCCACCAATTTGGTATTATCACAAAAAAGAAACTACTTTGCAACACTGTTTTTAGTCTTCTATATAATTACATTAAATTAAAAACTATGGAAATACTCACTTTTCCCAATTGCCGTCAATCTATTTGGCTAGCTGTCTTCTTTATTCTGTGGACTGTAATCGTTCAAGTTATCTGCATCATATCAGGCGTACCTAGCTATCTATGTGCGACTATACTATATGTAAGCACAGTAACAATACTGGCAATAGCTTTCCGAACCAAAGCAATGGACCGCTCCATACTCCGTTTTGACAAACCAAATATAAAGGTACTATTACTTGCAGCAGGAGGAACTCTCTGCCTTCCGTGGGTACATGCACTGATTTATTCAATCGTACCATTCCCGGAGTTTCTCAAAAAGATATTCACAGAAATTGGAACAAAAGACTCAAACGAGGCTTACATTTATCCTTTTATCAGCGCAATACTCATGCCTTTTATAATAGAAGTCATTTTTAGAGGAATCATTCTAAGAGGACTACTGACAGAATATGGCATCCGAAAATCAATTATAATAGCCGCAATAATTTATTCTGTAGTGTGGGGGTGCATGACCTTATTACCTGTACTAGGATTAATATACGGACTATGGTTCGGCTGGTTGTATGTATATAGCCGGAGCCTATGGACTTGCCTGATAACACATATTCTTTTACAAGTCTCAAGCGTGGCATATGTCATGACTAATTATTATCATCCCCTTCCCCAACAGGTAAACTCAGCAATGACAGGAGATCTATGGATAGTCAATCTGGCAGCCACTATTGTATTTATTCTTTTTACATATTTCTTATACCAAACTTTTAGACATCATGATAACCGAGATTACGCAATCTAATCCTTCGCAATCATTGATTGAACACGACATCTTGCTGCAGCAACTACAACTGCAACAACTCATTATTCTGGGATTGGTACTATTAGTTATCCTCTTAATTCCGGTAGCTATTATTATATTCAAGAGGCAAAAACAAGCAAGTACATACTGGAGATCACTTTTCCAGGAAATAGAACAAGTCAATCAGGATGTTACTTTCCGCAATCAGACACAAGAAGCCATTATCGCTTCCCTACGCGAGCGGATGCAAACATTGGAAAATCAAAAACCTGCTGAACCTTCATACGATGAATACACCGAAATCCTAGGATTCTATCGAAAAATAAACCAGCCATTGATAAGTTTTCTGGAATCAATCCAGTTGTCGTCTTACGAGATTTTTATCTGTATCCTGATATTCGAGAAAGTATCTCTAAAAGAGATTGCCAACCTACTAGGTAAAAATTACGATGCCGTAAAAAAACGCAGACAGCGTATCCAGAATAAAATAAAACTAAGCGGAACATGTAAAAATGCAGAACAATGCATTCATTGTCCGTTACTAAACATTCCACAAATTTGTCCCACACCCAAAGGCGGAGACGTACTATAATAAGATTTATAAATATTATAATCATAATAGCTATGCAAAAATTCAATCAACTATTCCTGGCATTTCTTACCATTGCAACCTTTATCACCTGTACTTCCACTGCGAAACAGCGACCGGAAGGCGGTTGGTTATGGAAAATTTCAGGCAACGGTCTTTCGCATCCCTCTTATCTGTTCGGAACATATCATGGTACATACGACATACTATATCAATATACCGACAGTATTCCCGAACTCCACCAAGCCTTTAACGCTTGTAGCCAATTCGCCGGAGAAAGCGAAACAACGTCCAAACCAACCCCTGCTCAGGTCGGAGCCGCTATAAAACTACCTAAAGACACAACCTATGCCGACTTATTAAATAAAGAAGATTTTCATTTTCTCGATTCCATAGTACGTCAAAGTTTAAAATCTCCTTTAAATAAGATGTATATAAAGCCTAATTTCTTAGCCCTTATTTTAGGAGAGATAGAAAAAGGTAAGAAATTGGTAGACACAGGATACTCCCAAAGTCGGATTGATAGTATGAAATCTCAAGTTATGGACATAGCTTTAGAAAAAAAAGCAAAAGAGAAAGGCCTCACAATTGTCGGCTTGGAGGGCATATTCGACGCCTTTGTATCAGAAAAAAGTAATCTAAAGAAAGAAGCTGACGAATTAATATCAGATCTACGGGAAGATGACGAAATTTCACCTTTATCTTTCGTCAATACCCTTTCAGATGTGTATCGTACTCAAAACATGAAAAGCCTGATAGATTTTGAAGTGAAAGTAGATTCGATCTTCCGAACCTCACCGAAATTAACAGAGATAGGGAAACGAATACGGGAGGATTTGTTAAAGCGCAGAAATCTGAATTGGATGAACAAGATACCCGAACTGATGAAAGCCCAGCCCACCTTCATCGCCGTAGGCGTCCGCCACCTTCCGGGCAAAGACGGATTAATCGCGCTTTTACTTGAAAAAGGATATCAGGTAGAACCGATCGGACTATAAATCAAATTTGCCACATCCGGGTTTCCTCATCAGACAAATACTGATAGCTGAAACTACCCGAATGTGGCAAGACAACTAGTTAGAAGTATAACCGGCCCAATAAAGAAATAATGTTTATAGGACCCAGCCGTTATTAATTCTTCTCTTTCAGTAAATCACGAATCTCCGTCAACAACACTTCTTCTTTGGTAGGTGCAGGAGGAGCGGGAGGCGCTGCCGGAGCTTCCTCATTTTTCTTTGTAGTCAATTTCGTAATCAGACGTATAAATAAGAATATGGAGAAGGCTATAATCAGAAAGTCAAAAGTCGCTTGCAGAAACTGCCCGTAATCCAAAGAAACGGCAGGAGCAATCTCTTTACCATCAGCTCCGATTTCAGCCGCTTTCATTACCCATTTCAAATCCGTAAAGTTCACACCACCAACCAGTAAACCAATCGGAGGCATAATTACATTAGCAACCAATGATGATACGATTTTTCCAAACGCACCACCAATAACTACACCGACAGCCATGTCTATGACGTTTCCTTTCATGGCAAACGCCTTAAAGTCCTGTAAAAATGTGTTCTTTCCCATCTTTTTTCAATATTTAATGTGAATTTAATATGCGAATATAAAAACATTTTCGTAATTTTGCACCGCATTTGAAAATAAAACAAATGTCGGTGGGCAAACCGCTACTTGATTAGCATAGAAGATTTTTAATCTTCCACCATTAAATGTCGTTGTTGGATTCATTAATTGTGCATCCACTAAAACATCATTTAAAACGCTCGTTTGCACTCGTTTTCTTGAATTTTCATAAGATTCTTGAATTAATGGGAAAATTTGATCCACTCTTTGACCTGTTTTAGCTGAGGTAAAAACAATACGTGCATAATCTAAATATTTAAATTGTTCATAGATTTCTTTTTGTTTCTTTTGCATTGTTTTTTCATCTTTATCAACTAGGTCCCATTTATTATAAACAATGACAACGCCTTTACCTGCTTCATGGGCATATCCAGCAACATGCTTATCTTGTTCTCTAATTCCTGTTTCACCATCAATGACAACAAGAATAACATCACTTTTTTCAATTGATTTCTAAGTTCTTAAAATTGAATATTTTTCAATATTTTCATATACCTTACCTTTTTTTCGCATTCCGGCAGTATCAATAACACGATATTTTTGTCCATCTTTCACAAAAGGTGTATCAATAGCATCACGTGTTGTTCCTTCAATATTAGAAACAATAACACGTTCTTCCCCTAAAATAGCATTTGTAAGAGATGATTTACCAACATTTGGTCTTCCAATAATTGAAAAACTGATTTCATCTTCATTAGTTTCTTCATCTTGTAAATCTAATTGATTAATAATTTGATCTAATAAATCTCCAATTCCAATCCCATGTGAACCAGAAACAGGAATAGGATCACCAACACCTAATGCATAAAATTCATATATATAATCTCTAAATTGATTATCATCAATTTTATTAACAACTAAAATAATTGGTTTTCTTGATTTTTGTAAAAGACGTGCTACATACTCATCTTCTTTAGTAATACCTTCTCGACCATTAACAACAAATACAATAACATCTGCTTCTTCAATTGCAATTTCTGCTTGCATTTTAATTTGTGTTGTAAAAGAAGCATTTTCTAATTCAATACCTCCTGTATCAATTACACTAAACTCTTTTGTAAGCCATGAAGCTTTAGCATAGATACGGTCTCTTGTTACACCTGCAACATCTTCAACAATTGAAATTCTTTCTCCAACCATACGGTTAAAGATTGTTGATTTTCCAACATTAGCACGACCAACAATTGCAACTACACCTGCCATATTATTCCTCCCTTGTTTTATTAATTAAAGTTAACACTTGATCAACAACTTCTTCTAACGTCATATTCGACGTATCAAGTTCAATTGCATCATCCGCTTTTTTAAGTGGCGAAAGAGCACGATGCATATCTTGATAATCTCTTTGTTCAATTTCTTTTTTGATTGTTTCTAAATCAGCCTCTAAGCCTCTTTCTTTATTTTCTAAATAACGTCTCTTCGCACGTGTTTCTACACTTGCTATTTGATAAATTTTTAAATCTGCATGTGGTAAAACAACTGTTCCAATATCTCTTCCATCCAAAATAACATTCCCAATTTCAGCCATTTTTCTTTGCTCATCAACTAAAAATGTTCTTACCGCTTGATATTTAGAAACACAGCTAGCTCCAAGTGAAACTTCATCTGTTCTAATTTGAAGGCTAACATCTTCATCATTTAAATAAACTTTATTATCAGCTGTAAGACGTATTTGAATATTTGAAATTGCTTGTTCAACAGCTTGTTCATCATTTAAGTCAATGTGATTTTTTATACAATAAAATGCAACAGATCGATACATTGCACCCGTATCAATATAAATGAAATTTTCCTTTTTAGCAACCATTTTTGCAATTGTACTTTTTCCTGCAGCACTAGGCCCATCTATTGCAATTGAAATTTTTTTCTTCATAAAATAAACACCCTCCTAAAAAACTAAGGTCTTCCTTAGTTAAAAAAAACTTTGATATAAGATAACTCCAAGTAAAGCAATGAAAATAATGACTAAAATAACAATAATGACATTCATGACCTTAACAACTTTACTTTCACCTTTATTTTCAATAATCTCTTCTTCATCTTCAATAAAAGTATCATTTTCTTCAATATCTTCTACTGGATTTTCTTCTATCGTTTCAACGATTTCTTTCGTTTCTGTTATTTCTTCAGCTTGTTTTTCTTCTACTTCTTCAGATTCTTGTTGTAAAAATTCTTCTGCTTTTTTCACATCTTCTTCTGGTGACATCGCAGCTAATTTTTCCATAAAAGTCATTTTTTCTTTTGGCTCTTCTTCAACTTTATTATTTACAAACATTCCTTTAGCAAATTCTTGTGTAGCATAGCTTTCAACTGAATCTATCTTAATTGTATTTTTTTCAGGTTCTCTAATTTTACTTAAAATATCCATTCTTGTATTATATTGATCTTGTTTACCAACACTTTCTTTCGCACTTTTAAGAGCTTTATCAAGTTCAGCTGAGCCTTCTTCTCTCATTTGTTCAAATGTTTTAGTTTCTGTTAAAGTATCTTCTAAATTTACTTCTTTTTCTTCTTTATCCTTTTTCATAAATGACAAAAAATCATCATCGTCATCATCATTTTGAACTGGTTCTACATACTTTTCTTTAGAAATGCCAACTTCTTCCTTAAGTCCATCTCTTAATTCTTGGTATTTTTTTACTCTTGAATACGTCATTTTCCCACCATCCCTCGCCATTATAACATAATAATCACTATAAAAAAATAAAAGAAGCCTAAGCTTCTTTAATATATTTACTTTTAAATCTTTTTTCAACCGGTCTTACAAGATAATAAACAATTCCTGTAATAATTCCTTTAATAAAATTAAAAGGAAAATAAATAATAAAAATAGCTTGTCCATAAGGTGATAAAAAAGATAAAAATTTCGGAATTGAAATATTTGAACCATATTGTTGATTAAATGCTTGAATATCAACTGCAAAAGGTAGATTTGTATACCATGTC
>OGEG01001375.1_pt1 | contig 16963 bp, 11 predicted proteins | sample 1570621 | NCBI WGS metagenome assembly OGEG01 (sample SAMEA2582130, study PRJEB24529) | metagenome | biome: Human gut stool | place: China | collected 2011 | reverse complement strand
AGTGCATTTAAGAAAGATGCCAGGATCATGGTACGGTAATCCAAAGGCCAGAAAAACGCGATGACAGGTTTTTTGCTCTCTTGGAAACGTAATCGTCTTGCAGTCAGGTTCGGCTGATAGCCAAGCTCCCGCATGGCATCCTGTACCCGCTCCTGGGTCTGGGCAGAGATCTTCCGTTCACCGGATTTGCCATTCATAATAATAGAGACCGTGGTCACTGAGACACCGGCCAGTTTTGCAACATCTTTTATGGTAGCCATAGGGGAAAATCCTCCAAAATTCAATCATTTGATCATGATAAATATTAATATCTATATAAATCCACTAAATAAGACCATAACTGAAAAGCATGCAATAAGCCATTATTTATTATCTTACGTTCATTCATTTCCCTTGTCAAGCATGACAAAAATCCCTGTGCGTTCTGCACAAAACCTCTCAATAAAAACTGTCGAAAATAGCAGAACTAAAAATAAATGATAAAAATTCTCTTGACAAAACTAAAACGTTAAACTATCATATGTGCCATAAGATAAACGTTTTACTAATACGTTAAACTGAACAAAGTAAACAAGCAAAACGTAAAAAAATGAAGACTTTCAAGGGAAGGGAAGGATTCATGAGAGTGACTGTGAAGGAACGGGATCGTTGCACACAGTGATTCACGGGTCAGTAAAAGAAAGGTAGGAAAACAATGAGCAGTAAAGTAAGAAGAGCCATGGACGGCAACGAAGCAGCAGCTTATGCCTCCTATGCGTTTACAGAAGTCGCAGCAATCTATCCGATTACTCCATCTTCACCGATGGCAGAGTTAGTTGATAAGTGGTCTGCCAATGGAATGAAGAATATTTTCGGTCAGCAGGTAAAACTGGTGAGTGTGGTGCAGTATCCGCGATGCATGGCGCGCTGGATACCGGTGTGATCGCAACCTCCTATACCGCATCCCAGGGTCTGATGTTAATGATCCCGACCATGTACCGTATCGCAGGCCAGTTAAAACCGGGTGTTATCCACGTTGCTTCCAGAAACGTAGCAACCCACGCCATCTCCATTAACGCAGAGCAGTCCGATGTTATGGCATGCCGCCAGACAGGATTTGCATTATTAGCATCTTCCAGCGTACAGGAAGCCATGGATTTAGGAGCGGTTGCACATCTTTCTGCGATCAAGGGCCATGTTCCATTTTTACATTTCTTTGATGGATTCCGTACTTCCCATGAGATCCAGAAGGTAGACTGCCTGGATTATGAGGATTTAAAGAATTTAGTTGACTGGGAAGAACTGGACAAGTTCCGTAAGAACGCACTGAACCCAGAGCATCCGGTTCTGCGTACCACCGGACAGTATTCTGATACATACTTCCAGAGCCGTGAGGCATGTAATACCTGGTATGACGCACTTCCAGATGTGGTGGAAGAGTACATGAACAAGATCAACGAACTGACAGGCCGTGATTACAAGCCATTTAACTACTATGGCGCTCCGGACGCAGAGCATGTGATCGTGGTGATGGGTTCCGCAAGCGGATGTATCCGTGAGACCGTGGACTACTTATTAGCAAATGGCGAGAAGGTCGGATTTATCGATGTTCATCTGTATCGTCCATTTTCTGCAAAACATTTCCTGGCACAGCTTCCTGAAACTGTGAAGAGAATTACTGTCAATGATCGTACCAAAGAGCCAGGAGCTGTTGGCGAGCCTCTGTACGAGGATGTATGTTCCGTGATCTTAGAGTCCGGCAAAGACATCGACGTATACGCATGCCGCTTCGGTCTGGCAAGTAAGGATTACACACCTGCCCAGGTCATTGCTGAGTATGACAATATGAAGGCAGCAGAGCCAAAGAACCATTACACCATCGGTATCAATGATGATGTGACCCATCATTCACTGGCTGTAGGGGCACCGATCGATGTGGTTGCAGAGGGAACCATCAGCTGCAAGTTCTGGGGACTTGGTTCAGACGGTACAGTTGGTGCCAACAAGAACTCCATTAAGATCATCGGTGACCACACTGATATGTATGTTCAGGCATATTTTGAGTATGATACCAAGAAATCCGGCGGTGTTACCCGTTCCCATCTTCGTTTCGGACATAAGCCGATCCGTGGAAGCTATCTGGTATCCCATGCAGACTTTGTTGCCTGCCACAATCAGTCTTATATCCAGAAATATGACATTGTCCAGGAATGTAAACCAGGCGGTACTTTCTTATTAAACTGCATCTGGAATGAAGATGAACTGGACAAGCATCTGCCAGCATCTGTAAAGCGCTACATTGCAGAAAACCATATTAAATTTTACATCATCAATGCAGTAAAGATCGGTAAGGAGATCGGACTTGGAAACCGTACCAACGCAGTTTTACAGTCAGCTTTCTTCAAACTGGCAAATGTGATCCCATTTGATGATGCAGTAGAGTACATGAAGAAAGCCATCCTTAAGTCCTACGGAAAGAAGGGCGAAAAGGTTGTAAATATGAACTATCAGGCAGTTGACTGCGGATACCAGAGACTGGTAGAAGTAAAGGTTCCGGAAGAATGGGCTTCTTTAGAGCCGGAGACAGCAAAGGTAGATGAAAATCTTCCAGAATTTGTAAAAAATCTTATGCTGCCGATTAACTCCTTAAAGGGTGACAGCCTTCCAGTCAGTGCATTTACAGGCAGAGAAGATGGTACCGTACCTCTTGGTACTTCTAAATATGAAAAGAGAGGAACAGCAGTAGATGTTCCTGAATGGGATCCGGACAAGTGCCTCCAGTGTAACCAGTGTTCTTATGTGTGCCCGCATGCAGCAGTACGTCCATTTCTGGTAAGTGCAGCAGAAGCAGAAAATGCACCAGAAGGATTTAAGACAAAGAAGGCAACTGGAAAAGGCTTAGAGGAATACACCTACAGGATCCAGGTTTCTCCATTAGACTGCTTAGGCTGCGGTGCCTGCGTTCAGGTATGCCCGGCTAAGGAAAAGGCTCTTACCATGAAGCCATTAGACTCCCAGGCAGCAGAGATCGAAAACTGGAATTATGCAGTAAAACTTTCCAAGAAGAAAAATCCACTGGCTAAGAATACCGTTAAGGGAAGTCAGTTTGAGACTCCATTATTAGAGTTCTCCGGCGCATGTGCAGGCTGCGGTGAAACACCTTACGCAAAGCTGATGACCCAGATGTTTGGTGACCGTATGGTGATCGCAAATGCAACCGGCTGTACACAGGCATGGGGCGCAGCACTTCCTTGTGTACCTTATACAACCAATGAAAAGGGCTTTGGACCGGCATTCTCCAACTCCTTATTTGAGAACAACGCAGAATTTTCCCTTGGTATGTGCCTTGCAGTGACACAGCAGAGAGAAAGAGTTGCAGGTGTTGTAAAAGAGCTGAAGGAAAATAGCGTAGATGCATCTTTAAGTGCAGCAATTGATGCATGGTTTGATGCTTATAATGATGGCGACAAGACCATGGAAGTAAGCGAAAACCTGGTTAAGGCATTAGAAGCAGCAGAACTTACAGGAGAGCAGGCTGACCGCAAGGCAGATATCTTAAACAACAAGGAGCATCTGTCCAAGAAATCCATGTGGATGTACGGCGGCGACGGCTGGGCTTATGATATCGGCTTTGGCGGTTTGGACCATGTATTAGCAAGCGGAACTGACGTAAACATCCTGGTTGTAGATACCGAAGTTTACTCCAATACAGGCGGTCAGGCTTCCAAGGCAACACAGATCGGTGCAGTTGCACAGTTTGCAGCTTCCGGTAAGAAGACAAAGAAGAAAGATTTAGGCCTGATGGCAATGCAGTATGGTTACTGCTATGTAGCCCAGGTAGCTATGGGTGCAAATCCTGCACAGCTGGCAAAGGTATTAAAAGAAGCAGAAGAATTCAAGGGTCCGTCCCTGATCATCGCCTATGCTCCATGTATCAACCACGGTCTTGTAAAGGGCATGGGATGCGCACAGCAGGAAGCAAAAGAAGCAGTAGCAGCAGGTTACTGGAACCTGTACCACTATAATCCAGACCTTAAGAAAGAAGGAAAAAATCCATTTGTTCTGGACTCCAAGGAGCCAACTCTGAACTTAAGAGACTTCCTTATGGGTGAAGTAAGATTTTCCGCATTAACAAGAACCTTCCCGGAGGAAGCGGAAAAACTTCTTGCAGAAGCAGAACTGGATGCAAAGGAGAAGTACCAGGAGTATAAAAAACTGGCAGAGGGGTAATAAAAATGGGAAATGTGAAGATGCAGAAAGTGGATCTGTGTGTGATCCAGGATAATGAACTTGCACAGGTATTTTTAAAAACAGAAAAGAAACCCGCAGTAGCAACCGTAGTTGTAGTTGATCAGACCGTACCTCCCAATTCACCGGAGGTATCCGGTCTGCATAAAGCCTTAAGAGAAAAGGCAGAAAAGGAAAACATTCCATTTTACTATGGAAAAGGAATGTGCGGAAAGCTTCTTGCAGATGGTCTTTTAAAACCAGGTCAGAGAGCTGTCACCTGTGATAAGGCAGCGGGAGCAGCCGGCGCCATCGGCGCTCAGGTCACCTGCGCAGATCCGACACAGTTAAAGCAGGTATTAGAGACCGGCGAACTGCTGTTAGAAGAACCTGAAAACGGTGCTTTAAAAGAAACAGTAAAATTAACTGGAAAACTGCCAGAGGGACTTTCTGCAAAAGATCTGGCTTTAAGCTTGGTAAAAGAACTGGGAGCAGAAAATTTAGCAGGAAAGCTTTTAAGCCTGACAGGAGATACCTTAGAGGATATGGAACTGTCTGAAAAAATGGTTCTCTGCGGAGTTCTTGAAAAAGCCGGAGCAACTGCTGTTACAGTGGAAAAAGAGGCAGAGGAAAAGACAGATGTTGTATTTGATGCAGCACAGACAAAAGAACTGACTGCTTTTCCAGGAGGATATAAAGAGTTTGCAGCATTAGAGGAACTGCCGGTGACAGATGTAAAATCCGTATTTATCGGCGGAACTACCGGCGGCAATTTAAAAGATCTGGAAACCGTATCTTCTATGTTAAAGGGAAGAAAGATCGCATACGGACTGCGCCTGGTAGTAGCACCTTCTGATGCAGACACTTATATCAAGGCAGCAACTGCCGGATATATTACAGATATTTTAGAGGCTGGCGGAATTGTGATCAACCACTGCGGAAATCCGGAAGTTCAGGGACGTATTGGAAAAACGGAAGTTATGGTATCTAATGATCTGGAAAATAAGCCTGGTTATGCCGGCTTTGACACATCAAAGACCTATCTGACTTCCACAAAAGCAGCTGTAGAAGCAGCCCTTCTTGGAACCTTAGGTTATAAAGAAGAAGCACCGGCAGCAGAGGAAGAAGAGACAGAAAATCATTCTCTCACATTTGAAGGACGCTGCTGGAAGTTTGGAAATGATATTGACACAGATATTATCATCCCAACACAGCACTTAAACTATGAAACCATGGATGAGATCAAGGTTCATGCCTTTGAGCCTTTAAGACCGGAACTGGCAGCTAAACTTCGTGAAGGTGATCTGATCGTAGCAGGAAATAACTTTGGCTGTGGTTCTTCCAGAGAACAGGCTGCAGAGGTTCTGGTAGCAAATGGCGTACACTGTGTCATTGCAAAATCATTTGCACGTATTTTCTTCCGGAATGCTATTAATAACGGTATCCTACTTCTGGAATGCCCGGATCTTCCAGATGATGTAAATGAGGGAGATACAGTAAAAGTAGAGCTGGATAAGCAGCAGATCAGTGCCAACGGAAAGACTTACAAGATCCCGGCAATTCCGGAAAATCTGTACCACATCATCATGGACGGTGGTCTGGTAAAGAGCATTATGAAAAAAGTAGAGAAAGGCCTGTTATAGGAAGGGGGTAAGAATATGGGACATACATTAGCTGAAAAGATCATTATGAAGCACATTGGCGGTAAAAGCGTAAAGCCGGGAGATCTGGTAGTTGTAGAGCCGGACTGCGTAGTGATCCATGATATTTATACCGCTTTCCTTCAGGATAAAATGAAGAAAATGGGACTTACCAAGGTGTGGAATACAGATAAGATCGTCATCATGCACGATCATCTGATGCCAGCCTGCTTAGAGGGCGACCCACGAAGCCTGGAAGCCGGTTATGAACTGGTAAAAGAGTATGGTATCCGCCATTTCCACGCTACCGGCGGTATCGTTCACCAGTTAGTTCCTGAGTTAGGCTATTCCAAGCCAGGTGACATTGTATTTGTAACAGACTCCCACACACCTACCTACGGTGCTGTAGGCTGCTTCTCTACCGGTGTTGGATACACAGAAATGGCAGCTGTATGGGGAACCGGCCAGATGTGGTTAAGAGTTCCAAGCAGCATTAAGATCCAGATCGACGGAGTACTTCCTCCTCATGTATACGCAAAGGACATTATCCTTCGGGTATTAGGAGATCTGGGAGCTGCAGGCGGTACCTATAAGTCTCTGGAATTCTGTGGAACTGCCATTGATGCATTAGGTATTGACGGCCGTATGACCATTGCAAACATGGTTGTAGAGTGCGGTGGAAAAGCAGGACTTTTCGCAGCAGACCAGAAATGCGCTGATTACTGCGGCGTGGACTACGAAGATGTAAAATGGGTCAAAGCCGATGAAGATGCAGAATATGAAAGAGTTCTCACTTATAAGGCAGAAGATTTAGAGCCAGTATTATCCTGTCCGCCATATGTGGACAATGTGCATCCACTGTCTGAGGTGAAAGGCGTCAGACTGGATCAGGTATTTATCGGTTCCTGTACCAATGGCCGTCTGGAAGATCTGAAGATCGCAGCAAATGTGATGAAGGGCAAAAAGATCAGCTCTCACGTAAAATGCATCGTAACACCCGCTTCCAACAGCATTATGGAAGAGGCAATGAAGGAAGGCTATATCCAGACGCTGGTAGAAGCAGGAGCGCTGGTAACACCGCCGTACTGCTCCTTCTGTGAGGGACGTACCATGGGTCTGCTTTCAGATGACGAGGTAGTTCTTGGAACCAACAACCGTAACTTCTTAGGACGCTATGGTTCTCCAAAGGCAAAAGCATATCTGTCATCACCGGAAGTAGCTGCTGCATCCGCTGTTATGGGCGTGATCACAGATCCGGCAGAACTCAGTTAAAACAGATAGGATCATAAATATAGAAAGGACCTGGAAAATGAGATCATTAAGAGAAGTAAGAGACAGCCTGTTAGCCAGAGAGAAAAAAAGGATCGCAGTGGCTGCGGCAGAGGACAGACCTGTTCTGGAAGCAGTAAAAGAGGCAGTACAGATGGGGATCGCAGAGGCAACTCTCTGCGGTGATGAGGCAAAGATCCGCCAGATCGCAGAAGAGATCGAGCTGGATGTAAACAAAGTAACCATTGTAAATGAACCGGATATCAGAAAATCAGCAGAAGCGGCTGTAAAACTGGTACATAACGGGGAAGCACAGCTTGTTATGAAAGGTCTCATCGGAACCGCGGATTTCCTGCGCGCTGTATTAAATAAAGAATGGGGACTTCGTACCGGCAAGATCTTAAGCCATGTGGCTGTATTTGACTCTGTAAAATTAGACCGTCTGATCCTTATGACAGACGCAGCTATGGTCATGTATCCAACACTGGAAGAAAAGATCGCCATGATCAACAATACCATTCCTGTATGCCAGGCACTGGAGATCGAAGATCCAAAGGCAGCAGCTGTGTGTGCAGTAGAGGTATTAAATCCTTCCATGCAGCCTACACTGGATGCAGCTTCCCTGGCCATCATGAGCCAGAGAGGCCAGTTTAAGGGTATCATCGTAGACGGACCTCTGGCACTGGACAATGCATTAAATGAAGATGCAGCCCGTCACAAAGGCATCAAGAGCCCGGTTGCAGGCCATGCAGATGTACTTTTAATGCCAAATATCGAGTGCGGAAACATTATGTGGAAGACTCTTGTATATATGGCAAGATGCGAGATCGCAGGCGTACTTATGGGAGCTGCAGCACCAGTTGTCATTACTTCCCGTTCTGATGCACCTGAAACCAAGTTAAACAGTATTGCCCTTGCTCTGCTGATCGCAGGAAACAAGGACAAGAAATAAAGAGGTACCTACATGAAAGATAAAGTATTGATCCTGAATCCAGGTTCTACATCCACCAAGATCGCAGTTTACTGCAACGATGAGATCATCCACCTGGAAAGTATCCAGCATTCCCACGAAGATCTGGCTCCCTTTGCCCATGTGCAGGACCAGAAGGAATACCGCCTGGAAAAGATATTAAATGTTCTTGATAAAGCGGGTATCAAACTGGATGAACTGATCTGTATTTCCGCAAGAGGCGGACTTCTCCACCCGATTCCAGGTGGTACCTATGAAGTAAATGACATCATGGTAGATGAAATGATGCATCCGAAAAAGGAACATGCATGCAACCTGGGTGCTCTTATTGGAAAAGATCTGGCTGACCGTGTAGGCATTAAATCCTATATCGTAGACCCGGTAGTAGTAGATGAACTGTGGCCATGGGCAAGAATGACAGGTCTTAAAGAAGTAAAAAGAGTCTGCCAGTTCCATGTATTAAACCAGAAAGCTATCGCCAGAAAGGTTGCCAGAGTCCTTGGAAAGACTTATGAAGAGGTAAATGTGATCGTCTGCCATATCGGCGGTGGTATTACTGTTGGCATGCACCGTTGTGGCAAGGTAGTAGATGTAAACAATGGTCTTGACGGAGACGGACCAATGTCACCGGAGCGTTCCGGAGGACTGCCAAATGCAGATGTGCTGGATCTGGCATACAATCATGGTTTAACCTATGAAGAAGCTTACCGTACCATGGTAGGAAAGGGCGGATTTGTAAGCCATTTAGGCACCAATGATGCCAGAGCTGTAGAAGCAATGATCGATAACGGCGATGAGTATGCAAAGCTGGTTTTTGAGACCATGGCATATCAGATCGCAAAAGAGGTTGGTGCTCTTGCTACCACTGTAAACGGCAGAGTGGATGCAATCGCACTGACCGGCGGTATCGTTTATTCCAAGCGTATGGCTGACTGGATCACAGACAGAGTATCCTTTATCGCACCTGTATACCGTTATCCGGGAGAAGGCGAGATCCAGGCTCTTTACGAAGGCGCTATGCGTGTGGTAAGAGGGGAAGAAGAAGCTAAGATTTACGAATAAGCAAAATACTATATGTCCCCTCTTGCTTTAGGGGACGACTGTAGAAAGAGGAAAAATATGGGTAAAAAAGTGGAATTTAAAGTCTGCGGACTTTCAGCAAAGTACTTTGTACCGTTGTTTTTAGTCATTATCATCTGTACTTACGGCGGTTTTATGCCAACTGTAAAGATCGGTGAGACTACTGGCGTTGGAATGGTAGGAACTCTGGCGTTTTTAATGAGTGTAGGCGGCCTGTTCTTCTGGCTTGGTAACAGTATTCCTGTTGTAAACAGCTATTTAGGTGGTTCCGTGCTCTTCTGTATGTTTGGACCGGCACTGTTAAATTACTTTGGTCTTCTGCCAGAGACCACTGTAAAAGGTGTTTCTATCCTTATGAAATATGGTCTGCAGGACGTATATATCGCAGCTCTCCTTTGCGGTTCCGTCCTGTATATGGACCGTAAGATCTTATTAGGTGCTATTTCCCGTTATCTGCCGGCGATCCTGGGCTCCCAGGTATTTGCACTGGGCTTCTGCTTCCTTGGCGGACTGATCACAGGTTATGGACCTTTAAATGCAGTATTTGATATTGGCGCACCAACTATGTCCGGTGGTTCCGGCGGTGCTTTAGTAACCATTCCTACTCTGTACACTGACCTTTCCGGTACAGACTGGATGAGCATGTCCGGTATGTTCTTATGCTATGTTTCACTGTCTAACGTAGTTGCTATCTTGATGTGTGCTCTTTCCAAGCCTATCCTTAGAAAAATGGGTATGGTATCTCCTGAAGATAATCAGGGTATCCTTCGCGGAGCAGGCACTATGCAGACAGAGGCATCTGAGCAGCTTCCGGCTCTCAGTGCTGATCCTACCAAAGTCTGCGGCGGTATCTTTATCTGCCTTGGCATCTATCTGTTAGGAACTATTTTAGGCAAGCTTCCTGGAACCAAAGTGATTGCAGGACTTGCATGGGCGATCATCATCGCTGTTGTGATCAAATGCACCGGTATCATGGAAGACAAGATCACAAATTATACTGTAAACGGTATGAACTTTATGTTAAAGGGACTGCTGCCAGCGATCATCGCAGGTATCGGCATCAACTCTATCAGTATTGAGACTATGATCAGCTACTTTACACCGGCTGCTCTGGTCATCATTGTTCTGGCTGTATTAGGCGCTTACATTGGCGCAATCATCTTCGGACACCTCTTTGGCCTGTGGGGCTACGAAGCTGGTATCACAGCAGGACTTTGCTGCTGCAACATCGGTGGTTCCGGTGACCTGGCAGTTCTGACTGCAGGCGACAGAATGAGCCTGTTAGCATTCTCATCCATCTCCACCCGTATCGGCGGTGCCCTGATGGTTGTATGGATCGGCTTTCTGTATCCAATGTTAATGCTGAAATAAATGACCGTGTTAAAAGTGTTATAATAAAATCAAATTAATCTTCCTAAGTTAAAGAATAAGTCAACGAAAAAGTTAAATATTAATCCTGAATAAGTGAATGATAAGTGAATAAATAATGTGACCGCCCAGGACCGGTCCGACCTGTAATGGATCGGATACCGGTCCTGGGCGGTTTTTGTTATTATTTTGTGCTGCCAACGGCAGCACATGTAGTTAAACATATTTGCAGAAAGGAAAATGGAAAAATATGGAAATAAATATAGCAGTAATACCGGGGGACGGGATCGGTCCGGAGATCACAGAGGCAACTGAGCAGGTCTTAAAGAGAGTGTGTGAAATATATGGTCATGTACTTAACATTACTCACGTTAAGGCCTGTTCTTCTTCTATAGAAGAAACAGGAGAACCTCTTCCAAAAGAGTCTTTAAAAAAGTGCCTTCAGGCAGATGCAGTTCTTCTGGGAAATACAGGTCTGGAAAAATATAAAAATGAGCCTTTGACCAAGCGCCCGGAATATGCCCTTTTAAAACTGCGAAAAGAACTGGGAGTTACCACCAATCTGCGGCCGGTGCGGTTGTATCCGGCGCTTATGGAGCTTTCCCCTTTAAATAAAAATGCTCTCTCAGGCGGGCTTGACTATTTATTTGTCCGTGATATTGCAGGGGGAGTACTATGCTCAGAACAGGTAAAAGGAAAGGGAGTACATGGCCCGGAAGCTTATGAATATGAATATTATAATCAGAAGATTGTGGAAGATACGGCCCGTTTTGCCTTTGAACTAGCAAAAGGAAGAAGAAATAAGGTGGTAAGTCTTGATAAGGCAAATGTACTGGGAAGCTCCAGATTGTGGCGGAAAACAGTAACAGAGATCGGAAAAGAGTACCCGGAGATGGAACTGAGCCATGAATATATTGATTCTGCGGCCTTGAAACTGATCCGTCGTCCCTGGGAATATGATGTGATCCTTACTGCCAATCTATTTGGGGATATTATCTCCGATGAAGGAACCGGATTAACTGGAACTGCCGGACTTTTTGGCTCTGCGGAACTTTCCGTATCCGGAAAAGGACTTTATACGCCTAACCAGCTTCATTATCCAGATGAGTCAGTGATCGGAAAACAGAAGGTCAGTCCTATAGGGATGATCATGGCAGCGGCCCTGATGCTGCGGTGCAGCTTTGGACTGGAGAAAGAGGCAAAAACAGTAGAAAATGCAATAGAAAAGGTGTTGGAAGCTAAAATTAGTACAGAAGATATGAAATATCCGGGGGCAAAAATAGTTTTAACAGGGGAAATGGCAGATTTTTGTTGCCAATTTTTGGGAAAAGATGTATGATTTTTAAAAGAAAAGAGTTAATAATTTAACCAATAATACCAAGATATAAGTTTGTATATTAACGTCACAGTTAACAAAAATAACAATTGATAACGAAATGAATGAATCAGTTTATGATATGCAAACGGATATAGGGGGATATATACATGTTTTTCTGGAAAAAATCAGCAGATACAGTTCCTGAACGCCCGGTCAAGATCAGTAGCGTGGAGCTGCGTGACGGACAGCAGTCTCTCCTGGCAACCAGGATCCGTACGGAAGATATGCTTCCTATTTTGCCTAAAATGGATGAAGTGGGATATGAGTGTATTGAAATGTGGGGCGGTGCTACTTTTGACGTGGCTATCCGTTATCTGGGGGATGATCCCTGGGATCGTGTAAGAGAGTTTAAGAAGCTTTGTAAGAAAACACCGTTGCGAATGCTTCTTCGTGGACAGAACCTGATCGGCTATAAGCAGTATCCAGATGATGTTGTGGAGAAGTTTGTAGAACTGGCTGCAAAAGCAGGAATTGACAAGTTCCTGGTATTTGACGGCTTAAATGATGTGAGAAATACAGAGACAGCTATTAAGGCAGTTGTTAAAAACGGCAAGGTTGCTGAGGCAAATATCTGCTATACCATCAGCCCGGTACATACATTGGAAAAATATGTGCAGATGGCAAAGGACTACGCAGCATTGGGCGTAAAAGCTATTCATATTGAAGATATGGCGGGAATGATGAATCCAAAGCAGGTTTCTGATGTGATCAGCGCAGTGCGCAAAGAAGTAGGACTTCCTGTTCATTTTCATGCACACTGCATCGGTGGCATGGCTGATATCTGTTACTGGGAGGCCATTAAGGCTGGTGCCTGCACAGTAGACTGCGATGTTTCCTCCTTATCTTTAGGCCCATCTCATCCGCCGCTTGAAAGTATTGTTACCTGTTTAAAGGGAACCGGATTTGATCCTCATCTGGATATGGATCTTCTGGCCCAGATCAATGATTATTTTAAAATGATCCGTGAGAAATATAAAGAATATGCAAGTAAACGTACCGGTGTAGATATCAGTGTGTTAAAGCACCAGATCCCTGGGGGCATGTTATCTAATTTGGAAAGCCAGTTAAAGGGAATGAATGCAGAAAACCGCATGAACGAGGTCCTGGAAGAGGTACACAGAGTACATAAAGACTTCGGTTATCCTCCTCTTGCCACCCCATTTGCCCAGATGGTAGGAGCCCAGGCAACCATCAATGTGCTCACAGGAGAGCGCTACAAGATGATCTCCAATGAAAGCAAGACCTATATCCGGGGTATGTATGGCCGTCCGTCTGGTGAGATCGCACCGGAGTTAAAAGCAGCGGTCCTTGGTGATGGCGAAATGAATACCAAACGTCCGGGAAGTCTGATTGAGCCAGGCTGGGAAAAAGCAAAGACAGAGACTGCTGGACTTGCCAGAAGTGAAGAAGATGTAATGACTTATGCATTGTTCCCGGAACTGGCACCGGCATTTTTACAGAAGAAGTATCAATAGAAAGTTTCTATCACCCCTTTTTGGGGTGATAGAGTGCTGATAAATCACCTGATGCAGGTGGCTGAAAGGAGACGTGTAAAATATGAAACAGGAAGATAAAGAAAAGATCACCCAGGCAGAAGAGATTCTGGAGCGTTTAAAAGTACAGAGAGGCGGAAATGTCCTTTCTATCCACAAAAAAATGGCAAATGATCCAAAGCTTTTGCAGGCGTTCAGTCAGCAGTTTGCTATCTGTAAACAGGATATTACCCATATTCCGGCTAAATACATGGAACTGATGTTAATGTTAATGGGATGCTGCGCAGGTAACTCTGTTACCATTAAAACACATGGTGAACTGGCTGTGAAAAAGGGCGCTACCATGGATGAAATCGGCGAAGTGCTCCGTCTGGTATTCTTTTATTACGGTGCGTCTGCCATTATCCCGGCAGTAGAACTTTTTGAGGAACTGGAAGAGGGGTAAAATACAATGGGAAATGTAAAAATGCAGAAAATCGACCTGTGTGTGATACAGGATGATGATCTGGCACAGGTATTTCTGGATATGGACCAGAGACCGGCAGTAAAAACAGTTGTCGTTATTGACCAGATCGTACCGCCAAATTCGCCAAAGGTTTCTGCGCTCCATAAAGCCTTAAGAGAAAAGGCAGAAAAAGAAGGTCTGGACTTCTATTATGGAAAAGGCATGTGCGCAGAACTGCTGGCAAATGGACTTTTAAAGGCTGACGAAAGTGCAGTTGTCTGTGATAAGGCAGCTGGTGCAGCCGGGGCCGTTGGGGCAAAGGTATTCTTGGCAGATGCAGTACAGTTAAAGCAGGTACTGGAAACAGGAGAACTTTCACAGGAGAGATCCGCAGAAGATTCTGAAAGCAAGAAAAACGTTGTAAAAACAACGGGAAATCTGCCGGAAGGACTTTCTGCAAAAGATCTGGCTCTGAGCCTGGTGAAAGAACTGGGGGAAGAAGTGGTCTCTGGTAAGGAATTGATACTTACAGGAGATACATTAAAGAGTCTGGATCTGTCCGATAAAATGACAATTTGCGGTGTTCTTGGAAAAGCGGGAGCAGTAACCGCTGCTGTAGAAAATGCAGAAAATGTTAAAACAGGGGAACCGGCAGCATTCAATACGAACACAGCAGACAGCGAAACAAGTACATACATCTTTGATGCAGCTAAAACCCGGGAAGTAACAGCACTTCCAGGTGGCTGCACAGAGATCAAACCGCTCTCTGAACTGTCAGTAGTAAAGATCAAAAGCGTATTTATCGGCGGAACCACTGGCGGCACCTTAAAAGAGCTGGCTCAGGCAGCTTCCATGTTAAAGGGAAGAAAAATCGCCTATGGATTGCGCCTGATCGTAGCACCTGCAGATGCAGATACATATATTAAGGCGGCAACTGCCGGATATCTTACCGATGTGCTGGAAGCAGGCGGCCTGGTGATTAATCACTGCGGCAGTCCGGAGGTTCAGGGACGTATTGGAAAGACGGAAGTCATGGTATCCAATGACCTGGAAAATAAACCTGGTTATGCTGGTTTTGAGACCTCAAAGACCTATCTTACATCCACAAAGGCAGCGGTAGAGGCAGCTCTTCTTGGAACCTTAGGCTATAAGGAAGAAGCTCCGGCAGAGGAAGAGAAGACAGAAACACGTTCCCTTACCTTTGAGGGCCGCTGCTGGAAGTTTGGTGATGATATTGACACTGATATCATTATCCCAACACAGCACTTAAATTATGAGACAATGGATGAGATCAAAACCCATGCATTTGAGCCTTTAAGACCGGATCTGTCTGCGAAGCTTCGGGAAGGTGACCTGATCGTAGCAGGAAGCAACTTCGGCTGTGGTTCCTCCAGAGAGCAGGCGGCAGAGGTTCTGGTGGCAAATGGTGTCCACTGCGTCATTGCCAAGTCATTTGCACGTATTTTCTTTAGAAATGCCATTAACAATGGTATCCTGCTGCTTGAATGCCAGGATCTGGCGGACCACGTAAAGGAAGGTGATATCATTCAGGTAGATCTGGACAACCAGAAGATCACTGCTGATGGTAAAACATATGCGATTCCGGCTATCCCGGAAAACCTGTACCACATCATTATGGATGGTGGTCTGGTAAAAAGCATTATGAAAAAAGTTGAAAAAGGTCTGTTATAGAAAGGAGGGAGAAAAATGGGACATACATTAGCTGAAAAGATCATTATGAAGCATATTGGCGGCAAAGATGTAAAACCAGGTGATCTGGTGGTAGTTGAGCCGGACTGCGTTGTGGTCCATGATATTTACACAGCCTTCCTTCGTGATAAAATGAAGAAAATGGGTCTTACCAAAGTGTGGAACACAGATAAGATCGTGATCATGCACGATCACCTGATGCCTGCATGTCTGGAGGGAGATCCACGAAGCCTGGAAGCTGGATATGAGCTGGTAAAAGAATACGGCATCCGCCATTTCCATGCAGCAGGCGGTATCGTTCATCAGCTGGTACCGGAACTGGGCTATTCCAAACCAGGTGATATCGTATTTGTAACAGACTCCCACACACCTACTTACGGCGCTGTAGGCTGCTTTTCTACCGGTGTTGGATATACGGAAATGGCAGCTGTATGGGGCACTGGCCAGATGTGGCTGCGTGTGCCAAGCAGCATTAAGATCCAGATCGACGGTGTGCTTCCGCCTCATGTATACGCAAAGGACATTATCCTGCGTGTGTTAGGAGATCTGGGAGCAGCAGGCGGTACATACAAATCACTGGAATTTTGCGGAAGTGCTATTGATGCTTTAGGCATTGACGGCCGTATGACCATTGCAAACATGGTCGTGGAGTGCGGTGGAAAAGCGGGACTTTTTGCGGCGGACCAGAAATGTGCCGATTACTGCGGCGTAGACTACGAGGATGTAAAATGGGTGAAAGCTGACGAGGATGCAGCGTACGAACGGATTATTACCTACAAGGCAGAAAATCTGGAGCCGGTATTGTCATGTCCTCCATATGTGGACAATGTACACCCATTGTCTGAGGTGAAGGGCGTCAGACTGGATCAGGTATTTATCGGTTCCTGTACCAACGGCCGTTTGGAAGATCTGAGGATCGCTGCAAATGTAATGAAGGGCAGAAAGATCAGTTCCCACGTAAAATGCATCGTTACCCCGGCTTCCAACAGTATTATGGAAGCAGCCATGAAAGAAGGATATATCCAGACACTGGTAGAAGCAGGAGCTCTGGTAACACCGCCATACTGTTCCTTCTGTGAAGGACGTACCATGGGCCTGCTTTCTGATGATGAGGTAGTCCTTGGAACCAATAACAGAAACTTCTTGGGACGCTACGGCTCACCAAAGGCAAAAGCGTATCTGTCTTCACCAGAGGTAGCAGCAGTATCTGCGATCAAAGGGAAAATCGCGGATCCGTCGGAAGTTTATTAGTGTTCTCCGCGATCTCTGATACCGAATTGCTATGTGCTTTGCACTTTTGCAATTCTAAAAACATTTGTAATCCGCTCATTTTTTCAAAAAATGGCTATTTACTCATGTTTTTGGCGGGCCCCAAGTTCAAAAATCCTCCTGCAAGCAAGCTTG
>OGEG01001374.1_pt1 | contig 16965 bp, 16 predicted proteins | sample 1570621 | NCBI WGS metagenome assembly OGEG01 (sample SAMEA2582130, study PRJEB24529) | metagenome | biome: Human gut stool | place: China | collected 2011 | reverse complement strand
AGCGTAGCGAAGAATCTACTCTCTTGATGTATACACAGAAAAGAGATTCTTCGCTACGCTCTGAATGACAGATAGTATATGTCTTGTTTTTCTATATTGGAATCTCCGTATCGGTTTCTTCCCCCCATTCCTCCACGTCGGCATCGAATCCTGAGCCTTCTGATGGGGTTACATCGGGCAGCGGGGGATTTACTTCGGCTTCAATTTTCAGCGTGATAACGCCGTTCCCGTCCGTATCTTCGCTGATTTCGAGGTTCTCCACCTGCCTTTCCACAACGGTCTTGTTGTCTTTCAGCAAGGCTTTCAGCTTTATTTTGGCTTCGTCCTGTGCGGGCATCCCGAAGAGCTGGAAGGTTCCGCTTAGTGTTCCCCCGGTTCCGGAATCCCCGTCGGGGGTGATGTCCTGCACCTCGAACTCCTGCATTCCCCTTTCGGCATGCTCTGTGCTCCCGTTGTGCAGGAGTATGGATAGGGGCACGCCGCTGAGCAGGCAGGTGGCTTGCTTTAGGTTTTGGATTCCCTCTATGTGCAGCTCCATCCTCACCGTGCGGGTGAGTGGGGCGGGTACGAGGTGCAGCTGCGCCGTCCTGTCCTTCACCTCGAAGCCGCGCATTACGGCGGAGGCCAGCTTGCCGGGTGCGGAGGTGATGACTCGCGTCTCGTTCCGTGTCTCGGTCTGCATGGCGTAGGCTTCGATGGTGTGCAGGTTGTCCTGCCCCCTGAATGCCACGGTTCCGAAGTCGTCGAAGGATCGGTTGAATAGCAGTGCGTCGTAGCGTCCTTCGGGCAGCTGCACGGTGGAGCGGGTGCGGTCTCCCATCAGCGCCACGCGGGGCGCTCCTCCGTCCTGCGGGTATAAAATCAGGGTGGCCCCGTATCTGCTTTCCTCTTCCTGTCCTGCACGGCTCCAGTCTGCGGTCACGCTGATTTCTGCCTCGGTGTAGTAGGTTAGTTCCCTTCGCTGGCACGATGCGAGGGCGAGGGGCAGCAATAAAAGCAAAACTGTATTCTTCATTTATTCTGTTTGATTCTGTTTGTTTTTTTATCCTAACAAAAGTCCGTTATCCGTATTTCGGACAGGTAGAGCCTTGTCATATAGTTTACCACTCCCAGTTTCTGCGCCACCTTTCCGTATCGGGAGTAGAACTCTTCGGTGGTTGGTGCGTTGCAGTCCAAGTGTCCGTCTGTGACCTGCAGCACGTCGAGCAGGGATATGTCGTGCAGGGGCCGGCAGAGGGCGTAGGCTATGCAGGGGTCGGCTATGCGGGTGTCGGTGTCGGCTATGCCGGCATCGGTATTGGTTGCAGGGCGTATCATCCCTTTCTGTTCGAGGAGCGCGCATATGTGGCGCAGCTCTTCGTGGGAGGACATTCCGCAGTGGGGTATGTTGCAGTGCTCGGCATGGGCTATGAGGTGCAGCAGGGCTATCGTTCTTTGGGTCAGGGGGGACAACATATGCTTTCATTTTTTTGTTTTCCGGTTGATGAGCCACACGAGTGATACTTTGAGTTTTGTGGGGCCCAGCCATGTGTATTCCCCGTTTTCCTGCCATAGCAGGGTCCGGTGGTTGTCTCGGGTGTGGTAGTGCCGGTAGTTGGTACGCAGCATTCCGATACCTATGTTGTACTCCAGCCTGAGGTTCCGGGCTATGGGGTGTGCGTAGCCGTAGCTGATTCCGGCTGCGATGAAGAATTCCCCCTGATAGCCTTTCGTGTCCCACTGGAGGTCGTATTTCCCTCCTCCTGCATATAGTCCTGCGAAGTGTCCGGTGAGTGCTTGGCGCTTTTCTCTGTTTCCGAACCAGTATCGCCCTTCGAGCCCTCCCATGAGGAGTTGCAGGCAGTAGCGGTCGTCGTTTATCAGCCACCACGGGAAGATGTATTCGGCGTTGAGGGACCAGCGTTTTCCTATGGGGAGTTCCAGTTCGATGTTGGGCATGAGGGCGGCATCGAAGAGGAGGTTGGTTTTTAGGGCGAAGAGGGGGCGGGTGTGGGTTGCAATGCCTGTATTGTTTGTAATACGTGCATTGTCTGCAATACGTGCATTGTTTGTAATACCTGTGAGAGGAGATTCTTCGCTTCGCTCTGAATGACGAATGTCTGTGATATTGGTATTATTTGTAGCATTGGTATTATTTGTAATGCCTGTATTGCCTGTATTGTCTGTAATACCTGTGAGAGGGGATTCTTCGCTTCGCTCTGAATGACAAGTGTCTGTAACACCTGCATTATCCGCTCCGCTTGTTCCGGTTGCTTCCGCTTTGTCTTTCCCTGTCATTCTGAGCGTATGCGAAGAATCTCTTCCCTCTGCGTTCATATACAGGGTATCTCTTCTCTCTGCGCTTATAGGCAGAGAATCTCTTCCCTCTGCATTCATATACAGAGTATCTCTTCCTTCTGCATTCATATATACGGTACATATGGACGCGTTCCGCACTTGCGGCAATATCTGCCGTCTCAAGTACCCGTAGGGAATCCCCGCATTCAGTTTCTTCAAGAGGGCTTCTTTCCGGGATTCGGTGGCGTCCAGTTCGAGTATCTGCAATATCTCGTCCCGGCAGGGTAGTAGCGTGTCGTTGCCTATGGCTTCACGCAGGGCTTCCCAGCTCTCTGCCTGTGCGGAGGTGCGTATGCGGTGTTGCGGTATTCCGGGGTATTTCCATACGAGATATCCTTTTACGGCACGGGCGCGTTTCAGTGCGAGGCGTTGGTTGTAGGCTGCGTTCCCTTCGGGCGAGGAGAATGCCCTGATGCGTATGGAGTCTATCCGCTCTGCCCCGTTTCTGTCCGCAAACAGTTTGTGCAGGGCAGCCAATGCCTGTTGGTTGTCCCGGTAGCCATAGTCTACTATGGAACGGTCGAAGCGGAAATGCAGCATCAGTTCTGTTTTTCGTTGGGAAACGGTACAAAAAGCATCTTTGTGTTTTTCATTCGCTTCCTGTGAATATACCGGAAAAGACAATGCCTGCATAAACCCTATGATTATCAAAGGTTTCAGGTTCATATGTGTTGATTGTTTGTTTGCTTGTATGCTTGCCTTTTGGGGGCAAACTGTTTTTTAAACGTACGTCTAAAAAACACCTTTTTCGGGTCTTTTTTGCGTACCCGCTTTTATACTGATTCTTGCATAATACCGCTATTTTTATTCGGGACGTAAACGGCTGTGTAGTAGCGTAGTAAAAAACATTTTATAAATTTATAAAAATAAAAGTATAAAAATATTTGCCACTCCGAAAAGTATGCCTACCTTTGTGTTTATTAAACGTACGTTTAAAAAACACCCCCGTTTTTGCAAAATATTCCTTACAACCCATTTCCCCTTTTTTCCCCTGTTTTCCGTATTTTCTTTCCGGTGGTCCGACTTCCGCATATATAGTACATACGCGTATAGGCACGTGTGCGCGTATTCTCTTTATTTTTTTTCCGAAAAATCGCCGGGTGTATATAGAGGGGGGTATACCCTCCTCTCTTTATCTGTATTATCGGCGATTTTTTATATTTCCGTACAAGTTTTTGGGCACGTTTTTGCCCGCTTATAATTTATGTTTAACTTTGCGTGTTAATATTAATTGAAGTTTTCAAATGTTAAACGAAAAAAGAGAAAAAAGCATGAAAAGTACTATTTTAAAAAAGCGGAGCTGGTAGATTGCGACCGCTATGTGTTTGTTTTGAAAGACGGTGATGACGATGTATCCCGCATTGCCGCGGGTATTGACGTGATGCTGGACGGGCGGGTGCACATCGATACGTGCAAACAGCTTCTCTTTGAGGCGGTTGCCTGCCAGATACACCGCCATCAGGCTTTGGATTGTCCTGATTTCAGCATGAGTAGGGAGGTGCGTTGCTGGGCTAATCTCCTGCACGCTTTCTGCTTTGTGGAGAAAGACCGCGACCGTAGTTCGGAGATGAAGGCGCAATCCGTTGAGACCGCGCTGTACAACACCCTCGCGCGGCTCTTCCCCAAGGAGGAGTAGGCACGCCGGCACGCATCCGAAATAAGTGGGGCGGACCCTCCCCACGGGGGGAGAGGGCTATTTTCGTATTCGGAAGCGTACCTTTACCTTTGCCCCCGTCAATGAAGACAAACTAAAAACAAACCGTTAAATGAATAACATCAAGATTACCGCTTACCGCGGTTTCTCCGCCGTTTCCGGCGAAACAAACCTCACCACCGTGATAACCAATATCCGCAACGGCGCCTACTTCCACACCGTCCAAAAGGTGGAACAGCACCTCCGCCTGGGCGACCTTGCCAAAGCGAACGCCGTGAAGAAACAGCTCCCTTTTTTCACGCTCACGGGAAATTACTCCTCGCTGCGGCAGGCGCACAGCCTGCTGCGCTACAACCCCGTCATCACCATAGACGTGGACGGCCTGGCGGACGACCGGGTGGATGCTGTCCGCCGGTTGCTCGAGGCTGACGCGGACGTGGTGGCGTGCTTCCTCACGCCCAAGCGCCACGGTTTCAAGATATTCCTGTACCTGCGTACGGAGTATGCCCGTCGCCTGCGCAAGACGACTTTCTCCGTACCCGTCATCACGTACGCCGAACTGGAGAACCACCATGCGCTGATGTACGAGTCGGCACGCCTGTACGTGGAGCGGCTCATCGGGCTGCCGGTGGATGTGAGCGGCAAGGACATCAGCCGCGGGTTCTTCGCCTCGTTTGATGCACAGGCGTACCTGAACACCTCCCTGCTGGCGGAGATTGAGGAGGTGACCACACGCGTGACGGTGCCGGAGAAAGTCGCTAAGGCGGGAGAGAGGAGGAAGAAAGCGGCGGCAGCGGAGCCGGCGGCAAAGATCCCGGCGGACGGCGGAACGCAGGAGCACAAGGCGCAGGAGGGCGACGAGCCCTCCCTGCCTCCCGACATCGCTCCCTGGCATCTCATGGAATATAAAAAGGCGCTCAACACCACCCGCCGCACGGAGAACTTCCGCAAGGGCAACCGCGACAACTTCCTCTTCATACTGGGCAACCGCTGCTTCCGCAAGGACATCCCCCAAGAGGTTGCCGCCGCCCTTGCCCGGCGGGACTTCCGGCAAGACGGTCTGGACGTGGATACCGCCATCGGCAACGCCTACCTGTATGTGAGCAAGACCTGCGCCGCCGAGAAAGCGAAGGAGGAGAAAGTGCCCGCAGCGAGCCGCATCATGGACTTCCTTGCGCTGCGCTACCGTTTCCGCCGCAATACGGTGCTGGACCGTCTGGAGTTCTGCGAAACGGGAGACACCGGGCAGGAGGACGCCCGCACCGCGCCTTCCTCCTTCAGCCCCCTGCGCCTGAAAGACCTGAACTCCATCTACGTGGGCCTGCTGACTGAGGGCATCAACTGCTCGCTGAACACGCTGAGGGCCATTGTGGACTCGGACTACGCGCCTTTGTTCAATCCCTTCGAGGACTACCTGCTGAACCTCCCGGCATGGGACGGCGCCACGGACTACATCGGCGGACTGGCGGATACGGTGCAGACGGCGGACAGGGAGTTTTGGCGCGAGAGTTTCCGCCGCTGGCTGGTAGGCTCTGTGGCGTGTGCGCTGGACGGGAAGAAAGTGAACCAGCTTGTGCTGATACTCTTCGGCGGCCAGGGCAAGGGCAAGAGCACGTGGATAAGCCGGCTGCTGCCGCCCGAATGGAGCGAGTACTACCATACGGGCATGATTTCTCCGGACAGCAAGGACGACATGCTGCTGCTCTCCACCCGCTACCTCATCAACATGGAGGAGTTTCAGGGCGTGAGGCCTTCGGACCTCGCGGGGCTGAAGCGCATCATCACGCAGGAGAGCGTGACGCTACGCAAGGTGTACGATACGCAGGCCTTCTGTTTTGCGCGCCACGCCTCGTTCATAGCCAGCACGAACAAGCGCCAGTGCCTGCAGGACATTGACGGCAACCGCCGTTTCCTCCCCTCGGAGGTGCTTTCTGTGGACTACGGGCGTCCCGTGAACTATCAGGGTGTCTACTCTCAGGCGATGTCACTGCTGGACAGCGGCTTCCGCTATTGGTACGAGGGCGACGAGATAGACTGCCTGAACACGCATAACGAACGCCACCGCATGAAGGACCCGGTGGAGGAGAACCTGTTCATCTTCTTCCGCCGCCCCCTTCCGGAGGACTTGTCGGTGCAGTGGATGCCTGCCTCCGCCATCCTCACTCACCTCACCATTTACGGCAAGGTGCAGGTGAACCGGCAGGCGCAACAGGAATTGGTGCAGGCACTCGAGAAGTATGAGTTCGAGACGCGCACCAACAATCAGGGCAGTACGGAGTATGGGGTGGTGAAGTACCGGTCGGACGAGGTGGAACGGAACTTCAGGCAATAGGTGCACATCAAAAAAAGTTTTGCCTGTGGTGCAAAGTCCGTTTGATGTATATCAAATGGGATTTGCAAGACAGGCAATTGTAGTTTATGCAGATTCAGAATAAGTAAAAAGCGTATTATAATCGGTTGAAATTCAATGGAACCAAACTACTGACATTCATATCCCACCGCGCCCGTGTACGACAAAACAGGATTTTCCGATTCCGTATCTTTGTACTACGGAAAAAGGGAGAGGAGCTGCTTCAAAACTCTGATAGAAAAATCATCCTGTCATTCAGAGGAGCTTGCGACGAAGAATCTCCTCCCTTCTCCCCTTATTTCTTAATTTCTAATTCTCAATTAACATGGCAGTACCATTTAAGAAAGTGGGTTATCGGAAAGACCCCAAAAACAAAGATTCCGAGATAGTTTTTCATCCGCGCCTTGTGACCATGGGCCAGACCATGACACTGGACAGCATTGCGTACGAGATGAAAGAGAAGAGTTCCCTTTCCTACGGCGACATCAAGAGCGTGCTGACGAACTTCGTGGAAGCGATGCGTACGGCGCTGTACAACGGGCACTCGGTGAATATTCAGGATTTCGGCGTGTTCAGCCTTTCCGCCCGCTCTGCGGGTGTGGCGGATGTGAAGGATTGCACGTCCAAGAATATCCGGACGGTGAAGATAAACTTCCGCGCATCGAGTAGCGTAAAGCCGAACCTTACTTCCACACGTGCCGGGGAGAAGATTGAATTCCTCGATGTGCAGGCGGCGATAGACGGTGAAAACTCCGGTGGCGGCGGCAATGGCGGCGGCGTGATTCCCGACGAGGGGGATAAGGACAATCCGCTCGGATAGTAAACATGATATCATGAGATTGTATTTTGTCTTTTTTACTAAATAATGTTATTGAGATGAACAATATCCATGCAGTCTTGTTATATTTGTAATCATTTCAATTTACTTAATAAATACAATTATGATAACAGAAAAATTACAGAATGCAATTAACGAGCAGATTACGGCTGAGATGTGGTCATCTAACCTTTATTTAGCAATGTCTTTCTATATGGAGAAAGAGGGTTATTGCGGAATGGCTTCTTGGTTGAAGAAGCAATCTTTCGAGGAACACGGACATGCTTGTGAATTGGCATCGTACATCATCAAACGCGGCGGTAAGGCTAAATTAGATAAAATTGATGTTGTTCCCAACGATTTCGGTACTCCGCTGGAAGTATTCGAACAGGTTTACGAACACGAATGCCGCGTATCGAAGATGATTGATGCTCTGGTGGACGTAGCCGCAGCCGAAAAAGACAAGGCTTCTCAAGACTTCTTGTGGGGATTCGTTCGCGAACAGGTAGAAGAAGAAGCTACCGCTTCCGGCATCGTAGACATGATAAAGAAAGCCGGTGCTTCCGGAATCTTCTTTATTGATGCGAAACTGGGTGAAAGAAAATAATAGAAAAAAGTGATAATGATAGGGTGGTAGGGTGATAGGCTTTACCACCCTATTGCTTTTTTATCACCCTACCACTTTTTTTATATTATTTCATGTTTCTTCTTGTGGGTAATTAAATAATTACCTATCTTTGTAATAAGAAGAAAAAGAAATAGTTATGCCTACAATATTTATCTTGTTTGGTTTTCGTTTTATGTTTTATGCTAACGACCACGAACCTATTCATGTTCATGTAATAAAGGGGAATGTTAGTGCGAAATTTATATTATTCCCTGTCATGTTAGTAAAAAACAATGGCTTGAAATCTTCTGAGTTGAAGCTTGTAGAATCTATAATTGAAGAAAATCAAGAGGTAATAGCAGAGCATTGGAATAAATTCTTTAACAAAGCAAAATGAACGGTTATGAAAGACGTAGTAGAAAAAGTATGGTTGACCGATACAGCTGTATGGATACGTACAATTGACGGTAAGGAAGCCTGTGAAGAATTTGCAAATTATCAAAGATTAAAGTTTGCCACTCCTGAACAGCGTGCGAATTTTGAAGTGGGTGAATATGGTATTCATTGGAAAGAATTGGATGAAGATTTAAGTTTTGAAGGTTTTTTTCAAGAAAAGAAATCGAATCCTTTATATGATTTGTTTATTGCCCATCCCGAACTGAACGCCTCTGCAGTAGCCCGCCGTTTGGGCTTGTCACAAAGTTTGTTTGCCCAATATGTGAGTGGGGCAAAGAAACCGTCGAAACAACGTTTTGATGAAATAATAGAAGTTATACGTGAAATAGGGCGTGAGCTAATAGCTGTACCCGCATGAAAGAAGTGGTAGGGTGATAGGCTTTACCACCCTATCACCTTTTTTATTTCAGTACTCCCAATTCCTTTCCTACTTTTATAAACGCTGCGATACATTTATCCAAATGCTCCTTGTCGTGTCCGGCGGAGATTTGCACACGGATGCGTGCCTGACCCTTCGGCACAACAGGATAATAGAATCCGGTTACATAGATACCTTCTTCCTGCATACGGGCAGCATAAATTTGAGACAGCTTGGCATCGTATAGCATTACTGCGCAAATGGCACTTTGAGTAGGCTTGATGTCAAAGCCGGCAGCGGTCATCTTGTCGCGGAAGTAGTTTACATTTTCTACTAACTTGTCGTGCAGGGCATTACTTTCTTTCAGTATTTTGAACACTTCAAGACTTGCACCGATGATGCCCGGAGCGAGAGAGTTGGAGAACAGGTACGGGCGGCTGCGCTGGCGCAATAAGTCGATAATCTCCTTGCGGCCTGTGGTGAAACCACCCAAAGCGCCCCCAAAGGCTTTGCCCAACGTGCCGGTGTAAATATCCACACGCCCGTAGGTATTGTACTGTTCGCTCACGCCATGACCCGTAGCGCCTACCACGCCGGCAGAGTGAGATTCGTCTACCATAACCAACGCGTCGTACTTCTCGGCAAGGTCGCATATCTTATCCATAGGAGCCACGTTGCCGTCCATAGAGAATACACCGTCCGTTACGACGATGCGGAAGCGTTGCGCTTGGGCTTCTTGCAGGCATTTCTCAAGTTCGGTCATGTCGGCGTTGGCATAACGGTAGCGCTTTGCCTTGCAGAGACGCACACCGTCGATAATGGAAGCGTGGTTCAAGGAGTCGGAGATAATGGCATCCTCTTCGGTGAAGAGAGGCTCGAACACACCGCCGTTGGCGTCAAAACAGGCAGCGTAAAGAATCGTGTCTTCCGTCTTGAAGTAATCGGAAATGGCGGCTTCCAATTCTTTGTGAATATCCTGTGTTCCGCAGATAAAACGGACGGACGACATTCCGTAACCGCGTCGTTCCATTATTTTCTGAGCTGCGGCTATCAGGCGGGGATGATTGGACAATCCCAGATAATTGTTGGCGCAGAAGTTCAGCACCTCCTTGCCTTTCACGGTGATGGCAGCTTGTTGCGCACTCTCAATCAGGCGTTCCTCTTTGTAGAGTCCGGCTTCTTTAATTTCAGCAAGAGTTTTGCTGAGATGGTCTTTCATTTTACCATACATAGCTTTTTATTTTAATAAGTGAGACATCGTAATCTGAAGCTCTACAAAGGACATCATTTTTCTTGGAATAAACAATATCTTTTTGATAGAAAAATGAAAAAAAAGTACGTATATTTGCGCATCGGTAATGTGAAGAATACCTTATAAATAAGTTGTATGAAGAATATTTTGGTAATTGGAGCCACAGGACAGATTGGCTCGGAGTTGACATTGGAGTTGCGCAAGCGTTATGGTGACGACCATGTTGTGGCCGGATACATTCCGAGCGCTATGCCGCAAGGTGAGTTAAAAGCCTCTGGTCCATCGGCGATTGCTGATGTGACAGACCGCCAGTCTATTGAAGTAGTGGCACGACAATTCAAGATTGATACAATTTATAATTTGGCTGCCTTGTTGTCGGTAGTCGCCGAAAGCCGTCCGGCAATGGCGTGGAAAATCGGTATAGACGGGTTGTGGAATGTACTGGAAGTAGCCCGTGAGTACGGTTGTGCCGTATTTACGCCGAGTTCTATCGGTTCGTTCGGAGAAAACACTCCTCATGTAAAGACGCCGCAAGACACCATTCAACGCCCGCGCACCATGTACGGCGTAACAAAAGTGACGACAGAATTGTTAAGTGATTATTATTATACGAAATATGGGGTGGATACCCGTGCGGTACGCTTCCCCGGCATTATCTCCAATGTGACGCCTCCGGGTGGCGGTACGACGGACTATGCGGTAGATATCTTCTATTCGGCTGTGAAAGGCGAAAAGTTCGTCTGTCCCGTAAAGGCGGGTACATTTATGGACATGATGTATATGCCCGATGCCATCAATGCGGCTATCTCGCTGATGGAAGCCGCTCCGGCGCGTTTGAAACACAGGAATGCGTTCAACATCGCTTCCATGAGTTTCGACCCGGAAATGATTTACGCTGCTATCAAGAAGCATGTGCCCGATTTTGAGATGGTTTACGAGGTAGACCCTTTGAAACAGGCCATTGCCGACAGTTGGCCGGACTCTTTGGATGACTCCTGCGCCCGTGAAGAATGGGACTGGATGCCGCAATTCGATTTGGAGTCCATGACCGTGGATATGCTTGAAAAGCTAAGAGCAAAATTAAATAAATGACCGTAGAGGGTCAGTAAAGAATGAAACAATTACTAACGGGATTCTGCATACTCATTTTTCTGTTCTCATGCGGGAACAGAAAGACGAAGATGGATCCCTTTACTACCATTACCGAAATGGTGGATTCGGCAAACCATAAGGCCGATACGCTGCTGCAGGCTGAGGTGGAGGAAGAACCTAAACCGTTGGAAGCGGACGAACTGTTTGATGATTTTATCTTCAACTATGCTTCGGACGAGGCTTTGCAACGGGAGAGGACGGTGTTTCCTTTGCCTTATTACAACCGGGACACCCCTTCAAAAATTGAGGAGCGTTTCTGGAAGCACGACTACCTGTTTACCAAGCAAAATTATTACACATTGCTTTTCGATCGTGAGAGTGACATGGATATGGTGGGTGACACAGCGTTGAAGTCCGTACAGGTGGAGTGGATTTACCTGAAAACGCGCATGGTGAAGAAGTATTACTTTGAGCGTAAGGAGGGTATGTGGATGTTGGAAGCCATTAATCTGCGCCATATAGAGGAAGGTGAGGGCGAGAATTTTGTGGATTTCTACACCCGTTTTGTGACGGACAGCTTGTATCAAAGCAAGCACATCGCCGACCCGCTGCAGTTTGTCACGATTGACCCCGACGATGAGTTTGCCATATTGGAAACGACCCTTGATGTGAACCAATGGTACGCTTTCCGCCCGCCGCTGCCTATGGACAAGTTGTCCAATATTAACTACGGACAAAAGAATGAGGATAATTCTAATACGAAGATACTGAAAGTGAACGGTATCGGCAACGGATATTCCAACGTATTCTACTTCCGGAGACGGGGAGGAGAGTGGGAGATGTATAAATATGAGGATACGAGCATTTGAAATTTATGAGAATACCCAATACATTCGGATTTGATGTGAAAGCTGCCTTGTATGCAGAATATGACTCGGTAGAGGAACTGGAGAAAATGATAGCCGAAGGGCGTATCACTTCTCCTTTTCTACATATGGGATGCGGCAGTAATTTATTGTTTGTGAAAGACTATGACGGCGTTGTGCTGCACTCGCGCATCGGTGGAATGGAGGTGACTGCAGAAGATGACGAACAGGTGTGCGTGCGTGTAGGTGCGGGCGTGATATGGGATGATTTTGTGGCTTATTGCGTGGAACGGGGTTGGTATGGTGCGGAGAATCTGTCGCTAATCCCCGGTGAAACGGGTGCAAGCGCTGTACAGAACATCGGCGCTTATGGCGTAGAGGTAAAAGACCTCATTTTGTCAGTGGAGACGATAAATATTCGCGGTGAGAAGCGCATTTACCAAAAGGATGAATGTGAATATGCCTACCGGAAAAGCCTTTTTAAAAAGCCTGAAATGAAGTCGGTCTTTGTGACTTACGTAAACTTCATACTGGGCAAGAAAGAACGCTATACATTAGACTATGGCACGATTCGTCAGGAGCTTGCCAAGCATCCGGCGGTGAATTTAGCTACCCTGCGTCAGGTGATTATAGATATCCGTAACAGTAAATTGCCCGATCCGAAAGTGCTGGGCAATGCCGGAAGTTTCTTCATGAACCCCATTGTGCCGCGTGCGCTTTTTGAAAGGCTGCTGCATCAGTATCCTTCTATGCCTCACTATGAGGTGGATGCCGACCGGGTGAAGATTCCTGCCGGATGGATGATAGACCAATGCGGCTGGAAAGGCAAGGCCTTGGGACCTGCAGCCGTACATGATAAACAGGCTTTGGTGCTTGTGAATCTGGGTGGCGCGACCGGAAAAGATGTGGTTGCTCTGTCGGATGCTGTCAGGGCTTCGGTTAAGGAGAAATTCGGTGTGGAAATTTGGCCGGAAGTAAACTTTATTGAGTGATTAACGATTAGTGAGCTGCGCTGTTATGAAACTGACTATATTAGGAAGCGGAACATCTACCGGGGTGCCGGAAATAGGTTGTACGTGCCCAGTTTGTACTTCTGCCGATTCGCGGGATAACCGCCTGCGGGCATCGGCCCTGTTGCATACGGACGATGCGACGATACTGATAGATTGCGGTCCCGATTTCAGGACACAGATGTTGCGGGCTTCTATTTACGAACGGATTGACGGTGTGCTGATTACCCATGAACACTACGACCATGTGGGTGGACTGGATGATTTGCGCCCTTTCTGCCGCTTCTCGGAAATACCCATCTATTCAGATGCCTATACTGCAACCCATTTGAGGGTGAGGATGCCATATTGTTTTGTGGACAAGGTGTATCCGGGTGTACCGCGCATCTACTTGCAGGAAGTGGAAGCCGGCAAGCCTTTTTCTATCCGGAAAACAGAGATATTGCCGGTTGCCGTGATGCATGGACGGCTGCCTATCTTGGGATATCGCATTGGCGGACGTTTGGGATATATAACGGATATGCACACGATGCCGGATGTTTCGTATGAACAATTGCGGGGACTGGATGTTCTGGTAATAAACGCTTTGCGACCACAGCCGCATCCTACGCACCAGAGCATATCGGAAGCGTTGGCGGCTGCGGAACGTATTGGCGCAAAAGAAACTTATTTTATCCATATGAGTCATCATGCAGGACTGCATGCCGAAATAGACAGTCAATTGCCGCCCCATATGCATTTTGCTTATGATGGTATGGAAATATATTTCTAAACTTTTTAAAACATTTGTTTTGTTTTATTAGTAGAAATACCTATTTTTGCCAACAGTTGATGAATTTATGCCATGAAGCTCCGACTCCTCATAAGAATAGCCGTTATTGTGTCCATAGTTTTGCTATGTACGGGCTTTGGCGTATATTCGTTTCTGCGTATGAATGCAGTGGAAAACCAACAGGATTTTAATCTTTTCACATTAGTGCCGCAGGATGCTACAGCCGTACTTGAAACAGACCGTATGGCGGATTTGATGGAAGACATCAACGGGCTGCATTGCAGCAAGGACGACCATTTCTTGTATGTATCTGAACTTTTCGTCTACCTGAAGAAATATCTTAATACGTTGGTGGGTGACACGCCGCATGGATTGAGCAAGCAGATGAACAAGATGCTTATCAGCTTCCATGAACCGGATACTCCTCTGAATCAAGTGCTATATTGCAGCCTGGGGACAGGAGACTACGAATTGGTAGAGTCTTTTGTGCGTAAGTATTGTTCCAGCACTTTCCCTTCTAAATATTTTGACTATAACGGAGAGGAGATACGTATTTATCCCATGGAGGACGGACGTTTTCTTGCGGCTTATTTCACATCGGATTTCTTGGCTGTCAGTTTCCAGAAGCGTTTGATAGAACAGGTGATTGACGCTCGCCGTGCTGACCGTTCGCTAATGGATGTGCCCTCTTTTCGTACCATGTATGCCGGCAAACGCAATAATGTGACGGCAACGGTGTATGTACGCATGAAGGAAGTGGATATGGGTAAGGATACGGACGGCATCCGTTCGCAAACGCGCTTGGGAAGCTGGGCGGAATTTGATATGAAGTTCAACGAGGAAGCCATTTATTGTTCCGGTATCAGTCATGGGGCGGATAGCACCCATACCTTTATCAATGCATTACGCAAACAAAAGCCGATAAAGGGATTTTTGGGAGAACGACTTCCCTCATCGACTTTCTTCTATGACCAATGGGCTATTTCGGATTTGGAATCGATGTTCGGCTTTACTTCACGGCAGGAATATGCCAAGGCGACTTATTCCAATTATATCAAGAAGCGGGATGAAGAGTGGATGATGTTTATGAAAGAATATGCGGGAGAGAGTATCATGTCCTGCTTGTTTCAGTCCAAAGATACTGCTGACAAGTACCCTTGTGCCGTAATGAGCATCCTTGTAAAGGATGAAGCGCGGGCGGAACGTTATTTGCAGCATATGCTCTACGCTACCCCCAAAGAAAAGGATGCTCCGATGGTGCCGCAGACATCTCCCAATTATAAGCAATACCCGCGTGCACGAAAGTATCGTCAGTATATGTTACCTCGAAATACTATGTTGACGCAACTGACGGGTATTACAGAGTCTGCACTGCATACCTACGCTTGTTTCTATAAAGGAGCGTTGTTGCTGGCTCCCGATGCGCAAAGTCTTTCCGCTTATATAGATGCTGTTGAGAATAAGGAAGTGTTGGATGGTACTTCGGTATATGAGGAGGGGGTGGGCAGCCTTTCTTCCTATTATAATTTTGCCATGATGGTGGATATGGAGGAGATGATGTATCAACCGGAAACCTATGTACGGCTGATACCGAATTTCTTTTTCCGCCAATCCAAGTTTTTCCGCCATTTCGTAATTGGCATACAATTTACTTGTACGGATGGAGTGGTGTACCCGAATCTTGTCTTACTGTATAAAGGGCAGGAGTTGGAGGAAATTGAGAATTAAAAATTGAAAAACTTCTTTTCTTATTTCTCAATTTTTAATTCTCAATTCTCACTTTAGAAGGGTAAATCGTCTTTAGCGTCTCCGGACAAAAATTCCGGTGCTGCGGACGGAGCCGGCGGCGGAACCGGTGCGCCCGGTGCAGGTGCGGCTGTGCTGACGCGTTCTACTTTCCATGCACGAATACTGTTGAACCAGCGGTCTTGCCACTGACGTGCGTCAACGTCGAAAGAAACTGTCAATTCTTCGCCCATCTGGATGTTGAATTGTTCTATTTTATCCGCTCCGAATACGTCAAAACACATCTTACGGGGATATTGTCCGTGATCCTCGATTACGTATTCCTGTGCCTTCCACTCGTTACCTGTCTTGGAAACTCCGCCTCTGGGCTGGAGTATAGCGATAATTTTTCCTGTAAATTCCATTGTTGTCTTTTTAAATGATGCGGCGAAGTTACAATTTTTTAGGGATATGCGACGAATAAACAGCTGTTTTTTCTTACTATTTCTTTGTCGTAGGGAATTCTTTTTTTAACTTTGTCCGTTAGTTAACAAGTTGGTTGAAATTAAAACTTAAATATACAGAATATATGAAATTTATCGTTTCGAGTACTGCGCTCTCCAGCCATTTGCAGGCTATCAGCCGTGTGATTAATTCAAAGAATGCGCTGCCTATTTTGGATTGTTTCCTTTTTGAACTACAAGACGGAACCTTGTCGGTAACTGTTTCCGACAGTGAAACAACGATGGTTACCACAGTCGAAGTGAATGAAAGTGATGCCGACGGACGTTTTGCAGTGACTGCCAAGACTTTGTTGGACGCTTTGAAGGAAATCCCCGAACAGCCGCTGACGTTTGACATCAATACGAGTTCTCTGGAGATTACGGTTCAGTATCAGAACGGTAAATACAGCCTGATGGGGCAGAATGCGGACGAATTTCCGCAGTCGGCCATGCTGGGCGAGAATGCCGTCCGTGTGGAAATGGATGCACAGGTGTTGCTGGGCGGTATCAACCGCGCCGTGTTTGCAACCGCCGATGACGAGCTTCGTCCGGTGATGAACGGTATCTATTTCGATATTACTACCGAAGACATCACAATGGTGGCTTCCGACGGCCATAAGCTAGTGCGCTGCAAGACGCTGGCCGCCAAAGGCAATGAACGCGCGGCTTTCATCCTGCCCAAGAAACCCGCCAACCTGATGAAAAACCTGTTGCCGAAGGAGCAGGGCACGGTGACCATTGAATTTGACGAACGCAATGCCGTGGTTACATTGGAAAGCTATCGCATGGTATGCCGCCTGATTGAGGGACGCTACCCCAACTATAACTCCGTAATTCCGCAGAACAACCCGTATAAAGTAACGGTAGACCGCCTGCTACTGATTGGTGCGTTGCGCCGCGTGTCTATCTTCTCCTCACAGGCAAGCAGCCTTATCAAACTGCGTATGCAGGAGAACCGGATTGTGATTTCGGCACAGGACATCGATTTCTCCACTTCGGCAGAGGAAACGCTGGCATGCCAGTATGCAGGCAATCCGATGAGCATCGGCTTCAAGTCTACTTTCCTGATTGATATCCTGAATAATATATCGGCAGATGAAGTGGTTATCGAGCTGGCGGATCCTTCGCGTGCCGGTGTTATTGTTCCGGCAGAGCAGGAAGAAAAC
>OGEG01001373.1_pt1 | contig 16980 bp, 8 predicted proteins | sample 1570621 | NCBI WGS metagenome assembly OGEG01 (sample SAMEA2582130, study PRJEB24529) | metagenome | biome: Human gut stool | place: China | collected 2011 | reverse complement strand
TCAGATGAAGAAAGCTGTAGAAGCTCTGACTGCTGAATTGAATGCTAAACAACAACGTATCGAAGAACTTCAGACTGAACTGGCGTCTAAGAACATTCGTATCCAGGAACTGGATGCTGCTGTCAGCGACCTGTCTGCTGCCAAAGAATCTTTGGCTGCCGAGAACGAAGCGAAAGCTAAAACCGTTGCCGAACAGGATAAGAGTCTGAATGCCGCATGGTTCGTATTCGGAACAAAATCAGAGTTGAAAGCCCAGAAGATTCTTCAGAGCGGTGACGTGCTGAAGAGCGCTGATTTCAACAAGGATTATTTTACTCAGATCGATATCCGTACAACAAAAGAAATCAAGTTGTACTCCAAACGTGCTGAGTTGTTGACTACTCATCCGACAGGTTCTTATGAACTGGTGAAAGATGACAAAGGTCAGCTGACTTTGAAAATTACTAATCCTGCCGAATTCTGGAGCGTATCCAGATACTTGGTTATTCAGGTAAAATAAGGTAGACATACCTGGTTAGAATTGCCAATGTGCTGATTCCTGAATTCAAGAAATTAGCACATTGGCTTTTTTATTTCTCATATTATATATCACGGAGCCAATGAAATATAAAAATCTCTTTTTTGACCTGGATGACACCATCTGGGCTTTCTCACGAAATGCACGCGACACCTTTGAAGAAGTATATCAGAAATATTCATTTGACCGCTATTTTGACTCGTTCGATCATTATTACACACTGTATCAACGACGCAATACCGAACTCTGGCTTGAATATGGAGAGGGAAAGGTGACGAAGGAGGAACTGAACCGCCAGCGTTTCTTTTATCCCTTACAGGCAGTAGGAGTGGAGGATGAGGCTTTGGCTGAGCGTTTCTCGGAAGATTTCTTTGCCATTATTCCTACCAAAAGCGGTCTGATGCCCCATGCCAAAGAAGTGTTGGAGTATCTTGCGCCGCAATATAATTTGTATATCCTTTCCAATGGTTTCCGGGAGCTGCAGTCGCGTAAGATGCGTTCGGCAGGAGTAGATCGTTATTTTAAGAAGATCATTCTTTCGGAGGACCTTGGCGTATTAAAGCCTTGGCCCGAAATCTTTCATTTTGCTTTATCTGCCACCCAGTCTGAGTTACGCGAATCGTTAATGATCGGTGACAGTTGGGAAGCCGATATTACCGGAGCGCATGGGGTAGGGATGCATCAGGCTTTCTATGATGTGACGGAACGAACCGCTTTTCCTTTTCAGCCTACCTATCATATCCATTCACTGAAAGAATTAATGAATTTATTGTAGGTTTTATGGATTAAGTCGTATTTTTGTTGCATCTAATAAATGTATAAAATACGATAACATCATGGATAGTACGCTTCTGCCATTTGCTTTACTTTGTTTTACTTCGTTCTTTACGCTGACCAATCCTTTGGGGACAATGCCGGTCTTTCTGACCATGACACACGGAATGACAGATAAGGAGCGGCAGACTATTGTGCGCCGTGCCACCATCGTGTCGTTTATAACGTTGATGGTGTTTGTCTTTGCCGGGCAGTTTCTTTTCAAGTTCTTCGGTATCTCTACCAATGGTTTCCGTATTGCCGGTGGAGTAATTATCTTTAAGATTGGTTTTGATATGCTTCAGGCACGGTATACTCCGATGAAACTTAAAGACGAAGAGATTAAAACCTATGCCGATGACATCTCCATTACTCCTCTTGGAATTCCGATGTTGTGTGGTCCCGGGGCTATCGCTAACGCCATCGTTTTGATGCAGGACTCTCATACTTACGCCATGAAAGGTATATTGATCGGAACAATCGCTTTGATTTATCTGTTGACGTTCTTCATTCTCCGTGCTTCCACCCGACTGGTGAAAGTACTGGGAGAGACCGGAAATAATGTGATGATGCGTTTGATGGGATTGATTCTGATGGTAATTGCAGTGGAATGCTTTGTGAGTGGAGCGAAGCCGATATTGGCGGATATTGTGAGAGAAGGGCTGAGCGGTATCTGCAAGTAGAAGTCTGTATTGTGGGGAGGAACGGATAAGATTACACTCATGTGTAAATTCGGAAATGGAAAATAAAAAGCGAGCCCGTTTAACTGCTTAAAGTTAAACGGGCTCGTTATTAAAATAGTTTCAGTGTATTAGTAGCCTTCGTTTTGTTTCAGCTTACCGTTAGATACATTGATCTCGGAAACCGGAATAGGCATTACGGTACGATAGTCGTCATAGTTGATCGGACCGGCCGGAACCTGGGCATTCGTTACTGCCTTTTTGTTTCTCCATGTATCCCAGGCGTTATGACCTTCACCATAAAGTTCCAGTCTGCGTTCTGTCAGAATATCATCGATAGTAACAGAAGCAACGTCTTCATAGCCAGCTATTCTTTGCTTACGCAAGTCATTGATATAGCTGGCAGGATCAGCACCACCTGCTTTTAATGCAGCTTCTGCGGCGATCAGATATACTTCGGACAGGCGGATTACTTTCGGATTATTTACATATATTTCTCCGTCGCGTCCCGGATACTTCTGGATATACCAGCCTTCGTTATCTCCACCGTCGCTTTCTTCAGCAATCAGAGTACTGCGAACATCTTCCGGACGTTCTTGAAGGAAAGTTTTGAATCCCTCGGTGATACCGGCTTCAGCATAACCTTCGGCATGTGTGTAGAATCCGAGAGAGTTACGTTGTGCATTGTAGAGTGAGGTAATCAGGAACTCGAAAATGCTTTCACTACTTCCAACTTTGGTCCATACTGTTTCGTATTCATCTCTGGTGTACAGCTTGTATGGAGATTTTTCGATTACATATTTGGCGTCCTCAAGTGCTTTACTGTTCTCATTCATGTAGAGATATGCACGGGCTCTCAGTGCACGGGCTCCCCAATAGTCGATATGACCAGCAGTTACTACCTTGCTGGTTTCTGGGAGATTATCCAATGCAGTCTTCAAGTCATCCAGGATGGTTTCGTAAGTTTTCGCAATAGTAGCTCTTTCTGCTGTATATCCGGATTCGAAAACTTCTGTAGACAATACGATACCCGGATCGCTGGCCTGTGCATTACAAGGAAGTTTAGCGAACAAGCGGGCCAAGTCAAAGTGGAAAAGTGCCCGCAAAGCATACAATTCGCCTACCTGAACATCAACTTCAGCTCCTTCCAGACCGGATTTCTTAACTCCCTCCAAAACTTTGTTTATTCTTGCCAGAGAAAGATAAAAGCGTTTGTAGAAATAGTATGAATCAGAACTATTCTTAGTAGCCTGGTAGGCATATACATCAACTGTTTGCTTATTGCTACCGATGGCTTTGAAGTCGCTGCCTCTTTGGTCGGCGTACAAGAAGAAATCACCTGCGTAGCTGCCACGTGGATTAGTTCCCGCGTCTATAGAAGAAGTCTGAGACTCATAAACACCGTTAACTGCAAACTGTAAATCTTCAAGAGTCTTAATAGCACCTTCTGAAGGCCATTCACTGGAAGGCACTTTGTCGAAAGTATCGCATGAGGATACTGCCAACGTCAGTAATAGAATGGGTAAATATATTTTTTTCATTATTCAGTCTGTTTATAGATTATAATTTGATATTAATGCCGAATACACAGCTTCTCAATGCCGGTGTATCTGCTTGACGATAACCATTGATCGCTACATCCGGGTCAATGTTTTTAGTCTTCGACCACAACATAGCCAGATTGTTTGCTCTGAAGTAGATGCGGAAGTTGGAAATGTGCTTCTTCAATACCGGCAGAGTATATCCTACTGTCATTTCTCTCAGACGAATATTGTCAGTCGATTTGATTGTGCGGCTTGAGAATCTGTCCCAACGATAAGGGTTGGCATAGATAGGCATCGGGTTGTCTACTTTATCACCCGGATTTTTCCAGTAGTTTCCGGCTACATCTTCTGACAGGTTCATGGAACCGATTCTTACGCCATCATGATGAGAGAAATATCCCGGATAATCGAACATGTCACCACCAAACTGATAAGTGATCAGGAATGACAGGTCAAAGTCTTTGTATGTGAAAGTGTTGCTGAATCCACCGATAACATCAGGCAATGCTTTTCCTACAATTCCCTTACCTGCTTCGGAGTAGTCATTTACCACTCCCTTTGAGTGATCTTCAGGATCTAACCAGAATTCTCCCAAACCTGTTTCAGGATTTACACCTTTCCATTCGGGCAGATAGAATGTATACATTGACTCTCCCTCACGGTGCAGATACATTTCTCCGTCTCCATACTGGATATCTTTTCCTTCAGGAAGTTTGTCTACCAATGCACGTTGGTAAGTCAGGTTGAAGTTTGAAGTCCATGTAAAGTTCTTGTTGCTGATATTTTTAGAATTGAGTTCCAATTCGAAACCGTCGTTCTTCAATGCACCCAGATTTTCCCAACGGGAGTCAAAGCCGGTGATTAATGAAGTAGGTACTTCGAACAGCAAATCCGTAGTCTTCTTATTGTAATATTCCAGAGACAGATTTACGCGGTCGTACATATTCCATTCAATTCCCATATTGAAGTTCTTGGATTTTTCCCAGCTTAATTTGTCGTTTGCCATTCTTGACCAGTAAATAGCAGGAGCACTTCCGTATCCGGAACCTGTATACAGGTCCATGTAACCATAGTAATCTGAGGGCAAGTTACCGTTTGTACCATAAGATGCTTTGATCTTGAAGTCGGTAAATAACGGCATATCTTGCATAAATCCTTCTTTACTCATTCTCCATGCACCGGATACAGACCAGAAACTAGCCCAACGATTGTCTTCACTCAAACGTGACGAACCATCACGACGGAAACTGGCAGAAAGATAATACTTGTTATCATAGTTATAATTGCCACTTGCGAAATATGACATCATGCCGGCTCCCAAGGTTGAACTTGCAGCTTGGTCCGGTTGTCCGTTGGCCAATTCGGGATAGTGGCTTGAATAACGTTTGGCAACAGTTACAATCTGCAGCAGGTCTCTGTTTTCAACTTCGAAACCGGCCATCAAGTTCAGATTGTGCATATCTTTAAAAGTATCCGTGTAGTTTAATGTAGAAGAGCTGGTAGCTACGCGGCTTTCGAAGGTATAACGAGAACCCATTCCGCTGACGGAACCACCGTTAACACTGTTGCGATCCCAATATTCAAAGTGCTTGTTGTCTACATAGTCATAACCAAAGATAGAGTTAAGTGATAACTTATCACAGAATTTGATTGTTACATCTGCATTGGTCATGCTACGGAACATTTTGGTCTGAATCCACTCCAGAGCTGTATCGCTGTCTTTACCACCTAGCATCAGATGCGGGTTGGTAACTTTACCCCATGCTGCATTTTTATTATATGAACCATCTTCATTCTTTACCGGAGCAGTCGGGTCCATTGCGAATAAAATACCTATCGGAGAAGAAGTACCCATTCCTTGAGCCTGGTCTCCCTGATCGCGGAAACCATCTTGCGATGTAGCGGCTATCATTTGCTTGAGAGCTACGTTCAGCCAGTTATTTACTTTGTGATTAACGTTCAGACGACCGGAGATACGTTCGAAGTCACTACCAAGAACGATACCCTCGCTCTTATTGTAGCCAACTCCGGCATAGAACTGAGTCTTTGACGAACCGCCGTTGATAGATACCTGGTGATCTTGAGTGAAAGCAGTACGATAGATTTCTTTCTTCCAGTTCGTATTTACTTTACCGGATGGGTCATGGATAAAGTCAGCAACAGTAGCCGGTGAGTCGAGCAGAGGAATGAACATATCACCTCCGTTATCGATGTTGTTCAATGCTGCTTGTTTGCTATCTGTTATTCCGTAAGTAACCAGACAGTTGGCTAATGATTCGCGAGTGTAGTCAATCAAGTCGGCTGATCCCATCATATTGAAAGCATTTACAGCCATCTTGTTCCAGCCTACTTCACCTGAATAGCTGACATTCGTTTTTCCTTCTTTACCTTTCTTTGTGGTAATGATGATAACACCGTTTGCGGCACGTGAACCGTACAATGAAGCAGCAGCGGCATCTTTCAGAACAGTCATGCTCTCAATGTCTTCAGGATTCAGTGTACTCAATACGCTTTGAGTCTTACCGTAGTAGTTCATGTCGTCATCAGCCTTTGTTACGACACCGTCAATAACATACAACGGGCTTTTAGAAGCACTGATAGAACCGACACCGCGAATGTTGATTTCGGCCATAGATCCTGGGTCACCAGTTGCTGAGGCTGTGCGCACACCTGCCATTTTACCGGACAATGCCTTGTCAAAAGATTCTTTGGAACCGGAAACGATTTTATCTGCCTTAATGACAGCAGCTGATCCTGTGAATGAAGACTTCTTCGCAGTACCATAAGCCACAACAATAACCTCATCAAGATTTTGTGCATCTGATTTCAGTGTAACTTTCACCATTGGCTTGATTGCCACTTCTTGTGTTTGCATACCAATATACGAAATCTGCAAAGTCTTTGCAGAACTTGGTACGTTCGCCAAATTAAAATTACCATCGATGTCTGTGATTGTACCTTGAGTAGTACCTTTTACCAACACAGAGGCTCCAACAACTGGTTGCCCATCTTCTTCAGAAATCACAACGCCTGTGACTTTCTGAGTCTGAGCAGTTACTAGGCTTATGCCCACAAAAAGGCATGCCAATAACAGCATTAATTTTCTTTTCATAAATTCTCTCTTAAAGTTCAACTTTACATTAATTGTCTCTATACTCTAACAAGTTGCAAAATTATTAATAAATATGAAACTAACAATTAATTTGATAAAAAAAGGTTGTATATATAACATATTGTTATTTATAACATCGAAAATATGCTGATAAACATCTTTATTTGCTATAAATATTGTGATTTATCAAGCATGAAATGTCACTTTGTGAATGCAAAGTGTAGTAATTAACATTCTATTTGCTTGTTTTTGGATATAAAACTACCCTGCAAACGTTTCTTTTTGATTTATTATGAAGAAATGACGATAAAAAAATAGCATTTAAATTAAAGTTATGTAAATACTTAATTATTGAATTTTAATTTTTGCAGAAATTAATGCAGGTTCAACCTTAATTATAGCACAGAACTTAGTTTGTTTTGTTCTTAGTATTAACTAAAAGACAATAGAATGAAGAAGATTAGTTACAGCCTTGTGTTTAACAGAAAAAAGAAGCTGAACAAAAAAGGAATGGCATTGGTACAAGTAGAAGCTTACTTAAACAGGAGAAAAATGTACTTCTCAACCAGGGTGTACCTCAAACCAGACCAGTGGGACGTAAAACGTAGAATGGTAAAGAACCATCCTAATTCAGATGCATTAAATCGAATGCTATATGATTTTATAGCTGACATTGAGCAGAAAGAACTGGGATTATGGCAACAGAGAAGATCGATATCCTTGGATTCGTTGAAAGACTCTATTGAAAAACCGGAAAATAATGGGAATTCATTTCTGACCTTTTTTAAAGAGGAAGTCAGCAACTCTTCTTTAAAAGAGAGCACCAGGCAGAATCATCTTTCCACTTTAGAATTGCTGCAAGAGTATAAAAAGGACATTGTATTCACTGATTTGACATTCGAATTTGTGTCTTCATTTGATAATTATCTGCAGTCCAAGGGGTATCATCTCAATACCATTGCCAAGCATATGAAGCATTTAAAACGATATGTGAATGTAGCTATAAATAAAGAGTATATGGATATTCAGAAGTATGCTTTCAGAAAATATAAAATCAAAAGCATAGAAGGAAGTCATACGCACTTGTCGCCGGAAGAGCTGAATAAAATGGAGGAGGTGAATCTGGAAGGGAAGTTTACGAAGTTACAAAAGTCAAAAGATGCCTTTTTATTTTGTTGTTACGCCGGTTTGCGGTACTCTGATTTTATAAATCTGACTGCCGCGAATATTGTCGAACTCCATCAGGAGACGTGGCTGATTTACAAATCTGTTAAAACAGGTATTGATGTGCGCCTTCCTTTATATTTATTATTTGAAGGTAAAGGACTGCGGGTGTTGGAGAACTACAAAGACGATTTAAACGGATTCTTCAAGCTGAAAGATAACTCTAATGTGAATAAAGACTTGAATGCATTAGCCAAGCTGGCAGAAATAGACAAACGGATATCATTCCATACAGCCCGACATACAAACGCCACCTTATTGATATATAGTGGTGCAAATATAACGACTGTACAAAAGCTGCTGGGACACAAAAGTGTGAAGACAACTCAGGTATATGCAAATATCATGGACATGACTATTGTGCATGACCTTGAGAAAGCAGCCTATTCAAAATTAGCTAATAGACCAAAAAGCTAGGCAGTGATTGTCTGGAAATGTCCTGTTTTTAAGATTGGTTTCAACAGAGTTGATTCAAAATCTAACAATATGGCAGAAATAATGCATAAATCAATGTAAGAATATGCAATTTACAAATGATTTGTCGCATATAAATGACTGTAATATACATAAAAAGTGCAATGTCAGGACTCTTTCCTTTTAAAGGAACGATCCGTTCCTTTAAAAGGAACAGATCGTTACTCACCGAGGAACATCTAATTGCTTTAAAAGGAAGAGCCAAAAGTAGTTTTAATTTCTAATTCTGTTCTAACTGATAGACTTTCCTGTCACAGGGAAATATATCATATCGAAACTAAATATTTCTTTTATATTCAAAGGTGCAAGCTGATATAAGTAATCATATAGCACAAGGAAACAAAAAACGGACAGATGTATTTCATCCGTAGATCTGCTGTTTTAAAATCCTGCCGATTTTTGTCATTCTCCCAAGCAGGTTCTGCATATTTTGAATTATACCATAACTAAATATGCTTTTCTTCAGATTTGATCTTTTTCTACTATCACGCCCCAAAAGTAATCATTCATTATGATTGGTGGTGAGAAATATTCGGGAAATATAAAAATAGTATCCAATAATAATACCTCATATAAATAAAATAAAGACATAACTTTCTTATAATGAATGAACTAAATGATTGAAATGGATAGAAACAGGGTATCATTCGTTAAAGAAAAGGGTAGTTATAATGCTGATAAATAATTGATTATCACGTTTATATATGGATACAATAACATATATGACGATTAGGTTTATATTTCTCATTATTATAATAATCAACACTTTATATAAAGAATTAGTTCTGCAAAGACTTTGCAAATTTCGTACATCGGTATGCAAACTCAAGAAGTAGCGATTAAGCCTAATTTAAAGGTAGTACTTAGGTCGGATGCTCAACAGATCGATGAAGTTGTTGTTACAGCAATGGGTATTAAAAGATCTGAAAAAGCATTAGGTTATGCTGCAACTTCAGTGGGTGGAGAAAAAATTGCGGAAAGCCGTACATCTGATGTGATGTCAAGCTTGGCAGGTAAGATTGCAGGTGTACAGATTTCCAGCACTTCATCTGACCCCGGAGCCTCTAATTCGGTCATTATCCGTGGAGTTAGCTCACTCTCCGGTACCAACCAACCACTATATGTCGTGGATGGAGTACCTTTGAATAACTCTACCGTATACTCTACAGATGGCTTGAATAGCGGATATGATTTTGGAAACGGTGCCAACGCTATCAATCCGGATGATGTGGCAAACATGACTATTTTGAAAGGTGCTGCGGCCACTGCTTTGTATGGTAGCCGTGCTGCCAACGGTGTAGTCATGATTACTACCAAAAGCGGCCGGAAAGAAAAAGGAGTTGGAATCGAGTATAACGGTGGAGTTCAGTGGTCAACTGTTCTGCGTCTGCCGGAATTTCAAAATGAATTTGGTATGGGATGGAACGGCAACCATACAGAATTGGAGAACGGTTCCTGGGGACCTCGTTTCGATGGTTCCATGCAGTTGTGGGGTAATGTGTACAACAACTCTCAGAAACTGAAACCTTATGTGGCAATGCCTGATAACATCAAAGACTTTTTTGATGCGGGATTCAGATATAGCAACAGCCTTTCATTCAATGGAGCTACAGATAAAAGTGATTATTATGTATCATTCTCTCAGATCAGCGATGATGGTATGATCCCGACAGATGCCGACAGCTACGATAAATATACTTTTTCTGCACGCGGCAGCCATAAGGCAGGAGCGTTGACATTCTCTTCTTCACTGAATTACGCTTATCAAAAGAATAACTTTGCTACTACGGGACAAGGTTTGTCCATGCTAAACTCTTTATATCAGACACCAAGAGATATCAGCATAATAGGACTGGAAGACCAGAATGATCCGTTCAACACTCCGGGATATTATTATACCCCCTACGGAGTTATGAACCCTTATTATATTTTGAATAACTATTTGAATGAATATGAATCTGAAAGATTCTACGGAAAATTTCAATTGGATTATGAATTCCTGAAATACTTCAAGTTTACGTATCGTATGGGCTTGGATACTACAACAGGACAAAGTGACAAAGGAAAACCGAATCTGTACGCTCTTTATTATGAAGGTACTCCTAATGGAGAAGGTCAGGGCTCCAGCAGTCCTTTCTCTGGTGAAACCGGACAATATTCTGAGCAGATAACCCGTCGTCGCGAGATAAACCAGGATATTATGGTTAATTTCAATATGCCGGTTAACGATTTTAATATCAATGCACTGGTCGGTTTCAATGGCAATGAACGTAAAGTCTCTTATCAATATTCAGAAGTTAATGATTTAACGATTCCTACATGGTTTAATCTGAAGAACTCCGGCAAAACTCCTATAGTAGAACAGCACATGGAACTCAGACGTCTGATGGGTGTTTTCGGACAGTTTGAAGGTTCATGGAAGAATATGCTCTATTTAACGGTTACTGCCCGTAATGACTGGTCTTCTACTCTTCCGAAAGAAAATCGCAGTTTCTTCTATCCTGGTATTACCGGTAGTTTTATTTTCAGCGAATTATTGAATGACAATCTGCAAGATGTGATAACTTTTGGTAAGATACGCGCCAGCTGGGGTAAAACAGGTAACGATGCTGATGTGTATATGGTTAATCCTGTGTATGCCCAATCTTCCAATAGAATACCTTTCGGTTCTCTGACTTTCCCTCTAGGAGGTGTCAACGCTTACTCTGCAGGAAATGTACTCGGAAGTAATACATTAAGTCCGGAAATGACCACAGAATCTGAAGTCGGTTTAAATATGGCTTTTTTCAAAAACCGCCTCTCTTTTGACGTATCTTATTATAATAGGAATACCGATAAGCAGATTTTCTCTTTGGCTATGGACCCTGCTTCAGGCTATACAGCACAGAATATGAACCTGGGTAAGATTCGTAACCGTGGTATAGAACTCCTGATCAGCGGCACTCCGATAAGAACAAAAGATTTCAGTTGGGAACTGACATGGAACTTCACAAAGAACTGGAGTAAGGTGATCAGTTTACCGGAAGAATTGGGTGGCATTACAACGATTTATGGTCTCAATGGAGGTACCAGTATGTACGCTATAACAGGCATGCCTGTTGGTGTTTTCAAGGCTCAGGTAGCCGAACGTGATCCGCAAGGACGTATTGTAGTAAATTCATCAACAGGTCTTCCGGTTGAAGCCAGCGAATTCGGAATCTGCGGAGATATGAATAACAAATATCAAATGGGTGTTTCTACTAACTTGAAATATAAAGGTATAAGCTTAGGCATTGATTTTGATATCCGTCAGGGCGGAGTGATGTATTCACGTACTAAAGATATAAACTATTTTACCGGTAACGCGATACAGACTGCCTACAATGACCGTAATCCTTTGATTGTTCCTAACTCAGTAAATAAAATAGTGAATGGAGAAAACGTTACTTATGTAGAAAATACAACTCCTATTACAAGCTCTAACATTTATAAATACTGGGGCGACGGTGGCTCTGATATGGGAAGCTGCTTCCTGGTAGACAAATCATACGTCAAGCTTCGTTCTGTTGTATTAGGTTGGGACCTGCCCAAAAGATGGTTGGCAAAAACTCCTTTCCAGGCAGTAAAAGTGTCTGCATATGGCAATAACTTATTTGTCTGGACTCCATCCAGCAATACATTTATTGATCCCGAAATGACTTCATTTGGTAACGACCTTGAAGGTAACTATGGAGAATACACGGCTAATCCCAGCTCACGTCGTTTCGGTTTCAACTTAATGGTTAAATTTTAAACAGGAATAAAAATGAAAAAAATATTATTATATGCATCATTAGCAACAACAGCATTGTTTGCAGGTTGCGACCTGAACATCAATGACGACCCGAACTACCCGATGAATGATCAGGTGACGGCGGATTTGATATTCCCCTCTATCAGTGCTTCCATTGCTTCGGCGGTAGGCGGAGAAATTTATAATTACGCTGGCTTTTTCGCTCAGTACTATGAACAGAAACCGGAGTCGAATCAGTATAACACTCTATGTGAATATACATTTACCGAATCTTCCCAACAAATGGATTATTCTTATAGAATCCTGTTTGCAGGAGCTTTGGAAGATGCAAAGCAGGTGCTGGAAAAGACCACAAACCCTGCCGACCGATTCGCCACTACCATACTGAGAGCATATGCCTTTCAGATAATGGTAGATAATACCAGTGACTCACCTTATTCGGAAGCTCTGCAAGGTAATGCCAATGCCACACCTAAGTGGGATACGGGTGAAACAGTATATAAAGGTATATTAGGTGAGATAGATGCGGCAGAAGCTGCTTTGGATGGAAGTGGTATGGATGTGCCGGATTTGATATTCAACAAAAATATCGCTCAATGGAAAGGTTTTGCCAATGCTCTTCGCCTCCGTATGTATCTGCGTTTCATTGATGCCAACATAGATGCGGCTTCGTATACAGAGAAAGTGAAGACCTTAGTACAAAACAACGAATTCTTTACCGGTGACGTGAAATTGGATTGTTTCTTGGATGAAACAGACAAACGGAATCCATGGTATAATACGAATGCGGTCGGCTTGACCGGTAATCATTGTGCTGCCTATCCGTTAGTATCTTATTTAAGCAGCACAGGAGACCCTCGAATCGCTTATGGTATTAGTAAAACAGATGCGGATGGAAAGTATGTCGGTCAACTTCCCGGAGGAAAAACACATATGCAAAGCATTCTGGGTACTGACAACTGGAAAAACAAAAACGTAAGTGCGATTGATTACTCTATCGGAGCCACAAAACCTGTCTATTTCTTTACTCAGGCTGAATTACAATTCCTGATAGCTGAGGTATATGCTCGTTTTCACAATGATGATGCGAATGCAAAGAGTGCTTATGAAGCAGGTGTAACTGCAGACTTTGCCGTTCGTGGATTTGCAGGTCAAGAGAATACCATTTTGGAAGGAGCGTGTGCATGGTCTGCTGCTTCTACACAGGCAGACAAGTTAAACTTGATTTATATGCAGAAATGGGTATCTCTTTTCTATATGGATCATATGGAAGCATGGAGTGAGATTCGTCGTACGGATTGTCCGAAACTGTCTTCTTATTCAGCAGCACAGATACAGGCTAATGAGTCAGTATACACTCCGGGAGAGTTAGTTGCCCCATGGACTAATGGTCTGGAAGCGGGTGGACTGATGAAACGTATGACTTATCCATTAAGCGCACGTCAGCAAAATGTGAATACTCCTGCAGGGGTACCGGGAAGTACTCCGGTTTGGTGGGATATCAAATAGTAACCAATAACTTAGTAAGTTTTACGTATGAAAAATATAATAAACAGCATATTAGTATGTTTGCCGTTTGTCTTTGGAGCTTGCGACAAATCAACAGATGACACTTCTAAAGTCACCTATTTTGTTACGTTGGAAAGAGAGGGTGATGAAAAGATCGTTTTAGAAAAAGGGCAACCCTTTGTGGAGCCGGGATATTATGCGGAAATGAACGGAGAAGATATTACTGAATCTGTTCAGATAAAAGGTAGTGTTGATGTCAACACTCCGGGAATCTACAATTTAGTATATGCGGCATACAACGAGGACGGTTTTGCCAAAACATTTACACGAACAGTATATGTGGCAGATAATACTGCTTCTCCTTTGAAATCCGGAATTTATACCGTAGCCGAAGGAAGCAAACGTACCGCCCCTTCTGTGGTAGCTTTCAGTGGATATGAGATTGTGATTTTCCAGATGGAACCGGGGATTTTTTATATCAGTAAGGTAACTACTAATTTCAAACAATCACCTGTTCTCTCTGGACCGGACTATGCAATGGTTGGCAAATTGAATGATGATAATACCATTACTCCTCTGGAAAGTTATGTTGCAGGTTGGGGAGATTCCATGGATCAAATGACTAATACATTATTGGACCCTGCGACTGGGACTCTGAAATGGACTGTTGCTTATGCCGGTCAGCTATCTTTTGACATTATAGTAAAACAATAAAAATACGATTATGAAGAAATATATGATATTACTTTTAGCTTCACTGGCTTTTACATTCGTGGCATGCGACAACGATACAGAACCAGGTGGTACTGCTGTTGAAAAAATGGCAGGAGACTGGTGGGTGACAGTGAATGCATTTATTGACGGGAAAGAAGTAGAAGATCCTTTCGGAGCAGGACATCTGCAAATGAGTACTTACAATACAGCCAGCAACAGTGAAACTGAAATGTGGTTGGATGATTTAGGAAACTTCTGGGAATATAAACTGAAAGTAAACGTGAATTATGCAGCGAGGACTTTCTCGACAACAGGCTTTGTGGATAATGTAACATATGAATCCAAAGTGAAAATAACTGATGGCAAGGTACTGGAAAAAGCTGCCACAACTCCTAGTGGTATGCCTGCTGACAGTATCGTATATATGGTACAATTCGACGACGATGAAGATGGATTAACTTATAAAGTTTCAGGCTTCCGTCGAACAGGTTTCCCTGCTGACGATTTTTAACAGAAGAGTTTAAATATAGAGAGGGCTGTTCCAATGATCGGAGCAGCCTTTTTGCAATCTAACCTCAACTAAGACAGATCAATATATAAGCAGTCTCCAATATTTACAATATTTCCTTGCCTTTAAAAGAAAAATGAATGGGACAATGTTTTTAATTAGCAACATCCATTACCTGATTAATTGTATACAAATAAAAGCGCCTCTTATAGCATGATACTATTTTTTGTTTATAATAGCTCCTTGTTTTATAGATATAATATTGATTATAAGATAAATAGTTTTCATTTCGGTAGAGAAGTGGTATTACATAAAAGAGAGTAAAACATTAGCTGAATTAGGGTAATTAACTGTCAAATAGATATATAAGCTATTTCTGCTTGATAAAATATCGACTGGTGTTACTGATTTATCCCCTATATACCTAACTGATTATCAGTTATATATAAATCCATTAGTTCTGCAAAGACTTTGCAGATTTCGTATATTGGTATGCAAACACAAGAAGTCGTAATCAAACCTACTTTGAAAGTTTTGTTAAAGTCTGATTCTCAGAATCTTGAAGAGGTAGTGGTAACAGCTATGGGTATTAAGCGATCTGAAAAATCTTTAGGTTATGCAGTATCCAGTGTAAAAGGAGATGAGATAACTAAAGCGCGTGAAAGTAATGTGCTTAATTCATTGTCCGGTAAGATTGCAGGTTTGCAAATTGCACAGTCGTCTGGAACGGTAGGTGGTAGTTCAAGTATACAGATTCGTGGTGCCTCTTCTATTGGTTCTGTTTCTTCTCCTTTATTTATTATTGACGGGCTTCCAATTGACAATGGTTCTTATAATCCTGACAGAACTAATGGTATAGTCGATGTTGGTAACCGTGCAGGGGATATCAATTCAGACGATATTGAATCTATCAATGTATTGAAAGGAGCAGCTGCAACTGCATTGTATGGAGCGCGTGCAAAGGATGGTGCTATTGTTATTACTACAAAGAAGGGAAAAAAGAACTCTCCGGTATTTGTAACAGTAAACTCTTCTACACGATTTGAAAATGTACTGAAGTTACCTGATTTTCAAAATGAATATGCACAAGGTAGTTATGGCGTATATAATGTGAAAATGTTGAATGGTTGGGGACCGAAGATTTCATCGGTACAAGATCAACAGTTTACAGATTACAAAGGTGACAAAGTGACTTTGAAAGCAAATCCTGATAATGTAAAGGATTTCTATGAAACTGGAATGAGTTATATTAATAATGTATCAGTTGCGGGTGGTGGTGAAAAGGCCGACTTCCGCTTGAGCTTTACTTCTACTAATCAGACTGGTGTTGTACCTGGGTCTGACTACAATAAATACGCTTTTTCTGTCAATGCGGGTATGAATTTTACTAAGAACTTCACTGGTCGTATTTCTGCTCAATATATACGTTCCGATTCTGAAGGTCGTCCGGCACAAGGTGCAAATGATAGTAACCTACTGATTCCATTGATCAACGGATTGCCTAGAACTATTGATATACATGATATTCAAAAGAATTGGATTGATGAGAATGGAAAGCAGATAACATTAGATCCGGAAGGTAAAAGTAATAATCCATATTGGATTATTAATAAGAATAAGTTTACCAATAATTTAGATCGTATGATTGGTAATATTACATTGACTTATAAACCGATTGAAGGATTGACTATCACCAATAATGCCGGAACAGATTTTTACACAGAAGGAAGGCGTAAGGTGTATGCAAAGGGGACTGTAGGAGCCTTGAACGGAAAGTTCCAGACTTGGAATTTGTATAAAAGAATTATAAATAATGACTTAATGGTTTCTTACGAGAAGACTTTTGCAAATGACTATCATTTTAAGGTAATGATGGGGCATAATCTCTATCAGGAGGAATGGAAAAATGAAAATGTGCAGGCGCAGAATCTGGTTGTTGATGGGCTATACACATATACTAATGCGAAGTCTACTACTCCGGTAAATTATTATGAAAAGAAACGTCTTGTTGGTTTATATGGAGATATTAGTTTGGGATACAAAGATATGCTTTTCGTAAATGTAACAGGACGTAATGACTGGTCGTCTACTCTGCCTATTAATAACCGTTCTT
>OGEG01001370.1_pt1 | contig 17034 bp, 15 predicted proteins | sample 1570621 | NCBI WGS metagenome assembly OGEG01 (sample SAMEA2582130, study PRJEB24529) | metagenome | biome: Human gut stool | place: China | collected 2011 | reverse complement strand
AGGTGAACATTTCGAGTATTGGGGGTTTTCTCCGGAGCGGATTGTGGAATTGGATTGGGAGGAACAGGCCCTGTTGGATGACGGCTTCCGGATACATTGTTTGCCGGCTCGTCATTTTTCGGGACGCGGATTGGCCCGCAACCGTTCGTTATGGGCCTCATTTCTTGTGACCGGCTCCCGACGTAAAGTTTTTATCGGCGGGGATGGTGGATACGACACGCATTTCGCTGAAATCGGTATGCGTTTCCCGGATATCGACTGGGCTATTCTGGAAAACGGTCAGTACAACGAAGGGTGGAAATATATCCACCTGATGCCCGGATATATGGCAGCGGTAGCCAGGGAATTGAAAGCGGCAAAAATTCTGACGGTTCATCATTCTAAATATGCTTTGGCTGCTCATCCCTGGGACGAACCGTTGAAGAATGCACGGAGGATGCGGGATAGAGATTCGCTACCTGTAGTTATTCCGCAAATAGGCGAAGTTGTAAATATGACGGGACATTAACCGGATGCTGTATGGATATGCTTATCAATCATCATCTGAGGTCAGCTTTTCCCGTTCTTTTTTGCTTAGGCTTCGGACTACGATTTCGTAGGATTTGCCGACCAGTTCTTTTATCATGATGTCGGGGACATCCTGGTTAAAGTAAATACTGATCCAATATTTCTTGTTCATATGCCAGCCCGGTTTTATTCCAATATATCCGGCTTGTAATTCTCCGGATTCTTCGGGTTGGCATTTGAGGCAACAAAAATCGAAAACTTCGATATTGACGAAGCAAAACCATTTATCCGCTACGTAGAAACACAGGACGTCACGGCTGTATTTATCGGCAACTCCTGAAAATGGCATCTTTTCGTATACTCCTTTGAATGACAAGCAATATGCTCTGAACTCTTCAATATTCATTTCTGTTACGATGGATGAGACCGGACAAAAATACGGTATATTTATTTAGATTCAAGCTTAAATTCTCCTGTTTTTATGGATAGATATCCGGAAATGTGTCGTAGGCCGGGTATTGAAATTATCTCTCTTTCTTTTCAGGGTTTGGCTGCAACGTATGGTTATCCGGTCGGCTGGAATAGCAGAATGTAAAATGGGGTCGGTTGGATGATTTTGTAGAAAGGGGTAGACTTGTAAATAAATAAAATTTTTTCAATCCTGACTACCCCGTTTTTCGTTTGAGATTGTTATAAGAATGAAAACACAATAAATTTCAGCAGATTTTTCAAAATTTAATGAATGTAATTAATCCGGAATGAGGAGCTTAAATCTGTAAATAGAAAGATTTTGAAAGTGGCAGAAAGCTATTTGACGATTTTTGATTTAGGATAGATTAAAAAATGTTTTTATGCGATTGGATATGAATATTTTTCAGATAGCGGCTAAGTATGCAGCCAACTTAATGGGGATTGCTACGCCGGAAGAACGGGAGGCGTTGGAAAACTGGAAGCAGGAAAGCGTGTGGCATACCAATCTGGCGGAGAGATTGGATCAGGAAGAAGATTTTAAAGAAAACCAGCAGTTGTTGGAACGTTTTTCTGTTACAGAGGCCTGGAAAAAAATGGAGAAGAATCTGGATAAGGCTATGGGAAGACGTGCCGGGGGGAGGAGGTGGTGGAAATATGCTGCTGTCATTTTAGTGATGTTGGGAGGTGGATTCTGGTATTTTCAGATGAAAACAGCTGTGCCCGTAAAGCCGCCCCTTATTGTGCAGCAGAGTATTCCTTCCGGAAAGCGAAGTGCAAAATTAACCTTAGGAAATGGAAAGGTGGTAAAGCTTGTTCCGGACGGTCGGTTTACTTTGGCAGAGATGGATGGTACTGTGATTCAAAAGGATTCTACGGGGATTGATTACAGGCAGATCGGAGTAGGTGAAGATACGCTTGTTTATAATCAGATGGAAACTTTGACCGGGATGGAGTATACGTTGACTTTATCTGATGGTACGCGGGTTTATTTGAATGCTGAGAGCCGGCTAAAATATCCGGTAGTATTCCGTGGCACAGAGCGGGTGGTAGAATTGAGTGGAGAGGCTTATTTTAAAGTGTCTAAAGATGCACTTCGTCCTTTTGTAGTAAAGATGAATGGGGTGAATGTACGGGTGTTGGGGACTTCGTTTAATGTTCGTTCATATGCAGATGAAGGGCAGGTGGTAACAACTTTGGTGGAAGGAAAAGTGAAGGTGAACGATCAGGATATTGTGGCAGGAGAGCAGGCCGTGTATTCGAAAAATGACGGTAAAACGACCGTACGGCAGGTTGAAGTAGAACAATATGTGGCCTGGCAGGAAGGAACGTTTGTATTCCGGAATGAACGATTGGAAAATGTTATGAAAACATTGGGGCGTTGGTATGGGGTGGAATTTCATTTTATAGACGAAAGAGCTAAAGAAATCCGGATCGGTGCAAGGTTTGGAAGGTATGATGATATGCAACCGATTGTTGATATGATAAAGAAGACAAATTTAGTAGAGGTGTTGCAGACAAACCGTTGTTTGTATATATCGGAGAAAAAATGAAATTAAAGATGATGATACTGAATACGAATAGGGTGGATGGCAAGGGGATATGAGGATAGAGAAATGAAAATATAGCGTTTGGGGTATACGGGTTTGAAATAAAAATGTTCCCGGTGGTCTGCGAAACTGGCCGGGAACATGCTTAAATAATCAAAGTGTGTTAAACTTTAATTCAACAAATTTATGAAAAAAAATCCTGGAATGGTTTTTCCCGCCCGGGGAAAACTCTCTAAAATTTTATTTGTGGTGAGACTGAAGTTTTTTTTGATTTTGTTTAGCTGTTTTCAGCTGAATGCAGCAGTACATTCTCAAAATAATGTAAGAATCAGTTTGGATTTGGAAAATGTGTCTTTGGAACAGGTGATCTGGGAGATTCAAAAGAAGACGGATTTTGTGTTTATGTACGGAACCCGTGACATTGAAGGAGTGAAGCAATTGACGGTACAGGAAACGGATAAGGAGGTGAATGAGATTTTGAAAACGTGCCTGAAAAATACTGGTCTTTGGTTTGAGATTTCCGGAAATGCCGTAGTGATAAAAAAAGAAGTGACAGCAACCGAAGGTCGTAAGATCACCGGAAAAGTGGTGGATGAAAAAGGGAATCCACTACCGGGAGTGACGGTCATTATCAAGGGAACTTCTTTAGGGACGGTGACTAGCGTAGAGGGAGAGTTTACAATCACTTTACCTGTGGCTGATGGACAAGCCTTGTTGTTTTCTTTTGTGGGGATGTAGACGATGGAGGTGAAGATTACGGATAAGAATGATTATAAGATTGTCTTAAAGGAGGATGTAAAGGCACTTGACGATGTGGTGGTGACCGGATATTTTAATAAGAACAAAGATAGTTTTACAGGGGCACAGGTAACCGTGAAAGGGGACGAGCTAAGGAAGGTGACTACCGGGAATGTGCTTCAGGCACTTTCTGTATTTGATCCTTCTATCCGCTTTGAGGACAATATAGACATCGGATCGAATCCTAACCGGATTGCTGATTTTACGATTCGGGGAAATTCTGGAATCGGGCTGACTGAATTTGAAAAGGAAGCAGTGAGCCGGGATAATCTGAAAAATAATCCGAATCTGCCTACGTTTATCATGGATGGTTTTGAAGTAGATGCAGAGAAAATTTTTGACCTCGATATTGAACGGATCGAATCGTTGACTATTCTGAAAGATGCTTCGGCAACGGCTATTTATGGTTCTCGGGCAGCGAATGGAGTGATTGTTATCAAAACGAAAGCTCCCTCGGAAGGACAGTTGCGGGTGAACTATAATTTTACTGCTTCTATCGCTATACCGGATTTAAATGGATACGACTTATTGGATGCCCGTGAAAAGTTGGATTTTGAAAAGAGCATAGGCATGTATAAAGATAATAATGCTGATGCGCAGATCAATAAAGATAAAGATTATAATTATAAACTGAGTCTTGTTGAGAGTGGAGTGAATACCTATTGGTTGTCTCAGCCTTTGAAGGTAGAGTTTAATCAAAAGCATAGCATATTCATTGAAGGTGGGGATAAAGCGGTTAGATATGGTATTGATTTTAAGTATGATAAAGACAATGGGGTGATGAAAGGATCGGCTCGTGACCGCGGAGCTTTAGGTTTTTCACTTTCTTATAATCTAAAAGATAAACTTTTAGTAAGGAATTATCTGACTGTCAATAAAGTAAAATCTAAAGAATCCCCTTATGGTGACTTTTCCCAATATGCCTTGCTGAATCCCTATTATCCTTTTCAGGATGAGCACGGTAATCTGATCCGTAAGATGACGCAATACATAAATACCAATAAACAAATTTGGAACCCTGTGTATGAAGCAACGGTAGGAAATCGGGATGAAAGCGAGTATCTGGACGTGACCAATAATTTCAGTCTGGAATGGAGTATCGTACAAGGATTACGTTTGCGGGCCAATTTCTCTTACGGTGAAAAGAAAGAACAAGTGGAGACTTTTATTTCACCGGAATCATTGCAGTATGAAAGTTATGAGTTGTCGTCCGGTGAAGGATTGTTGAATAAAGGAGAAGGGTACCACGGGACGAGTAATACGTATAGTATGGATTTTAACTCGGTATTGACTTATTATTTGGGAGTGGGTAAACACTTTATCAATACGGCATTAGGTGTCAATCTGACAGAAAGTGGTAGTCGTAGTGTGAACTTCGACGTGAGAGGTTACCCTTCCAAGATGATGGATTATATCTCTTTGGCGAAGGAGTTTACCAATACCCATCCCGGAGGAAGTGAGGGAAAAACCCGATTGGCAGGTTTTTTTGCCAATGTCAATTATTCTTATGCGAATCGCTATTTATTGGATTTATCGGCTCGTTTGGATGGTTCGTCCATGTATGGTTCGGAATCTAAATTTTCTCCTTTCTGGGCAGTTGGTTTGGGTTGGAATATACACCATGAAAAATTTATGGAAAATATCGGTATTTCCAGACTGAAGATCCGTGGGTCTATTGGAACGACAGGAAAGGCTTCTTTTCAACCCTATCAATCTCAGACGATGTTCGAATATATACAGGACGGCTGGTATGCGACAGGAATCGGGGCAACCCTGATGGCTTTAGGGAATCCGAATCTGAAATGGGAAACGACGACTGCTTACGACTTGGGATTGGATTTCGGCATGTGGGAAGATCGGTTGACGGTGACTTTCGGGTATTATCTGAAAAAGACCAAAAACCTTTTGAGCAGTGTTACTTTGCCTACTTCTCTGGGATTTATTGATTATAAAGAAAACCTGGGACAGATGGAAAATGAAGGAGTGGAATTGGCTTTACGGAGTTTTGTCTATAAATCGAACGATTGGAATGTCAGTCTGTTTGTGAATATGGCTCATAATAAGAATCGTATCGTATCCATTTCGAATGCTTTGAGTTCCTATAACGATAAAGCCGATCAGGAACAGGCTAACAATGACGACTATAAAACCAAGCCGATGGTCCGGTATAAAGAGGGAAGATCTTCAACCGCTATTTATGCGATGAAATCGTTGGGTATCGACCCCGCTACCGGAAAAGAGTTATTCCAGCGTCAGGATGGTACTAATACGTACGTTTGGGATCCGAAAGAGAGTGTGGTGTGCGGTGATACAGAACCGAAAGTGACCGGAGCATTCGGAACGAATATAACCTGGAAGCAACTCAATCTAAACATGAATTTCAGTTATCGTCTGGGAGGACAGGTGTACAACCAGACCTTGATCAACCGGGTAGAGAATGCTGATCCGAGAGATAATGTAGACCGTCGGGTATTGGAGCAACGCTGGCAGAAACCAGGCGACCATACATTTTATAAAGACATCAACGATAAGTCGACGACTCCGGCTAGTTCCCGTTTTATACAGGATGAAAATGTATTACAGTTGGGATCTTTGTCATTGTCTTATGATTTGAAGAAAGAATGGCTGAAACCTATCGGTTTTGATATGGTTCGTTTGACAGCAATGATGAATGATGTGTTTCGTTTGTCGACAGTGAAGCGGGAGAGAGGGATTTCTTATCCATTTGCCCGTAGCATGAGTTTAGGTGTAATGGTTCAATTTTAATGCAATAGAATATGAGTTACAAAAAAATTAAAAATATGACAGCTGCAATCCTGTTGGGATGTGCTGTCCTCTCACAGTCCTGTACGTCGTGGTTGGATATTACTCCGGAGGCACAGGTGAACGACAAGAAAATATTTTCTACTCCTCAGGGATTTAAGGATGTATTGAACGGGATTTATATTACCGCTTCGGGTGAAAAATTGTATGCCAATAATTTATTGTTCGGATTTACGGATGTTTTGGCTCAGTATTACGCTATTCCGGACGAGACACATGAGTTTGCCCAGTTGGCCAAGTACCAATACAAGGATGTGAATATTTCGCCTAAAATTGATGAGATGTGGCTGGAATTGTATTTCTGTATTGCCAATTGTAATATTTTATTGGAAAGATTGGAGGAAGTCGGTCCGGATTTTTTTGAGGATGAGCGTACTTATTATATTTTACATGGAGAAGCCAGGGCTTTAAGGGCTTTTTTCCATTTTGATCTGTTGCGTTTGTTTGCACCTTCGTATAAAGCAGATCCGGGATATACAGCTATTCCGTATATTACAAAATATTCGAATAAAGTGTCGCCTCAAAAGACGGTCAGTGAAGTGATCGATAGTGTGATTGTAGATCTGAAAGCTGCCGTTACCGATCTGGAAGGCCGGGATCCTATTTTTGATCCGTTGTATCAGGCAACTACTGGCTCGGATATGTATATGTGGACCCAGCCGATGCCTGACCGGAATGAATTTTTGTCTTATCGTGGATTCCGTCTGAATTATTATGCTGTGAATGCTTTGCTAGCACGGGTATATGCTTATAAACTGGACAAAAAACAGGCTTACGATTATGCTAAAATTGTGTTGGAATCGGGAGTATTCAAATTTACCGATTATTGGAAGATTACTAGCGATATTCAATATCGGAACCGGATTTTACGGCCTGAGATCGTCTTTGGATTCAATGTACCCCGGATGACTAAAGTGTTTGAACCTTATTCGCCCAGCTATAGTAGCAGCAAAAAGTGGTTGACGATAAAGAATAGTGAACAGATGTTTGAAGGAAGTGCCAATGATTACCGTTTGAACTATCTGATGGAGCATGAAATATTGGCTGCTTTCGATCGGCCCAGTTGTATCAAATTTGTGAAGCCTGAGAATGCTGATGAGATGACGGAAGAGGAGATGGGGAGGATAGCTCCGATGATTCGGATTAGTGAGATGTATTATTATGTTTGTGAATATCTGATGGATAGCGATCTGAATGGAGCTAAAACAGAATTACAGAAATTACGGAATGCCCGGAATGCCAAGGAGGCCTTGATTGCAAATTCACCCGCAGAGCTGGAAGATGTGATTGTTAACGATGCCCGCCGGGAGTTTATGTGCGAAGGGCAGCTGTTTTATTTCTACAAACGCTTGGGACGGAAAGTAGTAGATGAGTCCGGAAATTATACCATGACGGAGAAAGATTTCGTATTACCGTTGCCGGACGTGGAATTGGAATTCGGTAACAGATTGTCTGAACTTTATAAATAGAAAGGAATGAAAGCAAAGATATTGGCATTGATCATAGGGTTGGGAATGGGATTGGTGTTCTGTTCCTGTGAAAAAGACCTCGAAAAGTATTCGGGTACGGACTATATACGTTTTGTATCGGTGTTTGAAAAGGACAGTGTGGATTATAATTTCGGATTGGCTGGAAAGACAACGACAGATCGTATTGGCATAGAAGTGAAAGTGACAGGCGAAGTGTTGGATTATGACCGCGAATATAAGGTAAAGGTAAATCCGGCAAGTACGGTTCAGGAAGGGGTGCATTTCAATATTCCGGCGCAAAACTGTAAGTTGCGGGCCAATCGGGTTACGGATACACTTTGGGTTGAAGTGATGAATACAGAAGAATTGAAAGCGGAAAAATTGTATCTGCAGTTGGATTTGGTGGAGAGTGCCCATTTTAAATTGTGTTTCCCGGAGAGTAATAGTTGTAAAATATATCTGACTGATCGGATCGTTCGGCCCGGATGGTGGGATGAGTGGCATGAAACCGAAGGATTGGGTAGTTATTCTGAAACGAAATATCGTTTGTTTATCCGGATTAGCGGTACTTTTGATTTGGAAAATATTGCTTATCCGGAAAAGAGGGCCGCTATCCTGAAGTTTAAATATTATCTGGAAGAAGAAGCCGCTCAGGGACGGGTAATCATGGATGAGAATAATCAACCTATGCAGGTGAAGATGGTGGGATAGTAATAAAGGGGTACCAATTAAATTTAGATCGAGTTATGAATAAGATATATATATTGTTACTGGCATTACTGGTAATGGCCGGTTGCTATAAGGATAAAGGAAATTATGATTATAAAACAATGTATGCAATTGAAATTGATGGGATCGATGAAAGTAAAAAATATGAACTCTGGTTTGGAGAACCTTTTACGATGCCGGAACCGATTATTCGTTTTACCGATAGTACACAGGCACATGATGATCTGTCCTATCAATGGAAGCTGGATACGTTTGTGGTTTCTACTGAAAAATGTCTGAATGTTACTTTTGGGATAGAACCCCAAGGGTGGAATGATATTTTCGGTGCTTTTATCGTTAAAGACGAACGTACGGGAATCTCATATAGTCAGCGTTTTCGGGTGACTTTGCTAAGTAATTTTACGAATGGTTGGATGTGGATGACTGAAAATCAAGGAAAAGCGGAGTTGAACATGTTGGCGAGCAGTAAAAAGTTTTTTCAGAATGTTTATACGGCAGTTAATAACAGGGAATTGGGGCCTAAAGCTTATGGAGTGGTAGAACATTTTGATGCCGGTTTGAATGCAAACGGTGTATTGGTGATGGCCGGAGGGCCGGGATCGGACGGACCGGTAGAATTAGACTGGAGTAACCTTCGGAAAGAGGTGTGGACCGGAGAGGAATTTGTCGGCGGAAGCTTGCCGGAAGATTTGCAAGAAATTAAGGCAGCTTGTTTTATAAAGAATTATTCCTGTTTGGTTTCCGGGTCCGGGAAATTGTATGTCCGTTATTCTCCCGGAGGGTATTTGTACCAGGACCGGTATCCGGATTTTCCTTTCTACGGGGATTATAAGCTCTCTTCTGTGGTGGGGTATAGTTTCCCTCCTGATTATAATGTCGCTTTATTTTATGAAGAAAATGAAGGAAGATATTTGTTTTTGGATAACGGAGAGTTACGGGGATTAGATCAGGTGGAGGATGCGGGACAAAAATTCAGCCTGGTTGATCCTGATAAAGAGTTGATCTATCTGGCTCCGGCTTCTCAGCAGCAGGGGAAGAGTTTGTTTTATGCCGTTTTGCGGGATAAGTCGGATGGAAAATATTATACTCAGCGTTTTCAATTCGGGATCGTGGGAGGACAACCGACATTGACAACAATTGCACAGGATGTATTTCCGGCAGTTGTGAATGAAAAGACCCGTTTTGCAGTGGGATATACAACGAAGGAGGCTTATTATTCTCAGGGAGCACAAATTTTCCGGTATAATTTTGAATTGAACGATACTCCGGTAGCTGTAGCCGATTTTAAAACAGGAACAATAACAGCTTTTACCCTTGATTCTTATGGAGAACAGTTCGGTGTGTGTGTACAAAATGGAAATACTCATGACTTCTATTGGACGAGTACGGATGGACAGGAGTTCGAGCATGTGAAACAAATTCCCGGAGAAGTCAAAGGTTTGATATATAAATCGGGTGGTTCTTGGAAGTATGAATAATATCTAATGGAATAAAATTTGATGAGAAGATTAGTTGTTTTATTTTGTCTGTTCTTGTTGTGTATACAGGAAATATATGCACAACAGCAGGTGTCTGATGAGCTGCGTGCTTATAATGATTATCTATTGAGTTTATCCTGCTATAAAGCTTCGGGTGAGTTGAATATGGCTATCGGTGAGAAGTTTATGGAGGGAGATATTGCCGGAGTACGCCGGCTGTCGGCAGAGAGAGAAAAGTTATTGATGCAATCCATTGATAGTGTATTGGCTTTCCGTGCAGATGCCAAAAAAAGTGAAGCGGCGGCACAGTTGGTTACCCGGTTGGTATTTAATCTGGGATTTGAAAATACCGGAAAAGTATTGAATCGGTTTGAACCGGGATTTGATCCTTTGTGTTTACAGGAAGTGAGACAAAGTTTAGAGAAGGAGAGTAAAGTGCGTCCGGGAATGCCTGCTGCCGATTTTAAGGTGTTCGACCGGGAGGGAAAAGAGTATACCTTGGCTAGCTTTAAGGGAAAATATATTTTTCTGGAATTCAGTGCATCCTGGTGTAGTTGGTGTAAGAAGGAAATTCCTTCCATCCGGCAGGCTTATGAACGGTTTAAAGATAGTGTGGTGTTTATCACCATTCATTTAGATGATAACCGGGATAAATGGTTGAAGGACCTGGAAACTCATGCTGTGCCCTGGTATTGCCTGACAGATCTGAAAGCCTGGAAGAGTCCGGTGGCTAAGGCATATAATATTGCCGGAGTGCCTAATTGTTTTATCATTGGTAAAGACGGTTTGATCAAGGCGAAGGAGTTGCGCCGGGAAGAGATTACGCAACAGTTGGAAAAGTTATTGGCTGCCGGCAAAGGAATTCAATTCAGGACCGGTAGTTTTCAGGATGCTTTACAAGAGGCTGAAGCGACGGGTAAACTGATCTTTTTGGATGGTTATACTTCGTGGTGTGCTCCTTGTAAAATGATGAATACTACTGTCTTCACCGATCCGGAAGTGGGGCACTTCTTTAACGAGCATTTTATCAATGTTAAATTTGATATGGAAAAGGGCGAGGGACGGGAGTTATTGAAGCGTTATGGGATGCAGGTATTTCCAACTTATTTATTGCTGGATGCAGCAGGGAACGAGGTACACCGGGTCGTTGGCGGACATGATGCCGGTGAATTTATCCGGCTGATCCGGGAAGGAATGGATCCGGAAAATTCGATTGCAGGGATGCAGAAACGTTATGAAACAGGTGACCGGGAGGCTGATTTCCTTCGCCGGTATATTACGACTTTGGGGGGGGGATATCGGTTTGATAAAATTCCGGCCGTATTGGATGAGCTTTGCCGGAAAAATGGAGAGACGGTTAACGAAGAGGACTGGCAGCTGATTCGGCGTTACCTGTCGGATCCTTCGTCGTATACATTCCATTTTGTCGCAAAACACCGGGAATTATTTACTGCCTATATTGCTCCGGAGGAACTGGAAGCATGGATTCAGAAAGTACTTTACGTTCCGGTATTCAATACTGTCAATAGTCTTGTATTTGATGAGAAAGAATATGATGCCGGACGTTTTAAGACTCTGAGGAAGGATATCAAAATTGTTCGGCCGGAACGGAAAAGTTATTTGTTGTCCATATTGGATTATTACGATGCATTTCGGATGGATAAAATGGATAAAGTACTTTCTATTTTTAAAAAACAATTTATGTCCCTTCCTGCTTCGGACCGTTGGGGATTGACGATGCAATTAAATGCGATGTTGTGTGCAAAAGGAAATAAAGCTCAGTGTGAAGAAGGATTACATATATTCCGTCAGCTTTTTAATCCGGTTGATCCTATACTGAAAAATTTTGAAAATGCTTTGAATAAACGGATCGGTTCGTTATAGATCAAGGAAATGTGGCGATTGTGTGGAGCTCCCACACAATCGCTCCCGTTCCTGGAGCGCTGTATTATACTTTTGAATACAATCTTATCGGCTATTCGGGCTTCTTACCTTTGTATCCCGGCCGGGCACTGAGTTGAGTCCTGGTAAACTCAGAAAGAAAACTTATAGGTTAGCTGGAAACATTTTTTTGTTGAACCTTAGGACTGGTTTTGTGTTGTTGTTTTTATTTCTTTCATTTGTGATATAAAAGGCAGATGCATGATGGAAAACCAGTATTGTTATAAATATCCCCGTCCCGCGTTGACGACCGATCAGGTTATCTTTGGATTCGGCGAGGGGGAGTTGAGGGTATTATTGATCCGGAGAGGGAACGAACCGTTTAAAGGGAAATGGGCTTTGCCGGGAGGTTTTATGGATATGGATGAAGATGCAGAAACCTGTGCCCGCAGGGAGTTGGAAGAAGAAACCGGATTGAAAGTAGTGAATTTCGAACAATTATATGCTTTTTCGGATGTCGATCGTGATCCTCGTTATCGCGTTGTCAGTATCGCTTATTATGCTTTGGTCAGATGGGAGGATTGTAAAGTGAAGGCAGGGGACGATGCCGATAGGGCCCAATGGTTTCCTTTGTCCGGAATACCGCCCCTGGCATTCGATCATCGACGAATTCTGCAAATGGCTGCCGACCGATTAAAGTTAAAAGCCCGGTATCGGCCGATCGGGATCGATCTGTTGCCCCCTGAATTTAAGATGGCCGATCTTCGGCATTTATACGAATCGGTTTTACAGTGTACACTCGACCGGGATAATTTTCGTAGAAAGATGGTAGGGACCGGATTATTGGTCGATGCAGAACAGGAAAATCGGGCGAAGAACGGTAGGAAGGTCAGGTATTATCGCTTTGATCGGGTAAAATATCGGTATTTTACGGAAAAGGGTTTTTATTTAAAATGGGAATAATGAAGATTACCCGGATTCAGGCGGAAGCTGGGGGTATGGAAGCCTAAGGTCGACGGACAAGTGGTGCCGGACTATTTAAAGGCATTATGTACATACGATCTGGCCTGAGCCTTTAGGTGCCCGTTTTACAACGACAACGGCGCTGAGGTCGAATTTTTAATCGAAGGCATATGATAATCAAAGATTTTACAGATAACGATCTCTACAAATTTACAACGATGAATGCCATTCAGAAGAAATTTCCGGATGCCGAAGTCGTATATCGTTTTGTCAACCGGGGAGAAACCGATTTCCCGTCAGGATTTGCCGAAGCTTTACAGGCAGAAGTGGAAGAGATGCGCGGATTGACTTTGACCGACGAGGCCGAACGGTTTATGCGGCGAAAATGTTATTATTTCGATTCTGTATTTTTCGATCTCTTGAAAGGATATCGTTTCGATCCTTCAGAAGTAAGGATTCTGCAAAATGGGGGTAGCCTGGAACTCGAGATCCGTGGATTATGGTATCGTACGGTACTCTGGGAGGTCCCTTTAATGGCGATGATATCGGAACTTTATTTTCAGATGACCGGCCAGTTTGCCCGGCAGGTGGAAGAAAAAGCGATCCATAAAGCCCGTCGTTTTGCAGAGATCGGTGCAGAAATATCGGAATTCGGCACACGGCGCCGCTTTTCATTCGAGGTACAGGATCGGGTGATCGGAATATTGAAGGAGTATTCCGGCAAATACTTGAAAGGGTCCAGTAATGTATGCCTGGCGATGAAGTATAACCTTACTCCTATGGGAACTCATCCCCACGAATGGTTTATGTACCATGGGGCACATTATGGCTATCGGTCTGCCAATGCTCTGGCTTTGGCTAATTGGGTGGATGTGTATGACGGGCATTTGGGGATAGCCTTGACGGATACCTATACAACCGATAACTTTTTCAGCAGTTTCGATACGCAGTATGCTAAGCTATTCGACGGGTTGCGTTGGGATAGCGGTGATCCTTATGTATTTACCGAGAAAGCTTTGAAACATTACCGGGAGAAACGGATCGATCCGCGGACAAAGACCGTGGTCTATAGCGATGCTCTCGATCTGGAAGGGGTAGAAAATATTCGCTCCTTTGTGAACGGACGATTACATGATGTTTATGGGATCGGTACTTTCTTGTCTAATGATGTCGGAGTAAAACCGCTGAACATGGTAATCAAAATGTTCGAGTGTAAACCTCAGGGAGGAAAAGAATTTTGGCCTGTCGTAAAGCTTTCCGATGTGGAAGGTAAACATACGGGTGACCCGAAGGAAATAGCCCTTTGCCAGGGATTGTTAAGGATTTGAGCGGATAAAACGGTAATGACGGATAAACGGTCACTACACTGGAAATTGGAGGGGCGATAGATTACACTTATTCGATCGTAGCTTTTGCCGGCATCGTAAAATGCGGAATTTTAGTTTGCCGGACGATCCTGTTCGCTGGAGGTATCGCTATGCAGATGGGCCAGAAGAAGTTGGGAATGTTGTAATGAACGGATGAAATTGCAGCGTTCATATTCGTTTTCACAGAGTTCTTGTAATATTTCGATCGATTTGCGGTAACATTGCTCTGCTTTCGGATAGTTTTTTAAATGTACTTCATAAAGTTTTCCCAGGCTTCGCTGGCATTGTGCCGTTGCAGGACGATACCGGTATATATCTTCCCGGTCGAATTCGGATCGGGTATCCAGACTGGCCGAATACAGCCGTTCCGCCGAATTGAAGCGTCGCATGTCGACATATAGATTGCCTAACCGCCATTGGGTTATTGCTACATCTTCGAGGTAAATCCACCAATAGTTTTCTGCCAGTTTCTTTTGTATTTCCAACATTCGCAGTAATATTTGTTCGGAAAGTTCCAAACGATTCGAACGGTTGTATAGGTTTACTAAAAAGTCCATAATCTTCAATTTATGACTCTGTATGATGATTCTGCGCCCTGAATATTTTTCGTAGTTCTCCAATGCCTGAAGAAATAACTTTTCAGCTGAATGGTAATCTTTATAATCATACCAGTAAATTTGAGCCAGATTAGCTTGTAATTCGGCTATTTTAGGGCGATAGACGTTGGGCCTTCGGGAGAGGTTGGATCGGTATTCGGCGATATGGTTATGGATTGTTGTGATCATTTGTTGTATTGAGTCGATTTCGGTATTTTCTTGAAATAATATTTCGGATGTCATAATTTTAAGATTTTTTAATCGATGGTTTTTACTTTTTGTCGATAAATCTATTTACGGGCTGATAGATGAGGATATGTCAAAGAACGATATAAACCGGACCCATTACGGATCTTGGTTTCACTTCAAACAGTGATAAATAAATTTAACGGTAACTGGCAGTCCGGATATCCGGCGGTATCCGGACAAACAATTTGACTGCGGTGGTATTTTCGTGGCAAAGATAGTGATTATTTTTTATACAAAGAAAGTTTTTTCAATGACATTAGGTGTTAACTTGATTAGCGGGAGATTCGTATATGCTTTGTTAATCCTGTCGGAGAGATATTAAAAGTGTATATTTACAAAACATTTTCCTTTGAAGAAATACCGGAGGCACAAAAGTTGATGGAAGTTGGAAAAGTGGTGGTGAGAGTAGGAAAGAAGACTTCTGAGGAGTGAAGATTGAATTTTTAGAATAGGAGAAAATGAATATCGATTTAAGTCCGATCGACCGCCGGAAAGTAAAAAATCTGGGTGAGGTTTTGGAGATGAATAATGAGGTGCTGGGATTAATGAGCAGATATCTTACGGTATGTCCTGATTTTATCACGAAAGAACTGATAGAGGGGATCACCGGTGAGTGTGAAATTACGTTAGCAGAAGCCTATACCAGCTTGTTGGTCGCTGCTTGTGGACTGGATGTGGAAAATAATCCCCGGGATCGTTATCTGTCGACAGCTTATCTGAGGTCCGGTATCCGCCGGCTCGATCCGCAGGAATATCGGATGAATCCTTATTACCGGCAAATTCGGATTCCTGAAGCTCATTTTGGAAATTGGAAGCTGACCATTGAAAAATATAAACCCTATGAAGCGTTTGTTTGTGATGATATCCGGACCGATGAAGAGTTGAAAGAAATTCCACAGATCGGATTTTTCGATACGGAATTTTCATTCCCGGCAGTCATGGAGGACGGGCAGGAGTGGATGGCTATTAAACCGAATGAAATAGAAACCATGCGGCAACCCATAGCCAGGGCAGCGGGGCAGGTTGTTGCTTTCGGACTCGGAATGGGGTATTATGCTTTTATGGTTTCTGAAAAACCGGAAGTGAAAACGCTGACTATTGTCGAAAGGGACGAAAATGTCATCGCTCTGTTCCGGGAGCATATCCTTCCTCAATTTCCTAAAAAGGAGAAGATCGATATCGTTCGGCAAGATGCTTTTGAGTTTGCGACGAATTGCATGTCCGACTGCGAGGAGGACCATACTTTTGTGGATTTATGGCACGATGTATCCGACGGATATCCTCTTTACAAGCAAATGAAAGCTTTGGAAAAAAATAGTCCGAATACCCTTTTTTCTTATTGGATCGAGGATTCTTTGCTTTCTCATCTGCGTTGGGAATTATTTCACCGGATGTCGGATCTGCTTTCAGCGACTGCACCTGCCGGAGAGCCAGTCATCCTCCGGCCGGTATATACTTACGAGCAGTTTGTCGCTTGTCTTCGCAATCCGTTTTTACGGAAGCTGGCAGGGACCGGGCTTTTATAATTGATATAGAGTGAGAAAATAAAAAGGATAGTTATATGAAAAGACGTTTGTGTCCGCAATGTAAAATACCGAATTTCTATGTGTTGAACGAGAAAAAAGAACGGCGTTTGGTGTTTGTGACAGTTGAGTTTGAGGTTATTGCCGCCAAGGAGGGGGAGAGTCTCGAAGGGTTCGACCTGACTGTGATTTATTGTTTGGGATGTTCCTGGAGCGGTTCACCTCGTCGTACGGTACGTTATTGAATATAAGATGGTTTAATAATTTGAAATAGGAATACGATGAAAAAAGTAAAGATAACGGTGTTGAAAACCACTTTGGACGAAGAGTTGGTAAAAGAGTACGGAGCAGAAGGTTTGAAGGCTTGTCCGATGTTAAAAGCCGGGCAGGTATTTTATGCCGACTATGCTAAACCCGAGGGCTTTTGCGATGAGGCCTGGAAAGCGATCTACCAATATGTTTTTGCGCTTTCGCATGGAGCGGGTAAAACATTGTTTTATTATGGCGACTGGATCAGAAAACCCGGGGTAGCTATATGTAGTTGTAATGACGGTTTGCGTCCTGTCATATTTAAACTGGAAGCGACCGAAGAGGAATCGGTTATCGACTAGACGCCGGTGAGGTAAGAAGTGA
>OGEG01001352.1_pt1 | contig 17232 bp, 16 predicted proteins | sample 1570621 | NCBI WGS metagenome assembly OGEG01 (sample SAMEA2582130, study PRJEB24529) | metagenome | biome: Human gut stool | place: China | collected 2011 | reverse complement strand
GTTCATTAAATTTATGATGAGACTGCATCGCATTCTTTATCTCAAAATGCTTCAGTAGTATGCCGGAAGTACGTGTATCTTCAGCTAAAACTAAATCCGCCTCTTTCAGAATACGAATAGCACGAAAAGTCATATCTTCCAAATTCCCTACAGGCGTAGGCACTACATAAAGTTTTCCCATATCTGCTATTTTTTTAACTGAAATATTTCCTCAGAAGCTCTACAAAGTCAGCCGCCGCCTCATTCTCTTCATCCGGTTGTACTGTTGATATAAAAATGGACATAGCCTCGTCCAAAGAAGAAGCCTCCCCCAATTGACGTACTATCTCATTCATACACGCAGCGTCTCCATTGAATAATTCACGGGTAAAACGGAACGAATCATTCAAGCTGATAGCATGACGTAAATCCGTAGCCGGTTTTATGCGTTCAGCCAAAATCTGCGAAGCAGAAGCAACTTCCGACTCTAAATCCGTCTTAACGGCAACAGGAGCATTCTGTTCAGCCGGAATAGTCACAAAAGTTTCATCCAACAATTTAGTCAATGCATCCAACCGCTCCTGCATCTGACGAATGTTCCTTTTGGCAACTATCTTCAAAACAGGGTTGGCATCAGTGGATATTGACTGTATCAAACATTTCAATTCCTGAACATCCAGCTCTATATCATTCAATAATGCTTGCATATCCTTTCCCGTCTGTATTAATGGCACAAATGTAGAAATAAATAATGAAAAAACACCTGGAAGCAAACAAAATGATTATTTTTGCGACTGAATATAACACTTAAAAACATGGTATTATTCTCGGAAGATCACATACAAGAAACTAAACGCAGAGGAAGAATCGAAGTCATATGCGGCTCTATGTTCTCCGGCAAGACAGAGGAACTGATACGCCGCTTGAAACGTGCTAAATTTGCCAAGCAGCGTGTAGAGATATATAAACCGGCAATAGATACACGCTATTCGGAAGCAGATGTTGTTTCACATGACAGCCATACCATATCTTCCACTCCGATAGACTCTTCGGCAAGTATCCTGTTATTCACTTCCGAGATAGACGTGGTGGGCATTGATGAAGCCCAGTTCTTTGACGAAGGTCTGATTGATGTATGCAATCAACTTGCCAACAATGGCATACGTGTAATCGTGGCCGGACTGGACATGGACTTCCGCGGAAAGCCTTTTGGTCCCATGCCGGGACTATGCGCCATCGCAGACGAAGTGTCCAAAGTACACGCCATATGTGTAAAATGTGGCCAACTCGCTTCATTCTCGCACCGTACCGTGAAAAATGACAAACAAGTATTGTTAGGGGAAACAGCCGAATATGAACCTTTGTGTCGGGAGTGTTATTTACAAGCCATAAAGGAAGACCGACAGGCAAATAAGTAATTAGTAAATTAAAAACATGATTCTATGGAACGTAAAAAGATTACATTCGACAGCTTTATCCGCGGTGTCATTTTAGGAATCATCCTAATCGGTCTGTTGATGCTTTTAAAGCGTTTAAGCAGCGTTCTATTACCTTTTTTTATTGCTTGGCTTATTGCCTATTTGATATACCCGTTAGTCACTTTTTTCCAATACAAGCTAAAGCTGAAAAATAGAGTTGTTTCCATCTTTTGCGCCTTACTCACCTTGCTGATTATAGGTGCCGGAGCTTTCTACCTGTTAGTCCCCCCCATGATACAAGAGTGCGGTAGGGTGCAAACCTTACTAATCCAATACTTTTCTCATGGAACCTACAACAGTAATGTACCAACCTCTCTCTCCGAGTTCTTACGGGACAATATTGACGTAAAATTCCTAACCGAACTATTCAATAAAGAGAATTTATTGGATGCGCTAAAAGAAGCTGTTCCCCGGTTATGGTCTTTATTATCAGACTCTATCGATTTGCTATTCAGCGTATTTACCCTATTTCTTATCTTACTATATATTATTTTCATTTTACTGGATTATGAAAGCATTGCTGAAGGCTGGACGCACCTCGTACCCGTAAAATATCGTTCTTTTGCAGTAGGAATACTAAATGACATAAAAGTAGGCATGAACAGATATTTCCGCGGACAAGCATTTGTTGCATTGTGTGTCGGCATTTTATTCAGTATAGGTTTTCTCATCATAGATTTCCCGTTAGCCATAGGTCTCGGCTTATTCATCGGCGCTTTGAATATGGTTCCCTATCTTCAAATCATAGGCTTTGTCCCTACTATTATACTGGCAATTCTCAAAGCATCCGATACAGGCGGTAATTTTTGGCTAATCATAGCCTCAGCCATGGCAGTATTTATCATTGTACAAGCTATCCAAGACGGCTTTATCGTACCACGCGTCATGGGAAAAATTACCGGATTAAATCCTGCTATTATTCTTTTGTCACTCTCCATATGGGGTTCATTAATGGGAATGTTGGGAATGATTATCGCACTCCCGCTTACTACGCTAATGCTCTCTTATTATCAACGTTTCATTATAAACAGAGAAAATATTCATAAGTCAGAATGCATTGATAATCAAACAAAAGAAGAAAAATCGCAGGAATAACACAAACTTTTTTCATCACAATCCTTGCATATTCAATAAAAGTACCTATCTTTGCACCCGCTTAACAGCAATAAAGGATTGATTCGCTAGCTCAGCAGGTAGAGCACAACACTTTTAATGTTGGGGTCTTGGGTTCGAGCCCCAAGCGGATCACCCAGAAACTGGAAAAACCAGATGAAGAAAAAACTCCTACAATACCTTGATATTGTAGGAGTTTTTTTCTTTATCTAAAATCCGTAACCGGAGATTTACTAAAACGTGACCAACGATTTACTAAAACGTGGCCGGAGATTTACTAAATCGTTGGTCACGTTTTAGTAAATTTCCGGTAGTACGCTAGCAAGTCGTTTCCGAAACATATCCGAATACCATCTTTGTTATGTGCAGAATAAGAAAGGAATCAACCTATCCTCCATAATTATATTCCTTTCTTTATAACCGGAAGTCCAAGTCCACCCTGAGCCAAAGACAGAACCTTCGTTTTGTCTTTTCGAGCTTTCTGATAGACAGCGCGAGAAACATGCAGTGTTTCTACCGTACCATTATCAAAAGCAACTTTCAGATAATACTCGTAGCGCATACCGTCGGACACATAACGATGTTTGCCTACTTTACGCCGTTTTTCATGCTGTTCCATAAATTTGTCGAGTACAGTGACGGTTACATCATACACGGAATTATCATCCGCAGACAAATAGTTGCCCGCAAGGAACAACACATAGCCAACAGTCCCGACACACACCAAATGGCACGAGATATTCACTATTTTGTTTTCCATTGTCGTTAGCCATAGCCATTTCCGGTAAAAGGGAAGTGTCAACAAGCCAATTGCCAGCGCCACCCCTATAGGTATCCACCAAGCCACCAATGTTTTCTCAGAAATCATATACCCTATAGTGCATGAAAACAAGACAGTCACAACTATCAGAATACGTAATATTTTGATAAACAGAGTTCGCATCATCTAATTTGTATTTTCCGCAAATATAAAAGTAAAAGTGACATAACAAATTCCACACCCCCATCCATATGAACTAACTTACCTGACAGAACGTTATAACTATACTAACATAAAGAAGCAACCATCATGGAAAAGAACTTAATTCATAGTAATGAATTGCATTTCATTGACAAGAAACGCATTCACCGGGCAGTAGAGCAATTGGTTGAATCATTGGAACTGGCAGCAGGCTCCACAACCGGGTTCAACCTGTATGCGGTAGTAGAAAGTTATTTCACCGACTTGGACAAACGAAAAGCAATCAACCGCCTGCTCAATCTGGAGCAAAGCATCTGCGAAGAAGTGGTGCAAACACCTTATCAGTCCTTTGCTTGATGCACTGTCAACTGTGGGAACGGGAAACCGATTCCCTCATTGTTGAATACAGAGTAAATGGTCTTGTTCATATCAAAATAAACTCCCCAATAATCGCTGCTCTTCACCCAGACACGGATAACAACATTCACACTGCTGGCGTCCAAGGCATGAAGGGCCACGAAAGGTTCCGGAGCATTCAGGATACGGCTGTCGGCAGCAAGTATACGGCGTACGGTAGTTTCTACCTTATCATAATTCTCGCCATACTCCACACCGATAACCCACTCCACACGACGGGTATCTTCACGGCTGTAGTTAGTTACCGTGCCACTGCTCAAAGCGCCGTTAGGAATATAAATCACCTTATTATCGGCCGTAGTAAGGATGGTATGAAATATCTGAATCTCACGTACCGTACCGGATACGCCCTGACTCTCAATCCAGTCACCCACCTTGAAGGGACGGAATAGCAAGACGATGAGCCCTCCGGCAAAGTTCTGCAGGTTTCCGGACAGTGCCATACCTATTGCCACACCGGCCGATGCCAGCAAAGCCGCAAACGAAGTGGTTTCAACCCCTAACTTACCGATAACGGCAATAATCAGCAGGATTGTCAGCAAGATATTCACCAGACTCTTGACGAAACTCTGGATGCTTGCGTCAATATGCCGCTTTACAAGAAGTTTGGATACAAGCTTCTTAATGAAAGAGATTAGAAAGCGTCCTACTACAAAAATGATAATTGCACCTATGATACGACCTCCGGCTCCCACTCCCCAGTCTATCAATTGCTGCATGAAAATCTGAAGTTTGCTGAAACCTTCCTCAGAAGCTTGGGCGGCAAACGCCGCCATTAATAAAGATGATAACATGACTAATTGTAAATTATAAATGATTAATTATGAATTATAAAGGACAAATTTAACAAAAAAATCATTTCCCGGTCACTTTATTTGTACCTTTCAGTCAAAAGAGATACTTTTGCAGCCGATTTCAACTAAGGGGGTGCCCTAATATGACGGGCTGAGACCATACCCATTGACCTGATTCGGGTAGTGCCGACGTAGGGAAAAGAAGAAAAGTTCCCCTTTTCTGTATTAATTTTTAATCATTAAAATTGCAAATGAAGAAGTATGCAATGGCAGCATGCCTGTTTATGGCAGCGCTGAATGTCTGTGCACAGACAAAGGAAAAGGACAGCTTGCGGGTAATAGACCTGCAAGAAGTAGAGATTATTTCCACACGTGCCACAGGAACTACTCCGGTGGCATTTACCAACATCAACAAAGAACAGCTTAAAAAGCAGAACTTCGGCCAAGACTTGCCGTATCTGTTGAGCATGACTCCCTCTGCCATTACCACCAGTGATGCAGGAGCGGGTATCGGCTATACTACATTGAGAGTACGAGGCACGGACGGAACGCGCATCAACGTCACCGCCAACGGTATTCCTATCAACGACGCCGAAAGCCACACCGTATTCTGGGTGAATCTGCCCGACTTTGCATCTTCTGTCAAAGATATGCAGATACAACGCGGTGCAGGAACTTCTACCAATGGTGCAGGAGCATTCGGAGCCAGTATTAATATGCAGACCGGAGATTTCTCCCTGAAGCCTTATGCCGAGTTGAACGCTTCGTACGGCTCATTCAACACGCACAAGGAGACTGTCAAAGCAGGTACGGGGCTCATCAACGAGCATTGGTCTTTCGATGCCCGCCTGTCCAATATCAGTTCGGACGGTTACATCGACCGTGCATCGGTAGGGCTGAACTCTTACTACTTGCAAGGTGGATATTATGATGACAACACTTCCGTCAAACTGATAACTTTCGGAGGAAAAGAGCGCACCTACCATGCCTGGAACTATGCCAGCAAAGAAGAATTGGAAAAGTACGGCCGACGCTACAACTCCTGCGGATATATGTACACCGACGACAACGGTGCAGACCACTTCTATGAAGACCAGACGGACAACTATGTACAAAAGAACTATCAGCTGCTTTTCAACCATAACTTCACCTCTGCTTGGAATGTAAACGTAGGCCTGCACTATACCAAAGGAGACGGCTACTATCAAGAGTACAAAAACGGACGCAAGTTGGTGGAATACGGTCTGCTCCCGTACGAACACGACGGTGAAACCGTCAAAAAGAGCGATCTTATCCGCAAAAAAGCAATGGACAACTGGTTTGGCGGCGGCATCTTCTCCGTCAATTATAAAGGCAACCGCCTTCACGCATCCCTCGGCGGCGGACTGAACCGCTATGACGGCGACCACTTCGGCAAAGTGCTGTGGGTAAAGAACTACGTCGGCAACCTTGACCCCGACAAAGACTACTACCGCAACAATGCCACAAAAAATGACGGAAACCTCTACTTGAAAGCCGACTATGAGCTGTGCGACGGACTCAATGCCTATGCCGATTTGCAATACCGCCACATTTCCTATAAGATGTACGGGCAGAATGACAAATGGAACAGCGTCACCGACGACGGCCTGCAGCAACTTGCCATTCACGAGAAATTCGACTTCTTCAATCCCAAAGCCGGATTGTCATGGCAAATCAACCGCAACAACCGGGTGTACGGTTCGTTCAGCGTGGCCCACAAAGAACCGACACGCAACAACTATACGGACGGAAAGTTTACCGAACATCCCAAAGCGGAACGTTTGTTTGACTACGAACTGGGTTACACCTTTGCCAACTCATGGTTGACACTCGGCGCCAACCTCTATTATATGGACTACAAAGACCAGTTGGTGCTGACCGGCGAACTGAACGAAATCGGTGAAGCCGTAGCTGCCAACGTACCCGACAGCTACCGTATGGGCATTGAACTAATGGCCGGTCTGAAACTGGCTTGCGGTTTCCAATGGGACATCAATGCCACGTTGAGCCGTAACCGTGTAGAGAATTTCACCGAAACCCTCTACGAGAACGAAGACCCGGCAGGCGAAAAGTGGAACACTTATCTGGGTGACACTCACATCGCTTTCTCTCCCGACTTCCTGCTGAACAACCGTTTCGGCTATACTTACAAAGGATTTGAAGCATCTTTGCAATCGCAATACGTCAGCAAGCAATACATGAGTAATCTGGATTGCAAAGACCATATTCTGGATGCTTACTTCGTCAGCAACCTGAACTTGTCGTACACATTTGCGTTACCCAAAATAAAGTCGGTAACCGTAGGCTGTACCATCTATAACCTCTTCAACGAAGAGTACGAGAACAATGGCTATGCAGGCAGCGGTTTCTATTATGAAGACGGGCAGAAAGTACGCTACAACTATGCCGGATATGCCGCACAGGCCGGTACCAATGTATTAGGACATATTTCTTTGCGCTTCTGAAGCTGATTATGGAGCATACACTCGAAATTATCGGAACACTTGTCGGACTTCTCTACCTTTGGTTGGAATACCGGGCAAGCATCTATCTTTGGATAGCGGGCATCATTATGCCTGCTATCTATATCTTCGTCTACTACAACGCAGGTTTGTATGCAGATTTCGGTATCAATATCTATTACCTCGGAGCCGCCATATACGGATGGACAATGTGGAAGTACGGCGCATTCCTGCGGCGGACAATCCTGAAAAGAAAAACTCCGGATACAGAAAACCGGCAACAGGAACTACCGATAACCGGTATGCCGCTGCGGTATCTGCTGCCGCTCATTGCGGTATTTGCCGTTACGCTTGTGGGCATTGCCTGGATACTTATCAACTTTACAGACAGCAACGTCCCGTGGCTGGACTCCTTCACCACAGCACTCAGCATTGTCGGCATGTGGATGTTGGCACGTAAATACGTGGAACAATGGTGGGCATGGATAGGTGTAGATGCTGTGAGTACGGGACTTTACATCTATAAAGGACTCGATTTTACCGCCGCACTATACGGCCTTTACACAATAATCGCTATCTTTGGCTACTTCAAATGGAAGAAGATGATGAAGCAAGAGACCGATTTATGATTTTAATCCCTGATTTATCAATTATCAAACTATGAAAGCGGAAGCAGTTGTTTTAGCGAACGGAGAATATCCTACCGCTCCTCTACCCTTGGAGATATTAGCGGGTACGCCTTATGTAGTCTGTTGTGACGGCGGTGCGGACGAATATATCCGACAGGGGCATATACCTAACCTCATTATAGGTGACGGTGACTCCATCAGCGAGGAGAACCGCAAGAAGTACGGGCATCTGCTTCACCGCATTTCCGAACAAGAAACAAACGACCAGACGAAAGCCGTCAACTACCTGTTGTCGCAAGGCAAACGCCGGATAGCCATTGTCGGCGCCACCGGCAAACGCGAAGACCATACTTTAGGAAACATCAGCTTACTCATGGACTATATGCGCGCCGGAGCTGATGTGCGTACCTACACGGATTATGGCATTTTTATCCCTTGCCGAGATATATGTACCTTCACCTGCCGGCCGGGACAACAAGTCTCCATCATCAACTTTAATGCCCGCAAACTGCATGGGCTCGGACTGGTATACCCTCTCAGCGACTTTACCAACTGGTGGCAGGGCACTCTCAACGAATGTACCGGAACCGAATTTACGATTGAAGCGGAAGGGGAATACTTGGTCTTTTTGAATTACCCTCAGCCACTGCCGTAAACACGTATCGTATGGTAACAGCGGCTAAAGTTCCCGGACTATCCCTAAACAATTCATAACTTTACAACGTTTTAAGGGAAAAGGAGACTGAAATATGAAAGATACCGAACCGGAACAAACATCACAACCCACCAAGCAAGTACTCATATTCTCCAACCGCTTACGCCAAGACATTCAAACTGCCTGCCGGCAACTGGAAAACGGAGAAGGACAAGAGGATATAACAATCAACAAGGAGGCAGAGTCATGGTTAAACAAATAATCTGGTCGCCACTTGCCAAAGAAGGACTGAGGAGTATTCTACTGTCTTCACAGCAAAAACACGGAGACAAGAATCAAAGCAAGATTCTATACTCACTCCTCCAGAATGCGCTCCACCGCATTACTCTAAATCCCTTCATCGGACAAGCCACGGAAGTGGATAATATACGATATATCACCCCTCATCCCGACTATACGCTATTCTACCGCCACAGCCTCCTGAAGATAGAAGTGCTTGTGCTATGGGACAACAGCCATAAGGCCGGAAAGATAAAGAATGAGTAATTAGATACTCATCAAATAATGCTTGAAGTCCGCAAAGTCTTTCGACATGGGAAGGCTCTTCTTTTCGCCACGCATAAAGGCCTGTAGCTTCTCCGGTATCTGCACCGCTTCACCGATAATGCTCTCTACCGTGTCTTTGAACTTGGCAGGGTGAGCCGTCTCTAAGAAGACCCCTGTTTCGCCCGGCTGCAAGCCCTCCTGCAATGCACGGAAACCGCATGCGCCATGAGGGTCAAGCAAGTAATGCTCATCTTTCCAAACATTCTTCATGGTTTCGGCAATCTGTCCGTCCGTATAAGTAGCTCCGCTTATCTCGGCAGAGATAGCTGCATGGCTACCGCCATAGAGGTCGAGAACACGTGCAAAGTTACTCGGGTCGCCCACATCCATGGCATTGGCAATCGTGGCGATACTGGGGCGCGGCGTATAAACACCCGTCTGCAGATATTGATAGAATATGTCGTTACGGTTATTGGATGCAATGAAACGCTTTACCGGCAGTCCCATACGTTTGCCGAACAAGCCTGCCGTTATATTACCGAAGTTACCGCTTGGCACACAAATTACGGCATCAGCGGCTTTTCCCGCCCGCTTCAACTGCGCATAGGCATAGAAATAATAGAAAGCCTGCGGCAGGAAACGCGCCACATTAATGGAGTTGGCGCTGGTCAGCTGCAAATGGCTGTTAAGTTCCTTGTCCATGAAAGCCGCTTTCACCAATGCCTGACAGTCGTCGAACGTACCGTCCACTTCAAGGGCCGTGATATTCTGCCCCAGTGTAGTGAACTGCTTTTCCTGAATCTCACTGACCTTGCCTTTCGGATAAAGCACATAGACATGAATACCTTCCACACCGAGGAAACCATTGGCTACGGCGCTGCCCGTATCGCCCGAGGTGGCAACCAGTACATTTACCTGCTTCTTGCCCTCTTTCCTGATGAAATAGCCCAGCAGACGCGCCATAAAACGACCGCCTACATCCTTAAAGGCAAGTGTGGGGCCATGGAACAATTCGAGGGAATAAATGTCTTCCGTCACCTTCACCAGAGGAACATCGAAACTCAATGTATCATATACAATCTGCTTCAATGTATCTGCCGGAACATCTTCGCCAAAGAAAGCATCCGCTACCCGATAGGCTATCTCCTGAAAACCGAGCGTATCGATGCTGTCGTAGAACTCCTGCGGCAACGGTTTGATGGTAAAGGGCATAAAAAGCCCTTTGTCTGCGGCAAGCCCTTTCACTACGGCTTCTTCGAGGGTAACGTCAGGGGTTTGTTTGTTGGTACTGTAGTATTTCATAATTCTTTCATAAATTCGTTTATAAACTCATCTTCTTTCATCAGGCCGTAGCTGCCGTTGCAAGCGGCAACCTCATCGAAAGTCTGCACTTCGTCCGGCTCGATGCCCGGATACCAAATAAAGAAAGGTATCGGTTCGTCGGTGTGCGTGCGCAACTCGCAAGGAGTGGGATGGTCGGGTAAAACAGCAATAGCGACAGGCTCTTCCCAATCTTTCACAGCTTCATAAACAGGACCTACGGCACGGCTGTCCAAGTTCTCAATGGTCAGCATCTTCAAAGGGACATCGCCTTCGTGCCCTGCCTCATCGCTGGCTTCGATATGCAGATAGACGAAATCATCCGTTTTCAAGGCGTCAAGGGCGGCAGCTACTTTATTCTCGTAATTGGTATCGTACAGTCCGGTAGCACCTTCTACCGTCAGACGGCGCAGTCCGGCATAGTAGCCGATACCGTTAATCAAGTCTACGGCCGAGATAACAGCGCCTTTCTTCACTTGAGGAAACTTATCCGAGAGTTTCTCCATCTGCGGACGATAACCCGGACTCCACGGCCAAATGCTGTTAGCTGGGTCTTTGCCTTCGGCTGCACGTTTCTTGTTAACGGGATGTTCTTTCAACAATTCCTGCGAACGCATGATTAAGTCGTTAATCAGGTCGGCGGTTTGTTGAGGGGTCAGTTCGGCTTGTCCTTCGGGGACTGTGATACCCTCCGTACCGGGCATGGGCTTCACCAGCAAGGGTCGATAGGGTTTTAAAGGAACATCATGCGGGGGAGTGCAGTCTATACGCTTGTCTCCGCCTTTTATTACCAGCAAATGCCGGTATTGCACCCCTGTATGGAAGCGTACGCGCTCATTGCCCAAATGTTCCTGCAGATATTTCACCAGTACATCGGCTTCTTCGGTCGTGATGTGTCCCGCCGAATGGTTCTTTATATTATCTCCTTCAATGCAGATAATATTACAGCGCATCGCCATTTCGCCCGGCTTCAGGTCTACACCGATACTTGCCGCTTCCAACGGACCGCGTCCCTCATATACCTTCGGAAGGTCGTAGCCCAAAACGGACATATTGGCAACCTCGCTACCCGGATGAAAACCGTCGGTAACAGTCTTCAACCTGCCTACACGTCCCATCCGTGCGAGCCTATCCATATAGGGCGTTTTGGCAGCCTGCAACAAGGTCTTGTCTCCCAAAGACTTTACAGGCCAGTCGGCCATACCGTCACCCAATATAATAATGTGTTTCATCTTTGTAAATGAAGAATGAAGAATGAAGAATTAAACGTTCGCAATACTCATAATATCCGCAAATACTCCCGCAGCCGTTACACCTGCACCGGCTCCGTAGCCTTGTATCATCATAGGATATTCCTTATAACGCTCTGTGGTCAGCAAGATAATGTTGTTGCTGCCTTCCAGACCGTAGAACGGATGGTTGACGCCTACCTCCTGCAATCCTACGGACGCCTTTCCGTTCTCCAGCTTGGCAACGAAACGCCAATGCTTGTTTTCCGCTTCCAATACCTTGCGGCGTGCTTCAAAGTCGGCGTCAAGGCTCGGCACTTTCTTCCAGAAGTCATCCAAAGAGCCTTCGAAGAAGTCATCGGGAACAAAGAGGTTCTTTTCCACATCGCTTTGCTCGAGGCGATAACCGGCTTCACGCGCAAGGATTACCAGTTTGCGGATTACATCCTTGCCGCTAAGGTCGATACGCGGGTCCGGTTCGGAATAACGTTCCTCCTGAGCCATCTTAATGGTCTTGCTGAAAGGAATATCCGCGCTTATCTTGTTGAAGATATAATTCAGCGTGCCGCTCAGCACGGCTTCAATCTTCAGTATCTTGTCACCGCTATGGATAAGGTCGTTAATGGTATTGATGATGGGCAGACCTGCACCGACGTTTGTCTCAAACAAATATTTCACACCGCGCTGGCGGGCTATCTGCTTCAGTTCACGATAGTTTTCGTATTCCGAAGAAGCGGCAATCTTATTGGCGGCAACTACCGATACGTTGTGCATCAGAAGGTCTTTATACAGGGAAGCCACTCCCGCACTCGCCGTACAATCCACGAATACGGAGTTAAAGATGTTCATGCCGATAATCTCGTCACGGAGCGTATCCAAAGAGCTGTCCTTGCCTTTCTCCGCCAACTCTTCGCGGAAACGTTCCAAGTCAAAGCCTTCACGACTGAACATGGCTTTGGAGGCATCGGCAATACCTACCACATTCAGTTGCAAACCGTTCTCCTGCATCAACCTCTGGCGCTGGCTGTGAATCTGTTCTATCAAACTGCCGCCTACCGTGCCTACACCGCATATAAAGAGGTTCAACACCTGATATTCCGACAGGAAGAAAGAATCATGGATAACATTCAGGGACTTGCGCAGCGACTTGCTGTCCACCACAAACGAAATATTCGTTTCCGAAGCGCCCTGTGCACAAGCTATCACATTGATACCGTTACGTCCCAGCGTACCGAACAGCTTACCGGCAATGCCCGGTGTGTGCTTCATGTTCTCGCCAACGATAGCCACCGTAGCCAAATCCTTTTCCGCCTGTATGGGCGAAATCTCTCCCATTTCAATCTCTTTGGCAAACTCCTCGTTCAGCACTTCGCAAGCCAGGTCGGCGTCCGCATTACGCACACCGATTGAAGTAGAGTTCTCCGAAGATGCCTGTGATACGAGGAACACGCTGATGCCATTCTTAGCCAAAGCCTTAAAGATGCGGTAGTTCACACCAATCACACCCACCATACCGAGTCCCTGAACCGTTATCAGGCTTGTATCGTTGATGGACGAAATACCCTTTATGGCTTTGCTCTGCGGATTGGAAACCTCTTGTTTGATAACGGTTCCCGCTCCTTCGGGATTGAAAGTATTCTTTATTATAATAGGTATGTTCTTATGGCACACCGGATAAATGGTAGGCGGGTACACCACTTTAGCTCCGAAATTGCAAAGCTCCGTGGCCTCTACATAGCTCAGTTCATTAATGGTATAGGCAGTGGAAATCACACGCGGGTCGGCAGTCATGAAGCCGTCCACATCCGTCCAGATTTCCAGCGCATCGGCATCCAATGCCGCAGCTATAATGGCAGCCGTATAGTCGGAGCCGCCGCGACCGAGGTTAGTGACCTCGCCCGTAATCTTGTCCGTAGAGATAAATCCCGGAACCAATACGCGTTTAGGCATATCCCTGAATGTCTCACGTACCAAAGAGGTAGTGAGTTCCGCATCCAGCACATGCTTGGAATGCTTCTTCTCCGTTTTGATGAACCGGCGCGAATCAAACCATTCAGCACCCGTCAGTTGCGCGGCAATAATGGATGAAAGGCGTTCGCCGTAACTCACAATCGTGTCGGATGTCTTTTGCGAAAGGTCTTTTATCAGATAAATTCCCTGGAAGATGTCCTTCAGTTCGTTAAGCAACTCTCCCACCTGGCGTTGCAGTGATACTTGCGCTTCGCCTGCCGGAATTACTTCCTTTATCATTTCCACATGACGATAGACAATCTCACGAAACTCGTTTTCATAAGAGGAGTCACCGGCCGCCGCCATTTTCGAAGTATTAATCAGCTTATCCGTAATACCACCCAAAGCGGATACTACCACTATTAAAGGTTCGTTTATGGCTTCTACAATTCTCTTAACGCTTAAAATACTGTTCGCAGAACCTACGGATGTTCCGCCGAATTTTATTACTTTCATTTCTTTTACTGGATTGAAATGGTTGATACAATGTGTCAAAAACAAGCTGCCATAGCCCGTATAGACTTTAACTAAATAAGAAAAACTGCTAAAAATTGGTGTAACACGTAGAAACACAAAATACTATCCCCAACCCCTAAGGGTCATGGTACACATGGATGTGACTGTATGTTGATAGTACTTGTTCATTGTCTCTTATTGCTATCGTTCATGATAAGTGTTGCAAAAGTAACAATAAAAATATTCAAACTATCACGTTTTACGACTTTTTTGCGATAAAAACACATTTTCATCTCATAAAGGACAGAAATATGTATATATCGTTACTAACATATTCACACTTTTCACAGTGAAAAGAGGTGAGCGCAGCCATAGTTTTATATCATTTTGACATTATTATGAAGATATATTACTATCTTTGCATAGTAATCATGTAAGAATTGAGCGTATGCACCCAGATAATACTTCCGTTTTGTTAATTTACACCGGTGGAACTATCGGAATGATAGAGAATATGGAAACCGGAGCTTTGGAGAACTTCAACTTCGAGCATTTACAGAAACATGTGCCCGAACTTCAAAATTTTACGTTCAGCATCGATACCTATCAGTTCGATCCGCCTATGGACTCTTCAGATATGGACCCGGATGCCTGGCGTAAACTCGTACGCATCATCAGCGATAACTACAATCAATACACAGGCTTTGTCATCCTTCATGGTACGGACACTATGGCTTACACAGCGTCCGCCCTCAGCTTCATGCTCGAAGGTCTCAACAAGCCCGTCATTCTCACCGGTTCACAACTTCCCATCGGCGTACTTCGCACCGACGGCAAAGAAAACCTGCTGACAAGTATCGAAATAGCCACCGCCCGACATTCCGGCGGACGGCCTATCGTACCCGAAGTGTGCATCTTCTTTGAAAACCACCTGATGCGCGGCAACCGCACTACCAAGATAAATGCTGAGAACTTCAACGCTTTCCGCTCGTACAATTATCCTGTGCTTGCTTCTGCCGGCATACATATTAAATATAATAATGTACAGATACATACGGAAAACACACAAGAACAGTTACAGCCGCATTATCTGCTTGATACCAATATTGCCATACTGAAACTTTTTCCCGGCATTCAAGAAAGTGTGGTAGATGCCATTCTTGCCATAAAAGGTCTGAAAGCCGTAGTTCTGGAAACATACGGCTCAGGAAACGCCCCCCGGAAGGAATGGTTCCTTCATCGCCTTCACGATGCTTGCAAACAGGGTATTGTCATTGTAAACGTTACTCAATGCAGTGCCGGTACAGTAGAAATGGAACGTTATGAGACAGGCTACCAGCTAATGCAGGCAGGCGTAGTATGTGGATACGACAGCACAACAGAATCTGCTGTGACCAAACTAATGTTTTTGTTAGGACACAACTACTCTCCCGCAGAGGTACGCGAACTGATGAACCGCCCCATTGCAGGTGAAATCACCACTTAACAAGCAACTGCCTGTCCCACACAACAAGCAGCTTTTACCAAAAAGCATACGAACCGAAAAGTTGATTCCAGCCCAAAAACTCTACATGACACTATTATTTCTGCTGCAAAATATCGTACCTTTGGGCAATTATTCTAAAGGAAGTTCTTTTTATGGCAAAAGAAAAAACGGTATATGTATGTAGCAACTGCGGACAGGAATCGCCCAAATGGGTGGGTAAATGTCCGTCGTGCGGAGAGTGGAACACCTATGTAGAAGAGATTGTACGCAAGGAAGTTGTAAACAAGCGTCCGGTATCGGGCATAGAAACAGCTAAAGCAAAACCCGTAACATTAAATGAGATTGCCGCTGACGACGAACCCCGCATCGACTTGCATGATGCGGAACTGAACCGTGTACTGGGCGGCGGACTGGTGCAAGGCTCGCTCGTACTGATAGGCGGCGAACCGGGCATCGGAAAATCCACCCTGGTACTGCAAACCATACTCCGTATACCGGAAAAACGTATTCTTTACATATCCGGCGAAGAAAGCGCCCGGCAATTGAAGCTGCGTGCCGACCGACTGTCAAGTACTTCCTGCGATTGTTTGATTGTCTGTGAAACCTCGTTGGAACAAATTTATGTACATATCAAGAATACACATCCCGATTTAGTCATAATAGACTCTATACAGACTATTTCCACAGAGACGCTTGAATCCTCTCCGGGCAGCATAGCCCAAGTCAGAGAGTGCTCCGCCTCTATTCTGCGCTTTGCCAAGGAGACGCATACAGCAGTTATCCTCATCGGACATATCAACAAAGAAGGAAGCATTGCCGGACCTAAAGTACTGGAACATATCGTAGACACCGTACTTCAATTTGAAGGTGACCAGCACTACATGTACCGCATCTTGCGCAGCATCAAAAACCGCTTCGGGAGCACTGCCGAGCTGGGCATCTATGAAATGCGGCAGGACGGGCTGCGGCAGGTAAGCAATCCATCGGAACTGCTTCTCAGCCAAGACCATGAAGGGATGAGCGGCATAGCCATCGCCTCAGCCATAGAAGGCATACGACCGTTTCTGATAGAAACTCAAGCATTAGTCAGTAGCGCCGTATACGGAAATCCGCAACGCTCCGCCACCGGTTTCGATATACGGAGAATGAATATGTTACTGGCTGTATTGGAGAAACGTGTCGGCTTCAAGCTTGCCCAAAAAGACGTTTTTCTCAATATTGCCGGCGGACTGAAAGTTAATGACCCCGCTATCGACCTGGCCGTTATCAGCGCCATTCTGTCCAGCAACATGGATACCGCCATCGAACCCGAAATCTGTATGGCGGGAGAAATAGGGCTGTCCGGTGAAATCCGCCCTGTAAACCGAATTGAACAACGCATCGGCGAAGCGGAAAAACTCGGCTTCAAACGGTTTATACTGCCAAAATACAATTTGCAGGGACTGAATACCTCAAAACTAAAGATAGAACTGATTCCGGTAAGAAAGGTAGAAGAAGCATTCCGGGCATTGTTCGGCTAAATCTGCCAAAGGATGATTTTGCCACAGAACATACCGGATATACGGATTAATACATACTATATAAATGATATACATATTATATAAATGATATACATACTATATAAGTGAATACACATAATTAGCTTATACTATCTGTCATTCAGAGCGTAGCGAAGA
>OGEG01001347.1_pt1 | contig 17263 bp, 19 predicted proteins | sample 1570621 | NCBI WGS metagenome assembly OGEG01 (sample SAMEA2582130, study PRJEB24529) | metagenome | biome: Human gut stool | place: China | collected 2011 | reverse complement strand
AAGTTAAGTAAAGATAAGATTGTCATTTCAGACATCCCCTTTCATAAAAATATTGAACTTCAGTTACGTATTCAGTATGTCGCACACTTCTAAAATCGTACAAAAATAGCCGCCCGTCTCCGAGCAGCCTAATTTAATGGATATATATTCATACAATATGACGCATTTCTTTATATTTCACAGAACAATTTTCCACGAAAAAAAGCGACCAACTTATAAGCGTTGATCGCTTTGGGCTTAGTCGTCGCTAAGTAAAAAATTCGATTGTAAATCTTCATCAACTGTAAATCTGCCTTGTCTCGCAAAACATCCAAAATTTGAACATCTACCTTATAGTCGGAAAGTTCCTGTTCCAAAGAGGCCTTTAAATCTGGTTCATGTCCCATACAAACAATCGTCATACGCTCTACTGGCTGATTCGGCGTTTCCTCTTTCTTCTTTTCATAAGAATTGTATGGTAAATTAGCAAGTAATTCTTTTAAATCAGCTTTCGTTAAGAAATTGCATACTGCTTTCAGCAATAAAAAGAGAGCATTTTGTAATTATTTTCCGATTAGACTGATAATATTATACTATGAGATACAAAGAAATTCTATTGATGATTACGTTTTTGAGCCTGTATTCGGCTAAAATAACCCTATGCTATTCCGATTTACATGCAAAGAGCAACCCCAAATCCGCTTGCGGATTTTCGATACCGGGCCTCCCGGCCCGTGTTCATCCATGCGGAGCATATTTTATTTCGCAGAAATAAAATAATTTCCTTTCCCACCCTCCAGAGCGGCCCACGGGCCACTCTGGTTTCTCCCTTATTCTTTTAATACTCCCGATTCCCGAAATGAAAAATAGCCATTCCGATTTGCTCCTCCAACAATGATGTGATCGCACAATGGTAATCCTAGCAACCGTCCTGCTTCATGAAGCCGTTCTGTTATGAAATAATCCTCTTTACTTGGTTCCACAATCCCACTCGGATGATTATGTCCTAGTATCATCTGATCCGCTCCACAAAGCAAGGCACGCTTTAAAATCTGCGCAACTTCCACAATCGACTGTGCTGCCCCGCCATGACTAACTTCAAACATTCCTACGCACTGAAATTTCACATCAAAACAAATCAGCCAAACATATTCTTCCGCAAGGCGGTCTACACCAAAAACCGCTTTTAACAATTCCGCAATTTTCGCCGGACTACTATATGTTTTATAGTCCTCGCAATCCGTCTCCCGTACTGTTTCTAAGTACGGAAGACGTTTATCATTCACAAACATCTGATACAGATTCACTTTCATACTGCCACGCTCCTTTTGTAAACCGTTTCCTGTCTGGTTGCATTATCCCTGACAATCACACACGGAAACCGTTTTATCAGTTCTTCTTTTCTCAAAAGTGCCCGTTCCATGTTCGCACACTCATATCCGGCTGCGGATTTTTCCCCTTCCCTTTCCTCTGCATATACCGAAACACCCGTCCATGTAAAATCGTCCAAATGCTGATTTATGTATTTTCGCTCTTCCACAATAAAATCCGCTAACAACTGCGCCATTCTCCGCATTGCAGCTCGGTCGGTCTGCAAGGTTTTAAATGTTCCCAGTTCTTTCCGCTGTCGTTTCTCTTCCTCATAGTACTCTATCCATAAATCCAGATAGATTCCTTCGCAGCTTCCATAAGCCAAATTACTGCGGATTTCAAATTCATACGTTTTTATCGTCACTGGAACCCTTGCGGCACACCCATAATCCAATAACGTTTCCGGTATCATCCCATTCGCCTTTAAAATTCTGTATATCTGTTCAAAGTGTTCCGTTGTGGTAATGGGTTTCTTTCGTTGCTCTCTTTCTGCTTTCATGCTTGATTCTTCTCCTTTCTTGCGGAGGGAATGGTTATCCCCTCCGCTTTCTTCCTACCGGAACCCGTTTAAATGGAAATAATATATGCCCGATCTGTTAAACGTTCCTCTGGTTCTACTTCCGTTGCATTTACACTTTTTACTAGTCTGCTATACTGCTCTAGCGTTTCCTCATCGGTATACGGTAATACAATCATTTCATGGACACTGGACGGTAAAACCACTAATTTACTCGCATGTAACCGATTAGCAAGTTCTTTCAATTTGTTTTCCGCCAATATCGCAGATGCCCCCATACATCCACCAATATTGCTTATTATGTATAACGGACTGCCAAATTCCTCTTCCGAAATATGTTCTCCGCAAAATCTGGAAATTAACGTTGCCATGTTTTCAATTTTGACCTCCGAAACGGTATTTTCCGTGCCCCACTGCCATAACTCTTCCCGGCTATATGGTAAAGTTTTCATCATATTGGCAGTGATTTTTGAACTGTAATTTCCATTCCGAATATACAAATACTCTTCGATGCCCTCATACGGACTCTTTTTTCTCTCAAGTTCCTCCGTAGAATCCTTTTGTAATGCCACATATACATGTGATTTCATAAATTCGCGATCCGGAACCTGTGATAAACTCGGTTTTTCGTTCCGTGCCGTCTCTACCGCCTTAAGCAATTCATTAACGATTTCTCCGATGCTCTGGTTCGTTTTTTCAGCACATTCTATCTGCTTTTGCGGATATAAAAGCACACCAGCCTGTTTATCTAACTGCACACAAATTGCTTCAAATACCACCCCATTCTTAACAATCTCCCGTTCTACTGCCTTGTATCCTCTTACTTCCATTTCTTTAATAATGTCTTTTCTAGTCATAACTGCATCCTCCATTTAATATGCTTATTTTTTGCGATACTACTTAAAATAGCCAACCTCCGACCCTAAAATTTGTCGGTATGCTCGGATTCCGCCGGAGGGGAGCGCTTTCTATTTTCTAAGGTGTGCAAGTGCTTCATCTTGTCATCTCCTATCTTTTTGATTTGCCGTATAAGTCGTCATCCTGTCTTTCGGGTTTGCGCGTGCATAGTTCTTAGACAAAGCTGCCCGGATTGCAAGAGGGAAAGGAAAAAATTTTCAGAATGAAAAATTTTCCGGCTCTTGTAATTTGGGTAGTTTTGTCTAAAATGCACTTTAGCAAACCGACAGGATGACGATTTGGCAAATCAAAAAGGTAGGAGATGAGGAGATACAATCGCAGCACCGCAGAAAAAATCCCCCTCTTTTGAGGGGGACTTAGGGGGTGACTCCATTCTTCCATTTCCTGCCATGCCTTTTCGTTTCCATTAAAACGATTATGGCAGGCCCCGGGGAGCTGGGCGGGGAAGCGGAGCGGGGTAGGAATGGTACTCATATGCACAAACGCTTCTAATCTTCACACGATTTCCTTGGTATCTGCTCCACCTCTGATAATCGAACTCCTGGATGTTCCTTTTTTAAACTGTAAAAATCTTCTCGGCCAAGTATCAAATGATCTACAAGCGGTATTCCCAACAATTCACCAGCCATTGCCATTTGATTTGTCATATAAAAATCCTGCTTTGACGGACTAATGCTGCCGCTTGGATGATTATGTACCATCGCAATCGCAGTCGCATTTGCTGCTATTGCTCCTTTAAAAATATTGGAGGTTTCAACTATACAGGCCTTTGTTCCTCCTATCGCCACAATCTCCATACCTATCGGCTTCATCTTCGTATCAAAATACAGCACTACGATCTGTTCTCTGTCCAAGCCCCGAAAAACTGGCTCTACAATTTCTGCAATCTGTTTCGCCTCTTCCACATTTACGCCTGTCCAATGGTTCCTTAACTGCTTATCTTCTTCCAGCCTTACTTTATATAAAACGATTCTTTTTTTCTTCATTCAATCGGCCCCTTCAATCAATTACTGCATACACAAAACATCTCTTCCCTGTGTATCATGTTCCAGATAACATCTAAAATCTCTCTGTATACACATAAAACACATGGACATCTGCTGGTACATATAACCACCAGGATGAGCACAAGTTCTATCACCCCCACACCTGTTTCATCCAGCGCAAAATCCCTGATCTTTCTATAAATTCCGCCCTGCTCTGTTGTATGTTGTTCCGTTACATTCTGTTCTATATGATTATCTCTTTGCTTTTCCATCTCATATCCTCCTTTTAACCAAACGCGATCCATGCCGGAACCGTGATCATCGCCATCACCACAGCCAAGAGAAGAAACAGCGGGATCAACAATTTTGTACCTGCTTTTTCTCCCATACGTTTTGCCTGGTGCTTACGCTGCTCAAAGGCATCTGCCATTTCTAACCGCAGTGTTTCCCTTAAATTTTTAGAGCCGTTTTTTCGGTTCTGCTCTAAAAGCCCGGAAAACTTCCTGTACTGCTGCAGCCCGCATCTGTTTCCAAATTCCGCAAAAGCACGTGCTTCTGACTCCCCGCTTTTTAACTGACCGCTGGTAACATACATTTCTTCATATACATAACGCGGCCCTCTTCGTCCTTCTTTCACAGCCATTTTATAATCCTCTGCGATCCGGTCCCAGGCAGTGCGTATACTCATGCCCGCCCCTAAGAAAATGATCAGCCGTGACAGCACCTCGGAATAATCCATAAGCAGCTGGTCTTTCCGTTCCTCTTCTGCTTTCTTTTTGTCGCTTTTTTCCTTCAGGCTTATAAATACCGCTGCAACTGCCCCCAGAAAGCACATTTGAAGAAATACAGGTTCCCTGGCTGTGCTGTAGGAAATCTCCCTGTCTTTGTATACAGAGGGCAGTGTAACCTGATCCTGATGTTTCTGTACCTCTTCCTCTGATGTGAGAAGTGATGTAAATTCCTGTATGGTACGTTCTTCTTCTGTATACAATGGAGGCCTGACTTTAATGGGAATCTCATATTCTTCCGGCCAGTTTCCATCTGTCATCCTCACTTTTAAGATGACCGGCCACTGATCGATAGCCTCATCCCCTGTTTCAAACTCCCAGGTATGCACGGTTCCATCACTTTCCACCAGTTCCGGATCCGATGACTGCCAGCTAAGATGCACTCCTGCTCCCTGCCAGTATGCAGGCAGCTCCAGATCCTGCCTTACCTCTTCCAGTGAAAGGTTGTCCCCTTTGATCCATTCCGGAAGCTGTTTTAAGATTTCCTCATATGCCTGATATGCTTCTTCTTTTGTATACTGCCTTGCAGAAACAGGCAGTTTTAAAACCATTTCCTTCTCCTGATCCACAAGCCCCTTTACATACAGTTCCTGGTCCACCTGTCCATCATCGATATCCGGTCTTTGGATCACATTTCCTGCTTCTATTACAGGATCCATGCCCTGTGCCAGCCATGCAGCAATTCCCAGAAAAATACCGGCTCCCACACATAAAATCTGCTTTTTCCACTTACAGATCTTTTTATAAAATTTTCTCTTCGTTTCTTTCATACATTCATCTGCCTTATAATGGGATATCCAGGATCTTCTTTGCCAGAAATACTGCTCCCACATATATCCCCAGGCACGCTGTCATAAAAATACGACCCAGCCAGGTTTCATACATAACATGAAAAAAGCCCGGTGATGTAAAATCGATATACAATATGATCCCAAAAGGAATTCCGTTCATGATCTTTTGTTCAAATACCCTGGCAGCTGTCAGTGTATGGATCTCCTCCTGTACCTGTATCTTGTCACGGATGATCCCGGCCGTCTGGCTTATAATATCCGTCAGCTCCCCTCCGCTTCGTTTTGCCGCTGCAAATACCTGGGCAAACTGATCCACATCCTGAATACCGCTGCGCCTTCCCATATCAGCTAAAAGCAGTTCCACCGGACGGTTCATCCTTACCCCTGCTTCCATATAGGAAAACTCTTCTGTGATCATCCCTGTTTTTCCATAAAGGCCTTCCAATTCTTTTACACTTAACGAAAGACTGTTTTCCAGAGAATAACCGGCGCTTAAGAAAGATGCCAAAACCATGATCCCCTCTTTAAACTGCAGTGTCAGCCTGCGGATCCGTTCTTTTTCCAGATCCTTTTTCTTATAGACCGGATACAGAAAAGCCACCGGAAGAAGAAATAAAAATGCAAGTACACTGCGATAAAATGTATAAGCACAAAGTCCTGCTGCCCCGGCTCCCATGATCAGATATTGCATCCATTCTTTTTGGGATAATTGATATTCCCTGTAATCCGGCGGTCTTGCCCTGCCGTTTAAATCCTCTTTCTGCTTTTCCCTGCCAGAAGACCTGCTCCACCTTTTTCTGTTAATCTCCTGCATCAGCAAGTTTTTCCCTCGCCTTAAGTTCCCCTGTTTTCTTAAGTCTTTTTTCCTCTCTGTCATAGACAAAAAGTGGCTTCTGTTCCACTTTTCCATTTTTATATCCCCCTATTTCTACAATCGATAATACTTTTCTGCTCCCGTCTTTTAATCTTCCCAAATGGACCATAATATCAAGGGCCGACGCAATCTGGCTGCGGATCGCATCTAAAGGCAGCTCCGCCCCCATAAGCACCATTACTTCTAATCTTGAAAGCATATCCTGGGGACTGTTGCCGTGACCGGTAGATAAAGAACCGGGATGGCCTGTATTCATAGCCTGAAGCATATCTAAGGCCTCTGCCCCTCTTACTTCCCCTACAATGATCCTGGAGGGGTTCATACGCAAAGAGGCTTTGATCAGCTGACTGATGGTGATCTCACCTTCTCCTTCTGTATTGGCATTGCGGGTCTCTAACCGCACCAGATTGGGAACATGGGTGATCTGCAGCTCTGCAGAGTCTTCAATGGTGATCACACGCTCTGTTTCCGGTATAAAAGAGGAAAGAGCATTTAAAAAAGTTGTTTTCCCGGAGTTTGTACCGCCACAGACAAACAGGTTATATTTCGCTTTTACCAGCTGCTCTAAAAACTGGGCTGATTCCTCTGTCAGTGCCTGGAAACGGATCAGCTTCTCAATGGTAATGGGATCCGGGAATTTACGGATGGTCACCACCGGACCGTCAAGTGCAACAGGCGGCAGTACAATGTGGACTCTGGATCCGTCCTCCAGCCTGGCATCTGCAATGGGAGAAGATACATTGACGATCCGGTTTACCTTTCCTACGATCTGCTGGATAATGTCCTCTAACTGCTCTGTTTTTTCAAACCGGCGGTTCCATAAGACCATGTTTCCCTTTTTCTCTATAAAGATCTTTCCCGCCCCGTTGATCATGATCTCGGTTACATCTTTATCATCTAAAAGTTCCTGGAGGATATCCAGCCGACGGAAACTGTCATACAGACTGTTTCGCAGCCACAGCCGTTCCTTTAAAGGCAGATAAGTTTCTTTCCCCTTTTGCCGGATCGCTGTATCGATCTGTTCATAAAGCTGTTCATCCTCTAAATAGATCTGATCTTTTAACTGCCCCATGACATTTCTTCTTAACTCTCCCCGGATCACTTCCCGCCTTCCGTTTAAACTGCCCTGTTCCCCTTCCAATTTTTAATATCCCCCTTCTAAAAGTTTTCGCACATAATCGCCCATTTCGCTCCAGAGAAGCTGCTCCATATAGCCGCCCCGCCGGATCCCTGTTTTTATTTCCGGCAGATGCAGTTTCTGTATCTTTTCTTCCATGCCTTTATGGCCTGCTTCTTTCAGATAGGTTTCAAAATCCTCTAACTTCGCAGTGGATACAGGGTCATCTAACACCGGCATATACACAACATCACAGGCCGCAAACAGCTCCAAAGCCCCTTTTCCCATGTGTCCCATATCCACAACGATCCGTTCATAACCGCTTTCTGTCCCGATCTGTTTTAAAAGACCTGCGATTTCTTCCGGCTGAGCCTGGTCTAAATCTTCCCCATAAGCGGCAGGTGGGATATAATCTACATTTCCATGGGACAGGATCAGGGATTTTAATTTCAGCCAGTTAAAATCTCCCTGCCTGTACAGATAAAACACATCTGAAAGATCCTGTTCATATCCACCGCAGACCAGCTTTGAAAAACCGGAATATTCTTCTAAGCTGATAAAAAGAACGCCCTGGCTCTTTCCAAGCATATGGGCCAGTGTTAAAGAAAAAGATGTTTTTCCGCAGCGTCCTATGGGTGAATAAATACCCATGATCAGTGCCCTTTTTCCCATAAGTGCCAGTCCCGGCTCCGGGGGAACGGTACAGTAACAGGCCATCACTTCCTGTAAGATACAGTCACCGGACTGGAACTTATAAACCGAGGCTTCCTCCTGTGACACAAACTCCCCGTCACAGAGAAGCATTTTTAATCCGGCTTTTATCTCCTTTGCTTCCTCTCTTACTCTTTCTCCCACTAAAAGAATGGCAATCTCATGGTCCCTGCCATAGGCTTTCAGTTTTTCCAGGTCTGAAAATGCCATTGCCTGAAAGGGAAATGTCTCCTTCTGGTTTACATATTCGGCCAAACGCCCTGCATACAAAGGATCTTCGTCATATACGACCATTACTTTTATCATGTCTTCTCCTCCTAAAAGATCCATTTTTCCAGAAAGACCAGAACGGTTGCCATACAAAAGCAGGTTCCCAAAGGGATCACACATTCTGTTCCATCCCGGACCGGATCATAATATTTTTCTATTTTTTTATTGCTGAGTATCTGCCTGATATAGGCTGACAAATAAAGAAATCGTTGAAAAGCGCTGCCGTATCGCAACATTTTTTGAAGGGACCAGACAGCCCCTAAGATAAATCCTACACATAAAATTTTTATTGTTTCCGAAAAGCCCAGCCAGGCTGCAAGAAGCGCCACAAGCTTCAGATCTGCGGCTCCTATCATGCCCAGGCTGTGTAAAAATATCCCCAAAACCAGCACAGCCACTCCCCGGACCAGAAAGCCGGATAGTGCCAGCAGCAGCCATGGGATCTTACTCCCTGCTTCCAAATCCGCAGCCTGAAAAACCAGTGACATGATCCCGGACACTATCCCAAAAATAATAAGCCTGTTAGGGATCCTGTAATATTTCCAGTCAGACCATGCTGCCAAAAGCAATGTCCCCCAGAATACACTCTGACTTAAATAACTTAAACTCCCATAAACCGAATTTCTCACCTCCCAAACCAAAACATAAACTCACAAAATGACCCACTTATCCCTGTATCTGATTAAACTCACAACTGGATCCTGTGCTGAAAAATCGCACTAAAAATTACAGAATTAAAAATGAAAAATAGATTTTTCAAAGAATGTGACCTTATTATGCCGTACTTTCCCCCTCCTGTCAAGAGGTATTTTTCTATTGACCCCGATGCCCTGTAATGGTAAAATACTATTAGTTTAAAAATTTAAACCAAAGGAGGGGACGGTTATGACAACGGTACAGGATCTGCAGAAGCAATTTCATTGCTGCATGCCCCTTTTTATTGCCCTGGGAGATAAGGTCCGGCTTTCCATCGTGGAACTTCTTACAGAAGCAGCCGTGAGATCAGAGGACCCACAGGGAACCATCGACTTTGAAGGTCATGCCATGAATGTAAACGAGATCACCCGCCGCACCAGCCTTTCCCGACCTGCCATATCCCATCATCTGAAAATTTTAAAAGATGCGGGTCTGGTAGGTGTACGTCAGGACGGGACAGCCAATTACTACTATCTCACCTTACGTGACTCCACCCGGTCTCTTATGGAGCTGGGATACAGACTGGAGGAGTTCATGTAATCCATGCATAATTCTTTTTTTCCCAGATATACTAATTGATGCCAAAGTAAACCAGTCAGAAGTTGGGAGATGAAGATTTATGCCGGGATTTTTAAAAGCCATTCGCGAAGCTGCAGCCGCAGCACCTGTAAACCAGGATCTGGTTTTTACAAGACGGAAACTGTGGGATGATATTGAGCGCACCCTCTGGGCCCTGGAAACAGCCCAGAACCATTTTGAGCAGGCCACAGAGCCGTCGCTGATCGACTGCTATATTTACGAATGGAATGCCGCGCAGCTGCGCTATCAGTTTTTACTGAGAAAATTCAAAAACATGGAGGACTGACAACATGAGTACCTGGTATGAACAAGCTATCTTTTATCATATGTATCCTTTGGGGATAACCGGAGCTCCAAAGACAAACGTGCAGACAGAGGTGACAGACCGGTTTAAAGAACTGGATCAGTGGATCCCACATATCCGTTCTTTAGGCTGCAATGCCATCTACATAGGTCCTCTTTTTGAATCATCCAGTCATGGATATGACACCAGAGATTACAAACTGGTTGACCGTAGGCTTGGAACTAACGATGATTTCCGCGAATTTACAAAGCTTTGCCATGAAAATGGCATTAAAGTGGTAGTTGACGGTGTTTTCAACCACACAGGCCGTGAGTTTTTCGCTTTTAAAGATATCCAGGAAAAGAAATGGGACTCCCCTTACAAAGACTGGTACAAAGGGGTAAATTTCGGCTGGCAGAGTCCTTTAGGGGATCCATTTGGCTATGAAGCATGGCAGGGACATTTTGAACTGCCCTGTTTAAATCTTTATAACCAGCAGGTAAAAGATTATCTTTTTGATGTGATCCGTTTCTGGATGGACGAATTTGACATTGACGGCATCCGCTTAGACTGCGCCAATATCCTGGACTTTAATTTCATGAAGGAAATGCGTGCAAAGACCGCTTCCATGAAACCGGATTTCTGGCTTATGGGTGAAGTCATCCACGGTGATTACAGCCGCTGGGTGAACCCGGAAATGCTCCATTCTGTTACAAACTACGAGCTGCACAAGAGCATTTACTCTGGCTTTAATGACCATAACTTCTTTGAGATCGCACATAATGTCCGCCGTCTGGAAGCCATTGGAAGACAGCTTTATACCTTCCTGGATAACCACGACGAAGACCGTATTGCCAGCAAATTAAAGGTAAAAGAGCATCTGTATCCTGTATACACCTGTTTAATGACTCTTCCGGGAATTCCGTCTATTTACTACGGCGGTGAATGGGGCACCGAAGGAAAACGTACTTCTACCTGTGATGATGACCTGCGTCCCTGCATTCCGGCTGAAAAAATACCGGAATTAAACTGCGAGCTTACCGATTTCATTTCCAGACTTGGAAAGATCCATGAAGAAAATGAAGAACTGCACACAGGAAAATACCAGGAACTGCTTCTTACCAACAGGCAGTATGCCTACGCAAGATGGGGAAATAACAGCCTGATCATCACTGCTTTAAATAATGATGACAATGAAGCCACATTAAACATCCCGGTTCCGATCCAGGCACAGACAGCAGTGGATCTTTTAAACAGCGATAATGAAACCTGTGAAAATAACGTTCTGCCTGTACAAAACGGCAGACTGGAAATTAAATTAAAGGGCAACTGGGGTGCTGTCCTTAAAATTAAGGGGGAAAATTAATATGACAATGAGAAAGCAGGCAGGCCAGACAAAGAAAAATACAACTACCGCAGCTCATAAAACCACCAGAAGAAGCGCTGGAACAAAAACTGCAGCAAAAAGCACACCTTCTAAAAAAGCTTCCGCCAACACCGGCCTGATCTCCGACCTGGACTGCTATTTATTCGGCGCAGGTACTCACTACGAGATCTATAAAAAGCTGGGCGCTCATCCTATGACCTATAAAGGCAAAAAGGGCATTTATTTTGGCGTATGGGCACCACATGCACAGGCAGTCCACCTGGTAGGCGATTTCAACGGCTGGAACCCGGAAGCCAATCCTATGACCAAAGTAGGACAATCCGGTATCTGGGAGTATTTTAATGCAGGTATGCAGGTAGGAGAGCTTTATAAATTCGCCATTACCACCGATACAGGAAAGATCCTTTACAAAGCTGATCCATTTGCCTTCAGCGCAGAATACCGTCCGGGTACTGCTTCCGTTACCGCAGATATCAGTGGATTTTCCTGGAATGACAGTGACTGGATCTCAAAGCGTTCCCAGGCAGATATGACCAAGCAGCCCATCAGCATTTATGAGGTCCACTTAGGTTCCTGGAAGAAGAAAGACCGGGAAGAAAAAGACGGATATTATACCTATGTGGAAGCGGCTCATGAGCTGGCTGCCTATGTAAAAGAAATGGGCTATACCCATGTAGAACTTATGGGTATTGCGGAGCATCCATATGACGGTTCCTGGGGATATCAGGTTACCGGTTATTTTGCCCCTACATCCCGTTACGGAAGCCCCAAAGACTTCATGTATTTTGTAAATTATTTACATAAAAATGGCATCGGCGTTATCCTTGACTGGGTTCCGGCCCATTTCCCGAAAGATGCCCATGGACTGGCTGATTTTGACGGACATCCTCTTTTTGAATACGAAGATCCACGCAAGGGCGAGCACCCGGACTGGGGCACAAAAGTCTTTGATTACGGCAAAAATGAAGTAAAAGACTTCCTCATCAGCAACGCTCTCTACTGGGTAGAAGAATACCATGTAGACGGCCTGCGTGTAGACGCCGTTGCTTCTATGCTGTATCTGGACTACGGCCGGGAACCGGGCCAGTGGGTGCCAAATAAAAACGGCGGAAACCAGAACTTGGAAGCCATTGAATTCTTCAAACACTTAAATACCGTTGTCCAGGGCCGCAACCACGGTGTTGCCATGATCGCAGAAGAGTCTACTGCATGGCCGAAAGTCACCGACCACCCGGAAAATGACGGACTTGGCTTTACCTTTAAATGGAACATGGGCTGGATGCATGATTTCCTGGAATACATGAAATTGGACCCGTATTTCCGCAAATACAACCACAACCGCATGACCTTCAGCCTGACCTATTTTACCAGTGAAAATTATATTTTAGTACTCTCCCATGATGAAGTAGTACATCTGAAGTGTTCCATGATCAATAAGATGCCTGGGCTTGGAGAGGACAAGTTCTCCAACTTAAAGGCCGGTTATACCTTTATGTTAGGCCATCCTGGAAAGAAGCTTTTATTTATGGGACAGGACTTCGGCCAGTGGCATGAATGGGATGAAAAAGTCAGCCTTGACTGGTATTTAGCTGAAGAAGAAAGCCATAAAAAGCTTCAGGAATATGTCCGTGATCTTCTTCATATTTATAAGAAATATCCTTGTCTGTACCAGCTTGACAACGACTGGAACGGCTTCCAGTGGATCAATGCAAATGACGGGGACCGCAGCATTTTCAGCTTTATCCGCAAGGATGAGACAGGAAAGAAAAACCTGCTGTTTGTAGTAAACTTCACACCAGTGGATCGCCCGGATTACCGTGTAGGTGTACCGAAACGCTGCAAGCTGTCACTCCTTTTAGATAATGTTCACGGTGCTTATAAGCCCAGCCAGTGCCCTACTTATACAGCCGTAAAGAGTGAATGTGACGGACAGCCATATTCTATTTCTTATCCGTTAGGTGGATATGGAACGGCGATTTTCCGGTTCTAATTTCCATAAACCTTGATCCAGATTTTGTCCGGATCCGGTTTTCACAGTTTGTGTACCTGAGACGCGCCCCCCGGCGCGTCCACCCACTTTTCCAGTTCCTGATAAAAAATAAATTTCGTTAATTTTTTATCAATTTCTGCTGTACTTTTAACAGTTCCTGTAGTAAAATAATAATCGATGCGGCAGTTCACACCGCAGCAGTACCGTATATAATGTGTGGAAGGAGAGTATGATTATGGCAAAAGAAATGATTTTCAGTAGTGCAAAAAAGACCGTCTACCGTGACGAAGATACTGCCATTAAGGAATTCTGCGAAGGATTTCCGAAAGCTGAGGTTTTAAACGAAGCATTATGTAATGCAAGAGTGGAGACCATTGAAGCGCTCAATGTTCCAAAGATTTTGGGGGTAACGGTAACTGATGGAAAATGGTCTATTATCAAGGAATATGTACCAGGTAAGACCTTAGAACAGCTGATGGATGAAAATCCGGACAAGCTGGACGAGTACATGTCCCAGATGGTAGATCTGCAGCTGTTGATCCACAGCCAGGCTTGCCCGCTGCTCAACAAACTGAAAGAAAAGACCATCCGTTCCTTAAAATCCGTGGAACAGCTGGATGAAAGCACACGCTATGAGCTTTTGACCAGACTGGACGGAATGCCAAAACACACCAAACTCTGCCACGGCGATTTCAATCCATCCAACATCATTGTTGGTGATGACGGAAAGCTCTATGTCATTGACTGGGTACATGCTTCCCAGGGTAATGCAAGTGCCGACGTGGCCAGAACCTATCTTCTGCTCAGCTTAAAGGACAAAAAGAAAGCAGAACTGTACATGGATCTGTTCTGTGAAAAGACAGGTACAGAAAAACGCTATGTACAGGGCTGGCTTCCAATCGTAGCAGCCGCACAGCTGGCTTATAAGCGTCCGGAAGAGAAAGATCTGTTAGAGAGCTGGATCAATGTATTTGAGTATCAGTAAAATCTATTTACACATTTAGGCAGGACCGCCGATCAGCGGACTGCAAACTTACGGTCAGAAAAAGACAGGCCCCCTGCGAGCCTGTCTTTTTAATTAAGAATTCCTTTTGCAGTGGGTAACATTTTGTTTATTCGCTGTTTTTCTATGTCCAAATACAAAAACCCCTGCTTTAGGCAGGAGTTTTTGTAATGGAATTTTTTCAAAGCTTAATTGCAGCACACAAAGACATCCGATCTTTCAGAAGTTCCTCCACCGTCAGATAGCTCTTCTCATATCCAAGTGCCTCGCTAAGCTGCATCACATATGGCTTCTGCAGGCGTGCCTTCTTCAGCACTTCTTCCTGGGCAAATACTTCTTTTGCAGTTCCATCTGCCAGCACCTGACCATGGGCCATGATGATAACCCGTTCAAAATTCTCTGCCACAAAGTCCATATCGTGAAGAATAGCTATGACCAGCTTGCCCCGCCCAGAAAGGCTGCGGATAATGCTGCCAATGATCTGCCGCCCTTTCCAGTCCTGGGCAATTGTCGGCTCATCCAGGATCAGTACATCGGTGTCCATAGCAAGTACTGAGGCAATGGCTGTCATCTTCCGCTCATAAAGTTCCAGATCGTAGGGATTTTCTTTCTCCTTGCCAGACAGTCCTGTCAGTTCCAACGCCCAGGCTGCCTCTTTCTTCGCCTGTTCCGGATCCATGCCGATATTTAACGGGCCGAACAGGACCTCATCCATAACATTGTACTTGAAGATCTGGTCATCCGGATTCTGGAATACATAACCTACACTTCCTGCCAGCATAGCCACTGTCTTGCCTGAAATGTCCTCACCGTGGAAATAAATGGAACCTGAAACCGGTTTTAACAAACCCTTTAAAAGTTTGACCAGCGTGGTCTTTCCTGCTCCATTCTGGCCGATGATGGCGGTAGGACGCTGATCCAGCTTCATGTTCAGATCCTCTAAAACCGGAATATCTGCCAGATAAGAGAAATCCAGTTTTTCAATCCGGAACTGCTCATCCACAGAAGCAACGTTTTCAGCCTTCCTGCAAGTCCCAGACTGCCCGGACCTTGCGCCTGTTTCAGCGTTCTTTGCCTGTACCTGTCCGGTGCCTGCCGCACTCGCTCCCACTGCTTTTTGCACACCTGCTTCCGCATTCGCATGCTCATATACACCTAGCCGCTTCTCTCTCAGCACTTCAGCCGCCTCTTTCACTGTCACCGGATACGTTCCATCTGCCAGAGTCACCTGTTCTGCTTTACAAATGCGGGTAAATGCCGGCGCCTGGATCCCATAATCGTTTAAATCCGGCATAGAAAATACCTTCTGCGGCGTATCGAATGCAATCTGCTTTCCTTTGTGCAGAAGCAGAATGCGGTCACAGTAGGCCGCCAGCTTCTCAATCTTCTGCTCGATCATCAGAATGGTGATACCAGAGCCGGTCAGGGTTTCCACTGCCCTAAATACCTCGTCACTTCCCTCTGGATCCAGCTGAGAAGTAGGCTCATCCAGGATCATCACATCTGGCCGCATAACCAGCACACTGGCAATAGCCACGCGCTGCATCTGGCCGCCTGACAGATCAAATGGATTGCGATCCCGGTACTGCCAGATATCCAGAAGCTTTAAGGCTTCCTCTACCCGTTTTTTCATTTCTTCTGCCGGCACACCCAGATTCTGCATGCCAAATGCCACTTCCTCGTATACGTTATCCTTTGCGCCGGAAAGCTGGTTAAAGGGGTTCTGGAATACCAGTCCCACATGGCCGCACAGCTGTGCCACCGGAGTCTTGCCTGCCTCAATGCCATCTACCGTGACCATTCCGCCGTAAGCTCCTTTATAAAACTGCGGCACCAGCCCCATAATGGCCTGACTTAACGTACTCTTTCCAGCTCCGTTTTCCCCGATGATGCCAATAAACTCTCCCTTTTCCACCGAAAAGTCCAGTCCATCCAACGCCAGTTCCTTCGTGTGGGGATAACGGTATCGCAAATTTTCAACGGTTATCACAGACATCCTACAATCCTCCATACCACAGCCGCCAAAATGCAGACACCTAAAAAGATAGTGATCTCACGGTCTCCTTTATGGCGTGTCCGCTCTGTCAGCCAGGTTTTTTTCTTTCCTGCGCCAAAACCACGCACCTCCAGGGCAATGGCACGCTCTCTGGTATTGATCAGGGAACTCATGACCACAGGGGAGATCAGGGGCAGAAATGCCTTCCCACGGGTTCTCAAATTTCCTTCTGTCTCCAGTCCGCGGCTGCGCTGGGCATCCATGATAGTATTCATCGTTCCCATCATCTGCGGGATGATCTGGAATACTGAGGTCACAATGTAGCCGAACCGTGGGGAAAATCCCCGTTTTTCCAGCTCATCAACAAATTCAGAGGGCTTTGTGGAAAGCACAAATACTGCAAAAGACAACAGCATATTTAGGATATTCAGACCAATATGAAGAGCATAAAATATGCCTTCCCGGTAAAATTTCAATCCGACGACCTGAAACAGCACATTGACGTTTTTCTGGTTGAACAATCCATGGATCAGAAAAATGGTCAGCAAGATCGTAAAGGAAAAAGCAATCAGCGGAAGGGTCTTTTTTAAAATTTTGCCACTGGCCAGCACAAGAAGGCTGACCGCAATAAACACGCCAAACATCCACAGCCGCCCGGAAATCAGCGGAATACTGATGGCGGCGGCTATGTACATCAATTTGGTGAAGGGATGCACCTTGGTCAGGTAAGTCCCGTTATCTACAAAAAGGCTAATACTTTTCATGTTCTGTTATATTTCCTTTTCTTGATCAGTCCAGAGTCTCAATCTCAGAATTTACCTCATACAGAGTAGTCAGTTTATTTGGAAGACCCTTTAAGATAAAGAATACCATGATCAGCGTGATCAACTTGTCCGGTACATCCACTACGACCTCATCTAATAAAGAACCCAAGAATACCGGCATATTAGCTGCCTGTGCTGCCATTGCCAGTTGTAGGACTCTCGATCAGGCTAACTGTTGGATCA
>OGEG01001318.1_pt1 | contig 17551 bp, 20 predicted proteins | sample 1570621 | NCBI WGS metagenome assembly OGEG01 (sample SAMEA2582130, study PRJEB24529) | metagenome | biome: Human gut stool | place: China | collected 2011 | reverse complement strand
GATTGTCGCAAGCGACCGCGCGAGGCGCGAGAATGTGCCAAGGCACATTCTTTTTTGGGTGAGCCGGGAAGAAACCTCCGGTTTCTACTGCGGCGTTGCGTTTCTTCCTTCGTCCTCAAAGTATTTCTTCAATTCTTCAAATTCCCGCGCATACTTCGGGGAAACGGCGGTCGGGTTGGAGTGGATCCTTTCTTTGCGGAAACGGCGACGTTCCTTTCGGAGTGCAGCGAGGCGGGATTCCCGTTCCTTTAACATCTCGGCGAGCTGTTCCGGGGATTTCCCGCGGAGCGCTTCCAGATGGATTCCGGTAAGGTCTTTCAGACTGTCGAGCTTTCCTCCGGCCTTTGCCTTTAATTCCTCAAGGCTGACATTGGAGAGATCGCGGATGGAATCTGCGGCGGATCCGGCCTTTTCGCGAATCATGGACATACCGGCAGCCGGTTTTTCCTTGATGGATCCTAGCTTTGTACCGGCTTTTTCCCGGAATTCTTCCATGCTCATTCCGGTGAGAGCCGCAGCCTGAATTCTTTTTGCCTCGATCTGATCCAGCAGTTCTTCTTTGGCGGCCTGTAAGCGGTCTTCGGTATTCATCTTGAGAAGAGCGCGCTGTACCTGAAGATTGTCAAGTTCCGCACGAAGCTTCTGCATAGCTTCCAGGGACTTTCCGAAGGCAAGTGCTTCCTTTGTGCAGACGATGGAATCGTAAACAAAGAGCACCGTCACAAAAAACACAAAAAACAGATCCCAGTAGAGCGGCATTGCGAGGACAGCCCGCTCGATGGGCTTGTGGATCAGGTGCGTCATAAAGATCGTCAGAAATCCCCAGGCGATGGAGGAGCTGAGACAGATATATCCGTGAAGGTTAAAGGGCTGGTTGCGGTAATCCCAGTAGCGGACTCTGAAAAGACGTTCCATCACATATCCAGTCACGTACTCCAGAGCCGTGGCACCGATAACGCCGGAGATATAGGTGAGGATCAGGCTGTCCTGAAACGGGAGAGATACCCATAACATCATGACTGCGCCGCTTCCGTATAACGGCAGCATCGGCAGCCGCAGAAAGCCGCGGTTCACGAAGCGCTTCTGTTTTAAGGAAACATAGGTGGACTCGAAGATCCATCCAAAGAAACAGTATAGATAAAAAAACGTAAGCCATTGATACCAGGTGTAAGTATACATAAGTCTCCTCTCGGTTGTAAATTCAGCTTATCCATATCATACGACAGGAACAGGGAAATAACAAGGTGTAACGAAAGAACAGGCCTGGAAAAAGAAAACAGATGTGAAAACAGCCGCCTGGATATGACCGGGGCGGCTGTTTTGTCAATTGATTTATTGTAAAAGTATCTGGTTGTCTGCTGTATTCTTAACACGGACGGTCAGGCATTGGGAAAATTACTGGAGGTTTTTATAAACCTCAAAGCTCGGCTTCTTATTTCCGTTCACATCGATGAGGCCGAATGCATAATGCGCATCCAGAAGTCCCTGCTCATCCTTCATGCGGTTCAATAGGAAGGCTTCCACATACGGATTTGCCTTTGCGGTCTCATAAGCTTCCTTAATGCACTGGGCCTGGAGATCGAGGCACTGGCCGTTGTGGGCAGGAGAATCGGATGTGAAGCCCTGCTCGGAGAGGATCAGGTGGCGGACCTTTCCAGTCGGGGAGAGCATGTCTGCCTGCTGCATGTAGTCGGTCAGAACGTGGAGGTTCTTCAGGTTGATAATATAAGTATCTGCTTTCTCCAGCGTGTAGATATCATCGGTGAAGACCGGATCCTCGAAGGTCTCCGGATATGCGTGCCATGCGATGCCGTAGTCGGTATCTTTCAGGCGGCTGTTTAACCGCGGGATCATGTCCATAGCGCCGTACTTGAAGCCCTCGACCTGTCCGCAGTTCCAGCGGAAGTCAAACGGAATATAGACGTTTGCCAGCTTGTTGAAAGCTTTGATGGTTTCGTGCCAGGTTAGAGCTGCTTACCCGTTATCTGAGCAGTAGGTATCAATGTCCATCTGACCAATATAGTTCCAGGCCTGTCCATCATTGATCTCATTGCCGATGACCCAGTTGGAAACGCAGTCCCTGAATGCCTCTGTGACGCGCTTTGCGGCATCTCTTGTGGCCTGGACGCCTGCATCGTTTAAGGTGTTGAACGCGTAGTAGCTTGCACCGGTTGGCTGGGATACCGGAAGAAGGGACGGGCTGTAGCTCGCTGCCGCCCAGTCGTTTAAGACGATCAGTGTCACGGTGACACCCGTCTGGTCAAGCTTTGTGTAGAGATCCTGGCAGACAGACAACTGGCTGCTGAATGCCCAGGACATCGGAAAGTTTAAAACGACCTGAGAAGCGCCCACCTCGAGAACATCCGGGATCTGGGCGTGCTCATTGATCAGGACACCCTTGATGGACTTTGGAGTCTGATAGTGGTCGGCGTAGGCCGGAACGGCAATGGAAAAGCAGAGCGCTGCGGACAGCGCGGCAGCTGCGATGCGCTTCAGTGAATTCATAAGATTTCCCTCTTGTGGAATGAGCCATTTTTTGCGGAGCATTGATTCCTAAAAATAATTCCTCCGCACTGTTGGCAATGTTCATATATTCACTATACTGTGAGGTGGAATAGAAGTCAATGAAAAGGGACGTAAAACTGGTGAAAAGGGGAAAATGCCCGGAATTTGAAATTGAAACAATTATGTCCGGAAATAAAAGTTAAAAACAAGGATATAGGAAAAAAGAACTTTGGCAAGCTGGCAGAGCAAAAAAATAGGAACCGCAGCCGTTCCTGCAGTCCCTAAGGGGAGTATGGAAAGTATCAATTTTTTAGGGGGACCTGCCAGAGTTGCCTCCGACAGGTATGAGTATGAAAAAGCTTTGTGTGTTCAAGTGTAACACTTGAAACAAAGGCAGGTTATCCTTTCGGATAACGTAATTGTATTATAATGACAAAATGTGTCTAAATTGTGAGTAAAAGATTAAAAGAAAGTAAATTTACTTAACGAATCATGAAGAGACGTGTCTAAATATGGCCGATAATGCCGCGGAGACAGACAATAAATTCCACGACGCGGAATTGCCAGAGACCTGCCGCAATATTGCCGGAGTTTGGCGGGAAAATTAAACTTAAATGAGCCCTAAACGTCTGGTATACTATAAGAAAGATGTGATCCGGCTGTGTGCAAATTCTGGAATGAAATATGCTGACAGACGGGGTCTTTACCAAATGAGAGAAGGACGGGGAGGTTCACTATGAAGAAAGAGAAAATGATATTCGTACCCGCAGCATTCCTTATGACGGCAATGCTGGCATTTCCGGCAATGGCATCGGAGAAGATCGAGGAGGTTACGATCGACATCAATGCAGTGCTGACAGCTTCAGACAATCTTGAGGTGGAAGCGGAGGTATCGGATGACGGCTGTTATGTGGATGAAGTATCCGTCACGAATGAGCCGAGTGGGGACTGGGATGATGACACAAAGCCAAAGGTAAAGATCACCATTGGAGCGGACAGCGATTATACATTTTCAACCGGACTCAGTAAATCGGATGTATACCTTGGAAATGACGAAAACAGGGTGACTTCCGTTACGAGAAGCTCCTCGAAATTATATGTCTATGTAACGCTTCAGGAAATTTCGGAGATTGACACGGAGTATGATGATGAGGATTATGAACTGGATGCCTACGACCTGACCTGGGATGACAGTTATGGCGGCGTTGCGTACTGGGAAGGAACGGATTACGCGAAAAAGTATCAGGTACGTCTGTACCGGGACGGAGATATGGTGGGATCCACCTATACAACGACAAACAACTATTATAATTTCTGCGGATCCTTTACAAAAGAAGGAAGCTATACGTTCCGGGTAAAAGCCGTCCGTGGAAGTGATGAAAGCAGCTGGCGGGAATCTGAGCCGAAGGATGTTGACCGAAACGGGGCATCCGCGATCTACGCAAACCGGACAGCAGCCTCCAACTACTATGGAAATGGGTCTTCAGGCTCCGGAGACAGAACGGGTACCAGCGCTTCCAACACGGCGGACGGTGCATGGCTTCGCGACAGCGTCGGCTGGTGGTGGTGCAATCCGGATAAGACATACCCGGTGGCGAACTGGAAGCTGATCAACCATGTATGGTATTATTTTAACCAGCTCGGCTATATGGCAGAAAACCAGTGGGTCCTCAATAATAACCAGTGGTATTTCTGCGGCTCTGGCGGGGCGATGGTGAAAAATCAGTGGGTGCAGACGAACGGCGCGTGGTATTACTGTGGAGAATCCGGAGCAATGCTCACGAGCCAGATGATCGGCGGACAGTATTATGTTGATAAAAATGGCGTCTGGGTGCAGTAGAATAAAAATTTCAAAAACCCCTTTAAAAACAAAGGCCTTTCGTATATAATAAAAACTGATATTTCGCGTCCTGTTGAGACTGACAGAGGTATTCAGACCGGATACCTGTTTGCAAAGCAGCGGGGAAAACAACAGGGTTTTCTTAAATATATAGGAAATAGAGAGAAGCGAGGCGCGTCCCGGACGACGGGATGCGGAAATAGATTCAGGAGATATTCAGTTAGAAAGACAGGAGGAAGACAACAATGATGATGTCAAATGACATTGGAATTGACTTGGGTACCGCCAGCATCCTTGTTTATATTAAAGGAAAAGGCGTTGTTTTAAAGGAGCCGTCCGTAGTAGCACTGGACAGAGAGACAAATAAAGTAATTACCTTCGGTGAGGAGGCGCGTCTGATGATCGGACGTACTCCGGGTAATATCGTTGCGGTAAGACCGCTCCGTAAAGGTGTAATTTCCGATTATACCGTAACCGAGAAAATGTTAAAATATTTCATCAACAAGGCGGTAGGAAAGAGAACTTTAAGAAAGCCGCGTATCGCGGTCTGCATTCCGAGCGGAGCGACAGAGGTTGAGAGAAAGGCCGTTGAGGATGCAACTTATCAGGCAGGTGCCCGTGAGGTCTGCATTATCGAGGAGCCGGTTGCGGCAGCGATCGGTGCAGGAATCGATATCTCCAAGGCATGCGGAAACATGATTGTAGATATCGGAGGCGGTACTGCAGATATCGCGGTGATCTCCCTCGGCGGTACGGTCGTAAGTACATCCATCAAGACGGCCGGAGATGACTTCGATGAAGCTCTCGTCCGCTATATGAGAAAGAAACATAATCTTCTGATCGGTGAGAGAACCGCCGAGGAGATCAAGATCAATATCGGCGCGGCTTACCGCCGTCCGGAGCTTGTGACGATGGAAGTCCGCGGAAGAAACCTTGTGACCGGCCTTCCGAAGACCATCGTTGTCACATCCGACGAGACACTTGAGGCGTTAAGAGAGCCGGCTATGCAGATCGTAGACGCTGTACACAATGTATTGGAGCGTACCCCACCGGAGCTCGCGGCCGATATCTTCGACCGTGGAATCGTTCTTACCGGCGGCGGATCCCTGATCTCCGGACTTGACGCCCTGATCGAGGAGAAGACCGGAATCACGACAATGATCGCGGAGGAGCCGCTTACAGCGGTTGCGATCGGAACCGGTAAGTTTATCGAGTTCGCACACGGCGGAAAAGGCGCAGAAAAATAAAAAATGGCAACTGTAACAGGCTATGTGGAAAGAATCAAATACCGCAACGAGGATAACGGTTACTCGGTCTTAAGCGTGGCGGACGGGGGAGAAGAATATATCCTCGTCGGCACATTTCCCTACATCAGTGAGGGAGAGCGGATCGAGGCGACAGGCCGGATGGTGGAACACTCCATCTACGGTGAACAGCTTGCGGTGGAGAGCTATGAGATAAAAGCTCCCGAGGACACACTGGCAATTGAACGGTATCTCGGCTCCGGTGCTATCAAAGGCATCGGAGCTGCTTTAGCTAAAAGGATCGTAAAGAAGTTCAAGGCGGACACCTTCCGGATCATGGAGGAGGAGCCGGAACGTCTCGCCGAGGTCAAGGGCGTCAGCGAGCGCATGGCGATGGAGATCAGCAGCCAGGTGGAGGAAAAAAGAGATATGCGTCAGGCCATGGTGTTCCTTCAGCAGTATGGGATCTCCATGAACCTTGCGGTGAAGATCTACCAGCATTACGGTCCGGGAATGTACTCTGTGATCCAGGAGAATCCGTACCAGCTGGCGGATGATATCCAGGGGGTGGGATTTAAGATCGCGGATGAGATCGCGGCAAAAGTAGGTATCTTTACCGACTCCGATTACCGGATCCGCAGCGGCCTCTTTTACGCCCTGCTCCAGGCGACGGGAAACGGCCATACATATCTGCCGGAGGAGGAGCTGTTTGCCAACGCATCGGCACTCTTAAATGTGGAACCGGAGCACATGGAAAAACATCTGGTGGATCTCCAGATGGAGAAGAAGCTGGTGGTGAAGGAAAAGGATGGGAAACGGATCGTTTACCCGGCGCAGTTCTACTATATGGAACTCAATACGGCGAGAATGCTGCATGATCTGAATATCCACTCGAAGATCAATGAAGAGAACGTGAAAAAACGGCTCAAAAAGATCACGGAGGCGGAGAAGATCGAGCTGGACGAGCTTCAGGAGCAGGCAGTTCTGGAGGCTGTGAGCAATGGTCTCCTTATCATCACCGGAGGTCCGGGAACGGGTAAGACGACCACCATCAATACGATCATCCATTATTTCGAGCAGGAAGATATGGATATTCTTCTGGCTGCCCCGACTGGCCGCGCAGCGAAGCGCATGACGGAGGCGACAGGATACGAGGCGAAGACGATCCACAGACTTCTGGAGCTTACGGGCGCTCCGACGGTTGATCAGAAAAACAACGGCAATTCCGGCGAGAACCGGCTGGAGGGCATGCATTTTGAGCGGAACGAGGAAAATCCTCTGGACGCGGATGTGATCATCATCGATGAAATGTCCATGGTGGATATCAGCCTGATCCACTCACTCTTAAAGGCGGTGAATGTAGGAACGAGGCTGATCCTTGTGGGCGATGTAAACCAGCTTCCCAGCGTGGGACCGGGAAATGTTCTCCGGGATATGATCGCTTCTGAGGCGTTCCCTGTGGTGAAGCTCACAAAGATCTTCCGTCAGGCGGCCCAGAGCGACATTATCGTCAATGCCCATAAGATCAACGACGGGGAAACAGTTCCTTTAAATAAGAAGAGCCGTGACTTTCTGTTTATCCGGCGCGATTATCCGGCGGATATTGTGAAGGATATGATGGTCCTCGTGCAGGACAAGCTTCCGAACTATGTCCATGCCGAGATGTCAGATATCCAGATCATGACGCCGATGCGGAAAGGCGCTCTCGGAGTCGAGGCGTTAAATAAGCAGCTTCAGGAGAAGTTTAACCCGCCTGCGCCGAATAAGCAGGAGAAAGAGTCCGGCGGGACAATCTTCCGTGTGGGAGATAAGGTCATGCAGATCAAGAACAACTATCAGATCGAGTGGGAGGTCCGCAACCGCTACGGAATCCCGGTGGATAAGGGCGAAGGCGTTTTCAACGGGGATACGGGGATCATCCGCTCCATCAACAGCTTCGCGGAGACGATGGAGGTGGAATTTGACGAGCGGCGGATGGTGGAGTACAGCTTTAAGCAGTTGGAGGAGCTGGAGCTTGCCTACGCGATCACGATCCACAAATCCCAAGGAAGCGAATATCCGGCAGTGGTGATCCCGGTCCATTCGGGACCGCGGATGCTGATGACGAGAAACCTGATCTACACGGCGGTCACGAGGGCGAAATCCTGTGTCTGCCTCGTGGGAATCCCGGAGGTGTTTCAGGCGATGGTGGATAATGAGGTGGAACAGAAACGGTATTCGGGGCTGAAAGATCGGATTCTGGAGATAACATGAAATTCAATAAAATTCTTGATATTCTATATCCCCGCCGCTGTCCGGTATGCGGGGAGATCACAGGCGGTTCCGGGCGGATGATCTGCCCGGACTGCCTTCGGAAACTTTCGTTTGTAAAATCGCCGGTATGTAAAAAATGCGGAAAAGAAATTGAAGATGAGAGCATGGAGTTCTGTCCGGACTGCATGCGCCATCCGCGTGCCTTTGAGTACGGGATTGCCCTGTTAAATTACGACGAGGTGGCGAGACACTCCATGGCGCAGATCAAGTACAATAATAAGAGAGAGTATCTGGATTTTTACGGGACAGCCCTGACGGCACGGTACGGACGGACGATCCGCCGGATGCAGGCAGATGCCCTGGTCCCGGTGCCGGTCCATGCCACGAGGAAAAAGACCCGGGGATTCAATCAGGCAGAGATCCTGGCACGGGTCATCGGAAAGAAGCTGGGGATTCCGGTGATGCCGGAAATGCTGGTGAGAAATAAGAAGACGCTGCCGCAGAAGGATCTCTCGGCGGAAGAGCGGCTTAAGAACCTTTCCGGTGCCTTCGCGGCGGGGGAGATCCCGGAGGGGATCAGGAGCGTGATCCTTGTGGATGATATCTATACAACGGGCAGTACCATCGAGGCGTGCGCGAGAGCCCTGCGGGCATCGGGAATCAGCCGGGTTTATTTCGTTGTGATCTGCATGACCGGGGGCAGATAGGACAGGAAAAAAGTGATATGCATACAGGTTATAGAATGAGAGAGACTGCATAAATATGCAAAAATACATGCATAAACACTTGCTTTTTGTATAGGCCTGTGGTATAGTGGGTCTCATCGAAAAAGTTGCAAATCCGTATTGGGTTAGAGGAGGAACATATTATGAAAAAGGCGATTGCATTATGTTTAACTGCTGCGATGGCAGCATCACTTCTTACAGGCTGCGGCGGCAAGACTACAGAGACAACGGCAGCAGCAGAGAACAAGACAGAGACAACAGCAGGTGAGGCTGCGGCAGAAAAGAAAGATGAGGCAGCTGGGGTTGTTAAGGTGATCGAATATGATCTTACAGATGAGCAGTATGCATTCGGCGTGGATAAAGACCAGCCGGAGCTGCTTGAGCAGGTAAATGCATTTATCGCAAAGATCCAGGAGGACGGAACCTTCAATGAGATCTGTGATAAATATTTCAGTGACGGCGAGCCGGCTGCAGTAGAATCCGCAGAGTATGATGCTTCTAAGGATCAGCTGGTTGTTGCGACAAACGCGTCCTTTGAGCCGTTTGAGTATGTTGACGGCGACAGCTACAAGGGAATCGATATGGAAATCGCAGCTTTGTTCGCACAGGAGCTTGGCAAGGAGCTTGTAATTGAAAACATGGACTTTGATGCGGTATGCTTATCTGTTGGTCAGCACAAATGCGACATCGCAATGGCCGGCTTAACGATCAACGAGGAGAGAGAAGAATATGTAACTTTCTCCGATCCGTATTATAAAGCATCCCAGAGACTGGTTACACTGGCAGATGATACGGCTTTTGATGACTGTAAGGATGCAGCTTCCGTAGAAGAGGTTCTTAAGGGCTTAAGCGCGAGCGACAAGATTGGCGGACAGCAGGGAACCACAGCACAGTACTTTGTTGAGGGCAGTGATGACTGGGGCTTTGAAGGCCTTCCGGCAGAGTGGGTACCGTATAAGAGTGCATCTCTTGCAGTTCAGGATATGATCAACGGCAACGTGAAGTACGTGATCATTGATGCGGCTCCGGCGGAAAGCATCACAAAGGCGATCAACGCAATGCAGTAAAAATATTGGAAACACCGGTCAGAAAAGCGGGGGCAGGATACGGTTCGCTCCCGCTTTTTGACTGTATTGGAACATGGCAGGAAACGCTGTGTTTTTGCTATCTGGAGGTATTATGGGAAACTTCGGGAACAAATGGAACAAGTTTGTACAGATATTTATTGAGAAAAACGGTTACGTCAAAGTTGTGCAGGGTCTGCAGAATACGCTTCTGATCGCGGTAGTCGGCATGCTCATCGGTGTTTTGATCGGTACCATCATCGCGACGGTCCGCGTCCTGCCGAAATATAAGACACTTCCGCGGGCGCTGAACGCGGTCTGCAGCTTCTACGTAGGTCTCTTCCGCGGAACCCCGATGGTCGTGCAGCTTCTGATCTTCTACTACGTTATGCTGCCCCTTATGGGGATCAAGCTGCCGGGTGTCCGTGTTGCCATGGTGGTCTTTGGATTGAACAGCGGCGCGTATATTTCCGAGATCATGCGAAGCGGTATCCAGTCCGTTGATCCGGGACAGCTTGAGGCGGGACGTGCAGTCGGTCTTGGCTTTGGCCCTGCGATGATCCGGATCGTGATCCCGCAGGCAGTGAAGAATATTCTTCCGACTCTGGGCAATGAGTTTATTGCCCTGATCAAGGAAACCTCCGTTGTCAGCTTTGTCGGCGCGGCGGATCTTTATGTTGCCTTCAACTATATCGGAAGCAACAGCTACGAGTTTATGGTCCCGTATCTTGTCATGGCGGCGATCTACATCGTTCTCGTGCTGGTGATCTCAATTCTTGTTAAACTGATGGAAAGGAGCCTGAAGAAGAGTGATAGACGTCATTGATCTGAAAAAAACATTTGGTGATCTGGAAGTCCTGAAGGGAATCAATGTGACCATCAATAAAGGTGACATCGTTGTAGTCATTGGTCCGTCCGGCTCCGGAAAAAGTACATTTTTAAGATGCTTAAACTGTATGGAGGATCCGACCTCCGGCAGCATCATTTTTAACGGCGTAGATATCGCCGATATGCGCGTGGACATCAATATCCACCGCCGCCATATGGGTATGGTATTCCAGCACTTCAACCTGTTCAACAATATGACTGTGATCGAGAATATCATGATGGCACCGGTCTATGTGCGCTGTAAAGAGTTAAAGAAGGCAAAGAGAAAAGGAACGCTGGCACCTGACGCGCCGAAAACGAAGGCAGCGATCAAGGCACAGGCGAGAGAGGAAGCCCTTGAGCTGTTACGCCGCATCGGTCTTGAGGATAAAGCAGACGTTTACCCGTCCACTCTTTCCGGCGGACAGAAGCAGCGTGTGGCCATCGTCCGCGCTCTGGCGATGAAACCGGATGTGATCCTCTTTGACGAGCCGACGAGTGCCCTTGACCCGGAGATGGTAGGTGAGGTACTGGATCTCATGAAGGAGCTTGCAAACGAGGGAATGACCATGGTCGTTGTCACCCACGAGATGGGCTTTGCGAGAGAGGTTGCAAACCGCGTGCTGTTCATGGACCAGGGAAGGATCCTCGAAGAAGCTCCACCGGAGGAGTTCTTCGCACATCCGAAGAATGAGAGAACGAAGGAATTTTTATCAAAGGTATTGTAAATTTCAGAAGACTTCCTGCTTTTCAATATATGGAAACAGGAAGCCTTTTTTGCACACCCGCACGAAGATGCAGCTTGCCGCAGGCGACCGCAAGAGATGCTTGAATATGCTGTGACACATTCTTGTCTGCACTCGCGCGAGACATCTGAATGTGCCGAGAATCCTCTTTTTTTATAAAAAAACCGTGGGAAAGGCCGTGTTTCTAAAGGAAATGCTTGACGAGCCGAAATTCTTATGGTATGATATTCGGGCGAATGGAAGATATAGGTCTTTTTTTTATGCTCAAAAAACGATAGCAATGAATAGAGAAAAGGCCGCCTTACAAAGAAATTAAACGGAGGTGGAAGTCGTGCGCACTAAGATTACACTGGCATGCACAGAATGCAAACAGCGCAACTACAACATGACGAAGGATAAGAAGACTCATCCGGACCGCATGGAGACAAAGAAGTACTGCAGATTCTGCAAGAGACATACGATGCACAAAGAAACTAAGTAATCCGGTTTGCAAGAAGGACGTGAATTTATGGGAGAAACGGCAAGTAATGAGAAAGCCCCTAAAATGGACTTTATCAAAGGCTTAAAAGCTGAATTCAATAAGATCATCTGGCCGGATAAGGATACGCTTACGAAAGAGACCGTTGTAGTAGTCGTATCAACAGTAATTCTGGGGATTGTTATCGCAGCCCTTGACCTGATCATCAAATTTGGTCTCAATATTGTACTTGGTTAAGGATGAGGTGAAGATATGTCAGAAGCACAATGGTATGTTGTACACACTTATTCCGGATATGAGAATAAGGTAAAGGTTGACATTGAGAAAACAATCGAAAACAGAGGGCTTCAGGATCAGATCTTAGAGGTTTCCGTCCCGCTGGAAGAAGTCATCGAGCTTAAAAACGGTGCTCAGAAGCAGGTCGAGCGTAAGATGTTCCCGGGCTATGTGTTGATTCATATGATCATGAATGATGATACATGGTACGTTGTACGGAACACCAGAGGTGTGACCGGATTCGTAGGACCGGGATCCAAGCCGGTGCCGCTTTCAGAAGAAGAGATGATGAGCCTTGGCTTTAAGACACCTGACGTCGTTGTAGATTTCGCTGTCGGAGATACCGTCGTTGTTACGGCCGGCGCATGGAAGGATACCGTCGGTGTCATTAGAACCGTCAATGAGTCCAAGCAGTCCATTACAATCAACGTCGAGATGTTCGGCCGTGAAACACCGGTGGAACTGAGCTTTTCTGAAATCAAGAAGATGTGACCGTAAACGGACAAAAGTCCTGACCGGTCGTCCGTACCTTTTTTAGGAAAACGGACTTTGTGCCCGCGTGGGAGGGAAATCCCCGACATTACCACATTATTTAGGAGGTGCCTAATTATGGCAAAGAAAGTTACAGGTTATATTAAATTACAGATTCCTGCCGGCAAGGCAACACCGGCTCCGCCAGTTGGACCGGCTCTTGGACAGCACGGTGTTAACATCGTACAGTTCACAAAGGAGTTCAACGCTAAAACTGCTGACCAGGGCGATATGATTATCCCGGTTGTTATCACAGTTTACGCTGACAGAAGCTTCAGCTTCATCACAAAGACTCCGCCGGCTGCTGTATTATTAAAGAAGGCTGCAAAGATCAAATCCGGTTCCGCAACACCGAACAAAGCAAAGGTAGCTACTCTTACAAGAGCTGAAGTACAGAAGATCGCTGAGCTCAAGATGCCAGACTTAAACGCTGCAAGCATCGAGGCTGCTACAAGCATGATCGCTGGTACTGCTCGTTCCATGGGTATCACCGTAACAGACTGATCGTAAGCAACTGAATGGAGGACGGACCTCCATATACAGCAACAATCACGTGGGAGGGAGGACTCCCGACACTACCACAGGAGGTTTTTTATAATGAAAAGAGGAAAAAGATACGTAGAAGCGGCAAAAGCTATCGACCGCGCTACTCTTTATGATACAGCAGATGCAATCGCATTAGTTAAAAAGTCTGCTGTTGCTAAATTTGATGAAACAATCGAGGCTCACTTAAGAACAGGCTGTGATGGCCGTCATGCTGATCAGCAGATCCGTGGTGCAGTAGTTCTGCCGCACGGAACAGGTAAGACTGTTCGTATCCTTGTATTCGCTAAAGGACCGAAGGCTGATGAGGCTCAGGCTGCAGGCGCTGACTTCGTTGGAGCAGAGGATTTAATTCCGAAGATCCAGAACGAAGGCTGGTTAGATTTTGATGTAGTTGTTGCTACACCGGATATGATGGGCGTTGTTGGACGTCTTGGCCGTGTACTCGGACCGAAGGGCTTAATGCCGAACCCGAAGGCTGGTACAGTAACAATGGACGTTACAAAGGCTATCAAAGAGATCAAAGCTGGTAAGATTGAGTACAGACTCGATAAGACAAACATCATTCACGTGCCAGTAGGTAAGGCTTCTTTCACAGAAGAACAGTTAGCGGACAACTTCCAGACGCTTATGGATGCAATCAACAAAGCAAAACCGAGCACAGTAAAGGGCGCTTACTTAAAGAGCGTTACTCTTACTTCCACAATGGGACCGGGCGTTAAGTTAAACGTAGCTAAGTTAACAAACTAAGCGGAAATGTCACCTGACGGTGACATCCCCCTATTGATAAAAAAGACAACTGCTCCGTGCCTGCGGCACTCTCGCAGTTGTCGCCTGCATTCGTAATCCGGGCTATCGCCCTGCTTACTCATGCAGGCTTGGTTGTCAAATGCCCATTCAGCCTTGCGTGCAAGCACGCAGTCTGTATGGTCGCTTGACAACACTTTTTTGCAAAAATTGATTGACAATCCGAATATATTATGATAAAGTATTCGAGTATTGAATGCCGAAGACAGCAGGTGCCGTAAGGCGTAAGGTAAAAACACCTGCCGAGGAACGTACAAAACTCACACAGAATTTTGTAAACCTCTCTGTCTGCGGACGGAGAGGTTTTTTTCCGAAAAGCGATATAAAATGCTGTGACGGCGAATCCAATACTAAAATAAAACAGGAGGTAAACCATTCATGGCAAAAGTTGAATTAAAGCAGCCGGTAGTTGCTGAGATCGCTGAAGTCCTCAACGGAGCAAAGTCTGCTGTAGTCGTTGACTACCGTGGATTAACTGTTGAGCAGGATACTGCTCTTCGTAAACAGTTAAGAGAAGCTGGTGTTTCTTATAAAGTATATAAGAACACAATGATCCGCTTCGCTGCAAAGGGAACTGAGTTCGAAGCACTTGAGCCGCATCTTGAAGGACCGACAGCACTTGCTGTTTCTAAAGAAGATGCAACAGCTCCGGCAAGAGTATTAGCTGAGTTCGCAAAGAAAGCTGACAAGCTTGAATTAAAAGGCGGCGTTGTAGAGGGAACATACTACGATGCAGCAGGTATCGGTGTAATCGCAAGCATCCCGTCCAGAGATGTTCTTCTTGGAAGACTTCTTGGAAGCATGCAGTCTCCGATCACAAACTTCGCTCGTGTTCTCAACCAGATCGCAGAGAAGAACGGCGAGGGTGCAGAGGCTCTGGCAGAGGCTTAATTGCCATCCCGGATCTGCAAACAGAAAAACGCATTGCGTGATTCTGTTTCAGGCAGCATGAATATGCTGTTATATCAATTGTGAAAACAAACGTGAATATAAAATTATATGGAGGTAAATTATAATGGCAAAGTTAACAACCGCTGAGTTTATCGAAGCTATCAAGGAATTATCCGTATTAGAGTTAAACGAATTAGTAAAGGCTTGTGAGGAAGAGTTCGGTGTATCCGCAGCAGCAGGCGTAGTAGTTGCAGCAGCAGGCGCTGGCGCAGCAGCAGAGGAAGAGAAGACTGAGTTCGACGTTGAGCTTACAGAGGTAGGCCCGAACAAGGTTAAAGTTATCAAAGTTGTTCGTGAAGTAACAGGTCTTGGCCTCAAGGAAGCTAAGGACGTTGTAGACGGCGCTCCGAAGGTTCTTAAGCAGGGTGCATCCAAAGACGAAGCTAACGACATCAAGACAAAACTTGAGGCTGAAGGCGCTAAGATTACTCTTAAGTAATCAACTTTTATACCTTGAATGTTTTAAATCCGCAGGTTGGGGAACCATCCTGCGGATTTTTTTCGCTTTTGAGGATTGTAAGCAATTTGGCGGTGGAAAGACAGGCGCTTATGTGTTAAAATGGATAGCATGAAAATGGCATTGCCTGCCCATTACCCGGATAAGAAAGATGCCAACATACATGCGCGTGATGCGGCGGGACAAAAAGGAGAAAGAAATGATTGAGGAATTAGTAAAGAGATATCCGGTCCTGGAATCCATAAAGGATCAGATCGGGGACGCATACAGGCTTTTAGAGGCATGCTATGAAAACGGCGGAAAGCTTCTGATCGCCGGAAACGGCGGAAGTGCTGCTGACTCAGACCACATCGTCGGTGAGTTGATGAAAGGCTTTGTGAAACGCCGTCCGGTATCTGCAAAGCTTGCAAAGGCTTTAAAACAGACGGACCCGGAAAGAGGCGCAGAGCTTGCGAAAAAGCTTCAGGGCGGACTTCCGGCGATTGCGCTCACAAACCATGCGGCACTGTCCTCCGCGTTCGCGAATGATGTGGATGGAACCTTATCTTATGCCCAGCAGGTAAACGGATACGGAAAAGAAGGAGATATCTTTCTGGGGATCAGCACATCCGGAAATGCGGAAAATGTAATGTATGCGGCTGTGACTGCAAAGGCAAAGGGACTCAAAGTTATCGGTCTCACCGGAAAGACAGGAGGAAAGCTTGCGAAGATCGCGGATGTTTCCATCATCGTTCCGGAACAGGAGACCTACAAGATCCAGGAACTTCATCTGCCAATCTACCATGCGTTATGCCTGATGCTGGAAACGCATTTTTTCCAGGAGGAAAATTAACATGATGTTTCATACCTTTGTGATCAGCGCCTACCAGGAGTCTCCATATCTGGAGAGCTGCATTAAGTCCTTAAAGGCGCAGACGGTACCGTCTGAGATCATCTGCACCACCTCTACACCAAGTCCATATCTGACGAAGCTGATGGAAAAATACCAGATCCCGCTGTATGTGCGGGAGGGCAGAAGCGATATCCAGGAGGACTGGAATTTCGCCATTTCCAAGGCCAGTGGCGAGTTTGTGACCGTTGCCCATCAGGATGATATGTACAACCGCCATTACACCGAATATGACCGGGTTCATGACCGATGCGGTTACCGTGAAAAATGGAAGATTATACCATTGGGGAAGCAAGGAGATGGTGAAGAAGCTTCTTCGCCTGCCTTTGAAGCTTCACCGTTATTCGGATAAAGAGAGCATCAAGAAGGGCGTGTTAAAGCTGGGCAATCCGGTGATGTGCCCGTCCTGCGCCTACCGGAAGAATTATCTGCCGGATCCTATTTTCCATTCCGAGCTTCATTTTGCCCTGGACTGGGACTGCATGATCGATCTGGCCAAATGGCCGGGAAGATTTATCTGTGTGGAGAAGCCTCTTCTGTACTACCGGGTACATGAGGACGCTACCACAGGAGCCTGTATCCGGGATCACAGCCGGGAGAAGGAAGAACGGATGATCTATGAGAAATTCTGGTCAAAACCGGTGGTGGATCTGCTGATGCATTTCTACCGGAAAGCCTATAAAGACTATGAGGGAGCCTGATTTATGGAAAAAAAACGGAAACAATGGCGGCTGTCTGAGCTTGACTGGAAAAGCGAAGTGATCGTATTCCTTCTTCTGATGGCATCTGCCTTCTTTATCAACCGGGGTATTAAGATCAAGGGTCTGTTCATGGACGATCTGTATATGTGGTCCTGCTACGGCGAGCAGACCTTCCGTGAGTTCGTATTCCCGGTGGGAGGGACCCGGTGCCGGTTCGTGTTCTATCTGGCGGCTTACCTGCAGATGGCGCTGATCGGGATCAAATTAAACTGGTTCGTTCCCTGTAATATCATCATCAACGGTCTGATCAGCTATACCGTGTACCGTTTTGGCATGCGTCTGTCTAAGAATCGGATACTGGGATTTTTATGCGGATTTTTCTATCTGCTTTCCCGGATGGCCTATTATCAGATCGCCCAGGCCGGTGGTTTGATGGAAACGCTGGCACTGTGGTTTGCCATCGGCGTTTTGTATGGTGTATACCGATATTTGACGGAAAAAGAAATGCCGGAGCGTTTTTTCTGGCTGGCCAATGGACTGTATTTCGGCGTCTGTTTTGTACATGAGCGGTATATGGTTCTGGTGGCGCTGCTGCTGGTGGCGCTTGCTTTAAAGGGTGAGAAAAACTGGAAACGGTGGCTGCTGCCAATCACTTTATGCGTACTGGTGCAGGT
>OGEG01001302.1_pt1 | contig 17722 bp, 9 predicted proteins | sample 1570621 | NCBI WGS metagenome assembly OGEG01 (sample SAMEA2582130, study PRJEB24529) | metagenome | biome: Human gut stool | place: China | collected 2011 | reverse complement strand
AGGGAATATTCCGTTATAAAGACAACGAATTATATTTTTATGAAATCAGCAATAGGAGACAATTTAAGCAGGAATCTCCCAATTGTATTTGTGTCCGTGAAAATGGGGAAGTCTGGATTGGCTTCTGGGGATTAGGAATCTGTCGTTATAATCCGCAGAATGATTCGTTTGAACAGATAGTGGAGGATAGGGACGGACGTCCGTTGGTGGGGAAGAATATTAATTCTATCTGCGAGTATGGCGATTGGCTGATAATGGCTGCCAATGAAGGGGAATTGATAAAATATAATACGAAATCCCATGTCTTGGAAGATATAAAAGTAGCAGGAGCCGATAATACGTTCTATACTACGGTAGCCTATATGAAAGGTAAAATCTGGCTGGGAACCTTCAATGGACTGTACGTCATTGATGAAAAGAAGAACGAAGTCGTTTCGTTGAAGGAAGACCTGATGCGTTCGTTCAGCCTGTCGGATAAGATGATTTATTCGATGTGTCAGGATAGTGAAGGAGGGATATGGATCGGGACATTGTTTGGCGGAGTGAACTACTTACCCAACCGGAATCTGCAATTCGATAAGTTCGTACCCGGAAGCTCCGGAAATTCACTGAATACCAAACGTATCCGTGAACTGGCGGAAGATGTGAAAGGCAATATCTGGATCGGTACGGAAGATGCGGGAATCAGTGTGTTGAATGTAGAGAACGGTGTGATAAGGCAGGTAAAGGACCATAAATCCGGAAATCATCTGGTAACTTTGGCAGTAGTCCCTTTTCAGGATCAGATATATTGCGGGTTGTTCAAAGCCGGACTTGACGTTATTCAGGTTCCGGGATACACTGTCAGGCATTATACTCCGTCGGAACTAAAGATCGGAGAAGGCAGCGTATATGTTTTCCATATAGACAGGAAAGGACGTAAATGGCTGGGAACAGGCTGGGGACTGTATGTTGCCGAGGCTGGTTCATTTAATTTTGTGAATGTCAAGGAGACCGGATACAACTGGATTTTCGATCTGTGCGAAGGGAAAGACGGTTCTGTCTGGATTGCCACGATGGGAAGTGGCGTGTGGAGATATTCGCCTCAGACCGACTCCTATAAAAAGTATGAAAGCAAGGAAAATGAACCCGATGGGTTGAGTTCAAACTCAGTCAGCTCCGTTATGCAGGACAGTAAAGGACGTGTCTGGTTTTCTACCGACCGGGGCGGAATCTGCTATTACAATGAAGAAAAGGATAACTTTGTCACCTATTCAATAAAGGAAGGATTGCCCGACGATGTTGCCTACAAGATTCTGGAAGATGAAGAAGGAAATCTATGGTTTGGGACGAACCGCGGACTCGTTCGCTTTCATCCCGACAAGAATGATATACGTGTTTTTACGACAAAAGACGGGCTGTTGGGGAATCAGTTCAATTATAAATCGGCTTTGAAGGCGCGCAATGGCAAATTCTATTTTGGGGGCATAGACGGACTGGTCGCTTTCGACCCGAGAGAAGCGAAGACGGATGATTTTGTGCCGCCTATTTATATCTCCAAATTCAGTATATATAATAAGGAGGTGACAGTGCATACTGCCGATTCACCTTTGAAGGAATGTATCACGCATACCGATCGTATCGTATTGAATTATGATGAGTCGAATATTAGTTTCGACGTGGCGTTACTCAGCTATTCTACCGCTGAGGCTAACCAATATTACTATCGGATGGCTCCGATCGACAAGGACTGGATTAAAGCCGCTACCAATCAGAATATCTCGTATGCGAAATTGCCTCCGGGACAATATACCTTTCAAGTAAAGGCAACGAGTAACGATAATGGAGGGCAATTTGTCGAACGCTCCTTGTCTATTGAAATACTACCGCCCTGGTGGTTCTCCCCTTGGGCATACGTATTCTATTTTATCTGGCTTGTCTGCGTGGTGGTATCCTGGTTCTTCTGGTATAAACACCGGAAGGAAAAGGAAATGGAAGAGCGTCAGAAACTGTTCGAGATAGAGAAAGAAAAAGAGCTGTATGAGTCTAAGGTCAATTTCTTTACGGAGATTGCCCACGAAGTGCGTACTCCGCTTACTTTGATCAATGGTCCGCTGGAGACGTTGCAGGAGATGGAAATTGCCGACCCTAAGATTCAGAAGAATCTGTCGGTGATTACGCAAAACACCAATCGCCTGCTGACACTGACGGGTCAGCTGCTTGATTTTCAGAAGATAGGCGCTCATAAATTTGAGATGACGATGGAATGTGTGGATATTACGTCGCTGCTTCGTGAAACAGTTGCACGCTTTGAACCTACTATATCCAAGAAGAACAAAGAACTGGCTCTTCATATTCCGGAAGAATCCATAGAAGCGGTCGTTGATAAGGAGGCTATTACTAAGATTCTGAGTAATCTTTTGAATAACGCTTTAAAATATGCCCGTCATTCTATTTGCGTGGAATTGCAGAGAGAGACGGAGGCATTCCTTGTGCGGGTGACCAGTGACGGTGATAAGATACCGGCGGAGATTAGTCAGCAGATATTCGAACCGTTCTATCAGGCAGCGAAAAAAGACTCCGCCTCATTCGGTGTCGGCATAGGACTTCCGTTGGCACGTTCGTTGGCATCTCTTCATAGAGGCAAGCTATATCTGGACTCAGAGCATGAAGATAATTCTTTCGTTCTTTCTGTTCCTCTGGTCGAAAATACCTTGCGGTCTTTGCCCAAGTTGGAAGAGATAACGGTCGAGACAGATACCCTGGGTGAAGGGGTGCCGGTAGAGGCGGAAATGAAAAGTTACGTTTTGTTGCTGGTAGAAGATAATGAGACCATGCTGGAATTTATGTCCGAACGCCTGCTGGAGGTTTTTACGGTGGAAACGGCAAAAAATGGACAGGAAGCACTGGAAGTGTTGAGGAGCAGACGGATTGATCTGGTCATCAGCGATATCATGATGCCCGTTATGAACGGGTGGGAGTTGTGTAAGGAGATAAAGTCGGATATGGACCTGAGCCATATTCCCGTCATCTTCCTGACAGCCAAGAATGATATCGACAGCAAGATCAACGGCTTGAAGATAGGTGCGGAAGCCTATGTAGAGAAACCGTTCTCTTTCAACTACCTCAAAACGCAGATCGTATCCTTGCTGTATAACCGTCAGAAAGAACGCGAAGCATTCTCCAAGCGTCCGTTCTTCCCGACGAATAAGATGCAGATGAATAAGGTGGATGAAGAGTTTATGAATAAAGTGATTCGTACCATCGAGGAAAATATCATAGATACCAATCTGAACGTAGAGCATCTTGCCGAGATTCTGGGCATGAGTCGTTCCAGTCTGCTGCGGAAAATAAAGATGCTTTCCAATCTGTCTCCTGTGGACTTCATCCGTTTAATCCGATTGAGGAAGGCTGCCGAACTGATTCATGAAGGTAAATACCTGATTGGAGATATCTGCTTTATGGTAGGTATCAACTCACCGTCCTATTTCAGCAAGCTTTTCCTGAAACAGTTTGGCATGACACCTAAAGATTTCGAGAAACAAAGTCAGGCAGACAAAGAAAAGATAGACATGCCTTCGTGACCGTCCGGGTGCACTATAACAAATGATGCACAAAAATGAAACATCTGCGGAAAATATGCTTCAGATGTAGTCTGGTGCTGCAAAAATGGTATTTTTTGCAGTGATTTTTATTATACCGCCTATATATATACTCCTACTTTTGCCATCGTTCCGGATAAGGAAAGATAACCCCTTTCGGTGAACGGATTGATTTATCCTTAAATGTGAACTCTAATACTAATTTAAAATTCTGATACATGGAAAAAATCAGGCTTATCTATTTGACTTTGATTTTATTTTGCTGCTGCCAGCTGTCGGCACAGAATAAGACAGTTACCGGACAGGTAACGGCAGCAGGTTCCGAAGAACCGATTATCGGTGCGAGTGTAGTGGTGAGGGGTACTTCCAATGGTACTATCACCGATGTTGATGGAAACTTTTCTCTTTCAGTCCCTGTAGGGAAAGAACTTCAGATTTCTTATATCGGGTATATTACTCAATATGTAAGGGTTCCTAAGAATAATAAGGTGGCTGTAGTGCTGGAAGAAGACAGTAAGGCTCTCGATGAAGTCGTGGTGGTAGCTTTCGGTACACAAAAGAAAGAGAGTATGATCAGCTCCATCGAGACGATCAAGCCCGCAGAGCTGAAAGTACCGTCCAGTAACCTGACGACTGCTCTTGCAGGTCGTATGTCCGGTGTGATTGCCTATCAGCGTAGTGGAGAGCCGGGAAAAGATAACGCAGACTTCTTTATCAGAGGTGTCACGACCTTCGGATACAAAAAAGACCCGTTGATTCTGATTGACGGTATCGAAACGACTACTACCGAGCTGGCACGTCTGCAACCGGACGATATTGCCGCATTCTCTATTCTGAAAGATGCTACTGCTACGGCATTATACGGTGCCCGTGGTGCCAATGGTGTTATTCAGGTAGCCACGAAGGAAGGTAAGGAAGGAGCGACTAAAGTGTCTATTCGTGTAGAGAACTCATTCTCTTCCAATACCAAGAATGTGGAACTGGCCGATCCGATCACCTTTATGCAGCTTGCCAATGAAGCGGTCAGAACCAGAAACCCGCTGGCTCCTTTGGCATATTCGCGTGAGAAGATAGACAACACGATCAAAGGTACGAATCCGTATGTCTATCCTGCCAATGACTGGAGAAAACTTTTAGTAAAGGATATGACCGCCAATCAGCGTGTTAACATGAATGTCAGCGGTGGTGGTAAGCTGGCAAGATACTATATTGCAGCTTCTTTTTCCAAAGATAACGGAAACCTGAAGAGCAATTCGATGAATGGTTTCGATAATAACATTAATCTTCGTTCTTATCAGTTGCGTTCGAACATTAATATTAACCTGACAAAGACGACGGAAGCTGTCGTACGTCTTTCCGGTACTTTTGACGACTATCGCGGACCTCTGGACGGAGGAGATGTGATGTATAAGAAGATAGTCCGTTCCAACCCTGTATTGTTTCCTGCCTATTACCCGTCGGATGCACTGCCTACGGCGAAGCACTTGCTGTATGGTAACGCTATCCGTGAGACGGAGGCGAACTATACCAATCCTTATGCCGAACTGACAAAAGGATATAAAGACTACTCCCGTTCTACAATGGATGCACAGTTTGAGTTAAAGCAAGACTTATCCTTTATCACGAAAGGGCTGAACATCCGTGGATTGTATAATACTTCCCGCTACTCTTATTTCGACGTTAACCGTTCGTTCAATCCTTATTATTATAATGTAAGTTCGTATGATAAAAAGACGAATCAATATAATATCGGTCTGCTGAACGAGAAGTCCAATCCGACAGACTATCTGGGATATAGCGAAGGCTGGAAAGATATACAGTCTACCACCTATATAGAAGCTGCTATGCAGTATAATCGTAGTTTCGATATTCACGAAGTCAGTGGCTTGCTGGTATATCAGCAGCGCGAAAAGATCAATGCGAACAGCGGTTCTTTGCAGAAGTCTCTGCCTTACCGTAATCAGGGTTTGTCCGGTCGTTTCACTTATAGTTACGACAGCCGTTATATGGCAGAGCTGAACTTCGGTTACAACGGTTCCGAGCGCTTCTATAAAAACGAACGTTGGGGATTCTTCCCCGCAGCCGGCTTGGCTTGGGTAATCTCTAATGAGAAATTCTGGCGTCCGATGAACAAGGTGATCCCTAAATTGAAACTGAAAGCAACCTACGGTCTGGTAGGTAATGATGCGATTGGAGACGAGAATGACCGTTTCTTCTATCTCTCCGAGGTAGATCCGAATGATTCAGGTAAGGGATATTGGTTTGGAACCAACTTTGACGAAGGAAAACCGGGAGTGACGGTGAAGCGTTACGATAACCGCCTTATCACTTGGGAACGGGCGAAAAAAGCAAACTACGGTTTGGAGCTTACTTTGTTTGATGCCTTGAATATTCAGCTGGACTACTTTACAGAGCATCGTACGAACATTTTGATGGACAGAGCTTCTATCCCGGCTGATATGGGTCTGGCTGCCAAAGTACGTGCCAATGTGGGTGAAGCGAAAGCAAACGGAGTAGACTTGTCAGTGGATTATAATAAGTTCTTCCGCAATGGGTATTGGTTGCAGGCACACGGTAACTTTACCTATGCGCACAGCGAATTTCTGAAATATGAAGAACCCGCCTATAACGAGAAATACAGAAGCCATATCGGTCAATCGTTGAACCAATGGTACGGTCTTATCGCCGAACGTCTCTTTATTGATGAATACGATGTGCAGAACTCCCCGAAACAAACCTTTGGCGAATATGGAGCCGGTGACATCAAATATCGGGATGTGAATGGTGACGGACAGATTACCGATGCCGACATGGTTCCGCTGGGATATCCTACAGTACCCGAAATTGTCTACGGATTCGGTTTCTCATTCGGTAATCAGCGATTTGATATCTCGGCTTTCTTCCAAGGTTCGGCACGTTCTTCCTTCTGGATAGATGCGAAGGCAACTTCTCCGTTCCAGCACATCAATCCTACGGATGACGATCCTTATCATCAGGATATTCCTTTATTGAAAGCTTATGCCAACGACCACTGGTCGGAAAGTAACCGTAACCTGTATGCTATGTGGCCCCGTCTGAGTACGACAGTGATTGAAAATAACGTGAGAACCAGCTCTTGGTTTATGCGTAACGGTGCATTCCTGCGGTTGAAAACGCTGGAAGTAGGCTACACACTGCCGGAAAGCTGGACGAAGAAGGCCTATATATCATCCGCACGTGTTTATTGCAGCGGAAACAACCTGCTCCTCCTTAGCGGATTTAAACTATGGGACATCGAAATGGGAGGTTCCGGACTGGGATATCCTATTCAGAGAGTCATCAATCTGGGTGTACAAATTAACTTCTAAAATCTAGGAAAGCATGAAAAATAGAATGATATACCAAATGAAGAATAAGGTCAGAAACCTGACATACTTCCTTCTGTTGATTGGAGGAACAGCATTGACACAATCCTGCAGCTATCTGGATGTAGTGCCCGATAAGATAGGAACGATTGATAACTCGTTTACAAACCGCAACGAGGCGGAAAAGTATCTGAATACTTGTTACTCATACATTCCGGGCAATGACAGCCCATACAATAATGTCGCTCTGATGGGTGCGGACGAACTCTGGAGTTATTACCCTCTTACTCCGTACAACGACTTTGGCCCTTGGAAGATTGCACTGGGACGTCAGAATGTCAATGACCCTTTATGTAACATGTGGTATGTATATTACCGTGGCATCCGTGATTGCAACATCTTTCTGGAGAACGTATCAGACATGAGCAAAGTAGGAGATTTGACTCCTTCCATGCGGAAGAGATGGCTTGCCGAAGTGAAATTTCTGAAAGCATATTATCATTTCTGTCTGTTCAGAATGTACGGTCCTATCGTGATTGCTGATGACAATCTCCCGATTTCGGCTACTCCGGAAGAAGTGAGAAAGAAACGTGAGCCGGTAGATAAGGTAGTGCAGTACATTGTAGATTTGCTGGACGAATGTCTGGAAGATCTTCCGAGAGTGATTTCCAACAAAGGTAGTGAGTTGGGTCGTGTGACGCAGATCGCAAACCTGACTCTGAAAGCCAGACTGCTGGTAACAGCTGCCAGTCCGTTGTTCAATGGCAATAAGGATTATGCAAACTATGTGGATAAGGATGGAGAACATTTGTTTAACTCCACCGAAGATCCGACTAAGTGGGATGCCGCCATTGCCGCGTGCGAAGCCGCCATTGAAGCCAGTCAGGACCCGGAATTAGGATTAGAATTATACTCCTACAAAAGCAACCTGATCCTGTCGGATGAAACCAAATGCCAGCTTAGCATTCGCAACAGCGTAACAGAAAAGTGGAATACAGAACTGATCTGGGGACTTTCTTCACGTTCGGACGCACACTTGCAGAGTCTTTGTATGACCCGTGTCGGAGCTTACCCCAACAATATGTGGGGAGGACAGGAAATGCTGAACCCTACAATGGAAGCTACGAATCTGTACTACACAAAGAACGGTGTCCCAATGGACGAAGATAAAACATGGAATTATGCCGACCGTTTCAAAGTAAAGATGCACACCAACGAGCAACCATACGAACTGGCATCTTATTATGAAACAATACAGATGAACTTTGACAGAGAACCTCGCTTCTATGCCAATATCGGTTTTGACGGTTGCACCTGGTATCAGTATAACTGTCCATCAGACAGTGAAAAAGACATCTGGACAGCGAAGAACCGCGCCGGACAAGCACAGGGGAAACTGGGAACCAACAGCTATACAACCACTGGATACTGGACCAAAAAACTGGTCAGCGCCACTTATGAAGTTACCCAAAGCAGCTATACGACCGAAAGATTCCCTTGGCCGGAAATGCGTCTTACTGACTTATACTTACTTTATGCCGAAGCCCTGAATGAGAAAGACGACGCCAACAACCGTGAACTGGCTATCAGCTACCTGGATCAGATCAGAGCACGTGCTGGTCTGAAAGGAATCAAGGAGTCATGGGACACTTACTCCAAGTATCCCAATAGATACAAGACACAGGAAGGACTTCGTGAAATCATCCAGCGTGAGCGTGCTATCGAACTGATGTTCGAAGGCAGCCGTTTCTGGGATCTCCGTCGATGGAAGACAGCCAATAAGGTATTGAACGAGAAGATCCACGGATGGAACTTTGAGGGTGAAACTCCCGCAGAGTATTATTCGCAGAGAACCCTGTATACATTAAAGTTTATCGCTCCGCGTGATTATTTCTGGCCGATTCATCAGAATGACCTGGTAGTCAACCCGAAATTGGTTCAGAACCCCGGATGGTAATGTATGTCTCATTTTAAAATCAGCAGAATATGATATCACGTAAATTTATAATATGGGCTTGCGGCTTGCTTTTCGTTTTCAGTAGTTGCGCAGAAGATATGGTAAAGCCCATTGAAAACGATAAAGACGCCCCTGGCACTGTTCAGGACGTAAAAACAGAAAGCCTTCCGGGAGCTGTGAAGTTCACTTATACACTGCCTTCCGATCCGGATTTGCTGTATGTGTTGGCTAAGTATACTAATAAAACAGGAAAAGTAATGGAGTTCCGTTCCTCGTTTTACACGAACTCCGTTACGGTAGAGGGGTTTGGCGATACGGATACTTATAAAGTAGAACTGTACACTGTAGACCGTAGCGAGAACCGTTCTCAGCCTCAGATAGTGGAAGTCGCTCCGCTGACTCCTCCTATCCTGTCCTGCTACGAGTCGCTATCGGTGGTTTCTGACTTTGGCGGCATGACCTTCGAGATGGACAATAAGTTCAAGTCCGATCTTGCTATCTACGTCTGTACTCCCGATGAGTTAGGCGATATGGTGCTGGCCGAAACATTCTACTCGGCACGTGAAGAGATCGTTTATTCCGTCAGAGGGTATGATGCAGTTCCCCGTCGTTTCGGCATCTTCCTGCAGGATAAATATGGGAATGAGACAGATACGCTGTTCACGGAGCTGACTCCGATCTACGAAAGAGAACTGGATAAGACGAAGTTCAGGGAAATGTATTTGCAGAACGATTCCCGCGTAGATTCGTACGACGGAAAGATGGAATATGTATGGAACGGAAGAATCTCCAAAGATGGTGACAGTGGTGGCGTAGGACTTCACACCGGAACAGGCACGAAAGACGGTCCGGCAGTATTTACCTTCGACCTTGGCGTACTGGCTAAACTGAGCCGTTTTGCATTGTGGGCTATTCAGGACGACAAGCACTTCTATAACGACATGAGCCCGAGACGCTACGAAGTATGGGGATGCGCTACGGAACCTAACCCCGACGGTAGCTGGGATCAGTGGGTGAAACTGCTCGATATGGAGAATGTGAAGCCTTCCGGTTCGCCTATCGGTATCCTGACGGAAGATGATATCGAAGCTGCGAAAATAGGAGATCAGGCAAATGTTCCTCTGGACATGCCGCGTGTACGCTATATCCGTATCAAATGTCTGAAGAATTGGTCTAACAATTACAACATCTGTTTCACGGAACTCACCTTCTGGGGGAATGATAACGAAGAATAATTCAATGAGTGTTAACCGACTGATTAAAGCAGAAAGAATATGAAACAATTTATCAAACATACGCCCTATCTGGTGTCACTACTGATTCTGTTAGGGATTACATCTTGCACAAAGATGGACGAATATCTGAAATATACGGATGGAAAGGAAATTCTTTATACGGGTATTCCTGATTCTATTGCCATGTATTCCGGTTACAACCGGGTGGTCTTCCGCGGAGTACTGGCATCCGACCCTAAAATAGCCAAGATAAAGATATATTGGAACTTGAAACAGGACTCTCTGGAACAGGATATCCGGAGAGAAGGAAATGATAATGTGCTGATTATACCGATTCCTCTGGAAGAAGGGACCTATAATTTCGAAATGCATACCTATGATAAAGACGGATTGCATCCTTCGGTTCCTTTCAACCTTACCGGAACGTCCTATGGTGACTCCTACAAAGACGGACTGGTCAACCGCTTGGTGAAGAAGGTAGAAAAGATAGAAGATGATGTAACGATCGACTGGTCGCCGGCGGAACCGACAGCTCTTTATACGATGGTGCATTACACCGATAATTCGGGAAAAGTACAGGAACTGAAGATCGAAAACAGCGAAGAAGAAACCGTCCTGAAGGATTACAAGAGTATGACCAAGTTTGATGTGCAGACTTACTTCCTGCCGGATGAAATGTCGATTGATACCTTTAAAACGGCAGTTGTCTCTTACGGAGTCAGTGAAGACATTACCGACTTGTATCTGAAGAACTACAAACGTCCGTTTGAAGGAAGGGATAAGAATGCGGATAATAAATGGGGAATACTCGTTGACTGGGACTTCACTCCCAATATCCTGAATCAGAGTAATGGAAAAGGTGGTTGGTCCGAAGACTGGGGCAATTATTCCATCCATCTGGAATCGAAAGACTGGGATGGAGAAGGAATCACGAATGGTAAGGTTTATCAAAGTTTTGAACTTCCGGCTGGAAATTATCAATTGGAGTGTGAACTCGAAGGGGGCAGTAACGGAATGAACGGATATCTGGCAGCCAGCCGCGGCAGCGTATTGCCGGACATTGACCGATTGAAAGAAGAAGCATTGGGATATAGCCAGTACGGTGACTCCAATATGGGCGGAAAGCATCCCCTGACCTTCTCTTTGGCGGAACCTGCTACCGTTTCGGTAGGCTGGGTAGTCACCTTCGGATCGTCTACTTGGATGAAAGTGCTCTATATCAAGCTGATGAATATAGCGGATATAGCCGAATAATTCGGTTCTTATAAGTGCTTGGAATAGTGGATATACACCATATATGCCCTGCATGCAGGGCATATAGATCCAACGCGCAGGACATATATACGCTACGAGTTGGACATATAGATCCAACAACCAGGATATATATGCGCTGCAAACGACATAATTACGATAAGAAAATAAATAATAATACTATAATCAATAATGTGTATGAAGTTTATAACGAAAAAAGGTAAATCGCTGGGTATCGGACTTGCAATGGTTGGTTCATTGTTGGTGTCTTCTTTGCAAGCAGGCCCCGTTTATCTGCATAGTGGTGAATCGATTGTTTCCTGGAAGTTAAAGCCGGAGGCGGAAGTCGGAACAAATGTTCCGGCTCTGCTGAACGCAGGTTATGACACATCATCATGGGTGGACGCTGTTGTACCGGGCACTGCTTTTACTTCTTACGTAACGGCAGGACTGGAAAAGGACCCTAACTTTGGGGATAATATTCACAACGTAGACCGTGCAAAGTATGACCGCAGTTTCTGGTATCGTACAGAGTTTAAAGTGCCTGCCGACTTTGATAAAGCGCTGACATGGCTCAACTTTAACGGAGTGAACCGTAAAGCGGAAATCTATCTGAACGGACACTTGCTGGGGATACTCGATGGATTTATGCACAGAGGACGTTTCAATATCACGGAAATAGTGAAGAAAGATCAGCCGAACGTACTGGCAGTATTAGTTCACATGCCGCAAACACCGTTGGCAAACTACGGCAGTCCTACTTACTTGTCGAGTGGTGGCTGGGACTGGATGCCTTATGTGCCGGGACTGAATATGGGTATCACGGATAAGGTTTATCTCAGCAACACCGGTACGGCAACGATCATCGATCCTTGGATTCGTACAGACTTACCATTACCCAGCCGCACACGCGCCGATCTGTCGGTGGCGCTGGAAGTGAAAAACAGTTCTGACAAACCATCTAAAGTCGTGGTGAACGGTACGATCACCCCCGGTGATGTGAAGTTCACCAAAGAAGTAGACATTAATCCGGGGGCGACTTCGGAAGTGAAGTTCGACAAACGGTATTATCCGCAACTGGTGATCAACTCGCCGAAACTGTGGTGGCCCAACGGATATGGTGAGCCCAACCTGTATACCTGTAAACTGGAAGTATCCGTAGACGGGAAAGTCTCCGAAACTAAAGACGTCACCTTCGGTATCAAGGAGTATAGCTATGACACAAACAACAACACCCTGCATCTGCACATCAACGGTGTACCTGTATTTGTGAAAGGAGCTAACTGGGGAATGTCGGAATACATGCTGAGATGTCGTGGTGAAGAGTATGACACCAAGCTACGTTTCCATCACGAAATGAATTTCAACATGATTCGTAACTGGCTTGGCTCTACTACCGATGACGAGTTTTACGAAATGTGTGATAAATATGGTTTGATGGTATGGGATGACTTTTGGATTAACTCTAATCCCAATCTTCCTTACGACTTGAATGCGTTCAATAACAATATGATAGAGAAAATCAAGCGTGTCCGTAATCATCCGTCTCTGGCCGTATGGTGTGGTGATAATGAGTCGAACCCGCAGCCCCCGCTGGAAGGCTGGATGGCAGAGAATATCAAAACCTTTGATGGTGGCGATCGTTATTTCCAACCGAACTCACATGCCGGCAACCTGACAGGTAGCGGTCCTTGGGGAGCATTCGACCCTCGATTCTATTTCACTGAATATCCTGACGGACTGGAAGGTGATCCGGAGCGTGGCTGGGGATTCCGTACGGAAATAGGTACGGCTGTAGTTCCTACTTTCGAAAGTTTCAAGAAGTTTATGCCGGAGAAGGATTGGTGGCCCCGTAATAAGATGTGGGATTTGCACTACTTCGGTCAGTCTGCTTTCAATGCTGCACCGGACAGATATGACGCTTCTCTTGCCAAAGGTTTTGGCGCCCCCTCTGGAATCGAGGACTATTGCCGTAAAGCGCAGCTTATCAATATCGAATCGAACAAAGCTATGTATGAAGGCTGGCTGGACCGTATGTGGGACGACGCTTCCGGTATCATGACCTGGATGGGACAATCGGCTTACCCCTCTATGGTATGGCAGACTTATGATTACTATTATGATCTTACAGGCGCTTACTGGGGAACGAAGTCCGCGTGCGAACCGTTGCATATCCTCTGGAATCCGGTGACGGACGCAGTGAAGGTGGCCAATACTACCGCAGAAAACTATCAGGATTTGAAAGCGGAAGTGACAGTCTACAATATGGACGGAAAAGCGGTTCCGGCTTATAGCAAATCCTCTGTTGTTCATTCAGCGTCCAATAGTACGCTGGAGTGTTTTACCATCGACTTTAATAAGGAAAGACCGAACCTGGGATTGAATCAGAAAGTAGTTGTTTCCTCTACTTCCGAAGGCGACCCGTCAATGGCTGTGGATGGAAAGAAAGATACCCGCTGGTCAAGTGCCTACCGTGATAACGAGTGGATATATGTTGATTTGGGCAAGGTACAACCCGTTGGCGGTGTCCGTCTCGACTGGGAGGCATCTTATGGAAAGGAATACAAGATTCAGGTATCGAATGACGCCCAGCAGTGGGAAGAGGCTTACAGCACGAAAAATGGAATCGGTGGTGTGGAGCTGATTACTTTCCCCGAAAAGGATGCACGTTATGTACGTATGTTCGGGTTCAAGAGAGGCTGGTGGTACGGATATTCTCTGTGGAGCTTCGATGTGCTGGGAGGAACCGGTAAGAGCGAAGGTTTGAGCGATGTACATTTCATCCGTCTGAAACTGAAGGATAAGAACGGTAAACTGATTTCGGAAAATAACTACTGGAGAGGAAATGACCGCAGAGACTTCACTGCTCTGAACCAACTTCCGAAGGCCGAACTGAAAGTTTCTTCCAAAATGGAACAGAAGGGAGAGAAGGCGGAAATCCGTGCAACAATCGGACTGCCTAAGTCTGCCAAGAGTGTAGCTTTTGCCGTACACGTACAGGCTGTACGCACAGTTGACGGTGAACGTATTCTTCCGGCTATCATGAATGATAATTATTTTACGCTGATGCCGGGTGAAAATAAAGAGATTACTATTAACTTTGACAAGTCTTTGTTGAAAGGCGGTTCTTACAAATTACTGGTTACACCTTATAATAACTAACTTGCTATGACACTGAGAAATATAACTTGTGCTGTAACTTTATGCCTGCTTACCCTTTCGGGACAGGCTGTCGGAAAGACGGAGGGACCACCTTATAAGAATAAATCACTTTCCATCGAGAAGCGTGTAGACGACCTGATGGGACGGATGACACTGCGTGAAAAGGTTCTGCAATTGCAGAACCGGGGCGCAGGCCGTCTGGACGAGATAGACCGTATATTCAACGGTGAGAGTTATGGCTGTACCCACGAAATGGGTACGACTGCCGCCGAGTGTGCTGCCATGTACAAAGAACTGCAACAGTACATGCTGACGAAAACAAGGCTCGGAATCCCCATTATTACTTCTGTCGAAGGCATTCAGGGAATCCTGCAAAATAATTGTACGCTGTTTCCGCACGCTTTGGCGCAGGGGAGTACCTTCAATCCTGCTCTGATCCAGCGCATGACCGAAGCTGCGGGAGAGGAAGCCAAAGTAATTGGTATCCATCAGATTCTCTCGCCCGTACTGGACATTGCCCGTGAACTTCGCTGGGGACGTGTAGAAGAGACCTTTGGTGAAGACCCTTACCTTATTTCCGAAATGGGTATTGCCTTTATCAATGGATATCAGAAAAACCGCATCACCTGTATGCCGAAGCATTTTGTAGCGCACGGCACTCCCTCCGGCGGATTGAACTGTGCGCAGGTCAGCGGTGGTGAACGGGAACTGAGAAGCTTGTATCTCTATCCGTTCCGTCGTGTCATCAAGGAGACGAATCCGTTGGCATTGATGACTTGTTATAGTGCTTATGATGGAGTAGCCATCACAGGTTCTCCTTATTACATGACAGATATTCTTCGTGGTGAACTCGGTTTCAAGGGGTATGTTTATTCCGACTGGGGATCGGTGGACCGCCTTAAAACCTTTCATGCTATCACGCCCGAAACCGATGAGGCCGGACGCCTGGCATTGGAAGCCGGGGTAGACTTGAACATCGACTCTGCTTATGATAACTTCGAACGGATGGTACAGGAAGGCCGTCTGGATATAAAATACATTGACCTTGCCGTTCGCCGTATCCTGACGGTTAAGTTTCAGTTAGGGCTGTTTGATGCGCCTTATGGCGATCCGAAGGCAGTGAGTAAAGTTGTCCGCAGTGCGGAGAAAGTGGCTTTGGCTAAGGAAATAGCTGACGAGAGCGCTATTCTGCTTGAAAATAAGAATCAGATTCTTCCTTTGGATTTGGCTAAGTATAAGTCAATAGCCGTAGTAGGTCCGAACAGCAATCAGACGATATACGGAGATTATGCCTGGACTACCAGAGATACCAAAGAAGGTGTCACTTTGCTTCAGGGATTAAAGGAGGTATTAGGAAATAAAGTAACGGTTCGCCATGCCGAAGGATGTGACTGGTGGAGTAGTAAAAAGGATAAGATAGCGGAAGCGGTGGAAGCCGTTCGCGGCAGCGATCTGGCAATCGTTGCCGTCGGAACACGCAGTACCTATCTGGGCAGAAGTCCGAAATATTCCACTACCGGAGAAGGATTCGACCTCTCTTCGCTGGAACTTCCCGGAGTACAGGAAGAACTGTTGCAGGAAATCAAGAAAACCGGAAAACCGATGGTTGTCGTATTGATAGCCGGCAAACCATTGGCTATGCCTTGGGTAAAAGAGAATGCCGACGCACTGTTGGTACAATGGTATGGCGGCGAACAGCAGGGACGTTCGTTGGCGGATATCCTCGTAGGGAAGGTCAATCCGTCGGGACGACTGAATGTATCTTTCCCGCGTAGCACAGGCAATACTCCTTGCTTCTACAATCATTTTATCACAGACCGTAATGAACCGTTCGACCAGCCGGGCAGTCCCGAAGAACCGAAAGGACATTATATCTTTGACGCCCCCGACCCGTTATGGAGCTTTGGCAGCGGACAGAGTTACACTACTTTTGAATATGTGGATTGTGCGTTGAGTGATTCTGTATTGACCGACAAGGATCAACTGACGGTAACGGTAAAAGTGAAGAACACCGGCAAGATGGATGGCAAAGAGGTAGTGCAACTGTATGTACGCGACCGCTTCAGTTCCGTGGCTACTCCTATCCGCCAGCTGAAAGCATTCAGGAAAGACCTGATCAAAGCCGGTGCAACAAACACTCTCACACTGAAACTTCCCATCTCGGAGCTGGCACTTTGGAATGCCCGTATGCAGGAAGTGGTGGAACCGGGAGAGTTTGAGATTCAGATAGGAAGTGCCGCTGACAATATCCACTTCACGAAGGTGATAACTGTGAAGGGAAAATGACACCGAACGACAAAAAACGAAGAGGTCTGTTTCTGACGATAGGGTTGTTTATACTGCCGATTCAGCTGGTCATTAATCATTTCTATGGCGGTATTACGGTGAAATCTTTCATCGTGATACTGGTTGGCTGGCTGATCAGTATAGGCATGTTGTTTCTGGTCTTTCGTTCGGCATGTAGAAGATGAAGCTTGAGTATATACTTAAAACAATGATTATGAATACAAGAATCCTTTGCGTATGGATAGCGCTTCTGACTTGTCAGATAGCGGGTGCACAAACAAAGAATGTGACATGGGGAGATCAGGGAAACGGCACTTATATCAATCCGATATTGAATGCGGACTATTCCGATCCGGATGTCATCAGGGTAGGCGATAAGTATTATATGGTAAACTCGGACTTTCATTATATGGGCAGGCCGGTGCTGGAATCCGATGATATGATTAACTGGAAGATTATCAGTCAGGTGTACCGACGCCTGGACTTTCCGGACTGGGATACGAACGGAAATTATGGAGGAGGCTCATGGGCCCCCTCTATCCGTCATCATGACGGGAAGTTCTGGATTTACTTCTGTACTCCCCGTGAAGGGCTGATGATGAGTACGGCTACCGATCCTCACGGCCCTTGGTCACCTTTGCATTGTGTGAAACGGATTGGCGGATGGGAAGACCCTTGCCCGATATGGGATGACAATGGTCAGGCTTATCTGGGACGGAGCCAGTTGGGAGCCGGACCTATCATCTTGCATAAGATGAGCGCCGACGGGAGGACCCATCCCATCAGAAAGTTTAAAATACTCGCGCTCGTACTCGTATCTTCCGCCACCACATGGACCCCGTTGGCATCTAAAAGACGCTCTGCAAGATCAACATCCGGGATTCTTACCGTATAATACTGGATGAA
>OGEG01001297.1_pt1 | contig 17780 bp, 10 predicted proteins | sample 1570621 | NCBI WGS metagenome assembly OGEG01 (sample SAMEA2582130, study PRJEB24529) | metagenome | biome: Human gut stool | place: China | collected 2011 | reverse complement strand
ACCAATAATTTAGTAGGCCATTTATACATCAATACCAATACAAAACCAAGCAACGCATACACCAACAAAATATCTACACGGACTAATAAACCATGAACAAAACCAATCACAAGCAACAATACCAATCGCCATAAGAAACGAGGACGGAAATCAACCCCTCTTTGAGCTGCCCGGTCCATCTGGATAAAGAAGCTCAAACCAAACAGGCAAGAAAATATAATGAAGAACTTGCCAAACACCAAATAATTAATAAACCACCGAAAAATCTCATCCAGCGTCCCTTCCCAAGGGAACATGGCTTGGGGAGCCATCGTACCCATAGCGCCAAAATGCTGCATCCCATGAATCAAGCAAATACCAATCAAGGAGAAGCCGCGCAGAGCGTCGATTACCGTAATACGTCCGCCGGACGAAGCGAGTGTCTTATTCATTTCCATATCCGTAATAATTTTTATTCCTATTCGTTTTTTCAAGTTTGATAACGCGAAAGTAAATGGCGGCACCAAACGCCGCAATACCTTCAAACTCCAAAACGAAAACAATATGCCTTATCACGAATATCCCTATGTTAGTGATTCATATAATATTTGATTACACGCAATTGTTGTTCCAAGGCACGCCCGATATTCTGGCAGGTGAAATCTTTGTCCATCGCCTGCTCCAAGGAGACCGGATAAGGAAGAAGTGGCAAGACCGCCAGAAACCCGCATGTATTAAGCGCTTCCACCTCCTCCACGGAACCACCCATTACGATAACCGGGATATCCTGTCCCATACCTGCCTGCAACACTCCGAATGGGGTCTTTCCCATGCAAGTCTGTTTATCCAGTTTACCTTCTCCCGTAATAATAAGATCCGCCCCCCGTATACGTTCATCAAAACGTAAGGCATCCAGAACCATCCGGATGCCGGGTTTGAGTTCGGCCTTTAGAAAAGCGACAAATCCTCCACCTAAGCCACCTGCGGCTCCCGCACCCGGAATGTCGTCTATCTCTATTCGTCCCGTTCTTTTTATGACTTCCGCAAAATTTCGCAAGCCCTCATCCAGCAAACGGACCATAGCGTCGTCCGCTCCCTTTTGGCGGGCAAAGACATACGCCGCCCCTTTCTCACCATAAAAAGGGTTATTCACATCGCAGGCTATGGTAAATGAAGTTTCCCGCAATTGCGATAATGCCCTTGAGCAATCTATCTCATAAATCTGATTAAGGATCTGCCCACCCAATCCCAGCTCATTCCCTTTTCTATCAAGAAAACGAAAACCCAAGGCCTGCAACATACCGGTTCCTCCGTCATTCGTTGCGCTTCCTCCTATTCCTATCAAGAAATCCCGGCAACCACGATCCATAGCGTCTTTTATCAACTCACCGGTTCCATACGTCGCTGTTCTCAAGGGATTACGCTCCGACACAGGCACTAACGTAAGACCACTCGCCGTCGCCATCTCGATAACCGCCGTACGATTATCTCCCAGTATCCCATAAGTGGCCTCGACCGATCTCATCAACGGATCATGTACGACACAAGATACGGCTTCTCCACCCATCGCCGTAATCAAAGTCTCCACGGTACCTTCTCCCCCATCCCCAACCGGGATTTTCACGACCTCGCAATCCGGAAAAACCTTATGGATCGCCAACTCGGCACATTCAGCCACTTCAATAGAAGATACTGAGCCTTTAAATGAATCGGAAGCAACAACGATTTTTTTCATTTACCAACCTTTTTATAAGATGAAAAATAAGATGCCCAAATATATAAAATAGGAGTGTCCTTTTCCGAGGACACTCCCATAAACTTAACTAGGTATTCTTTATTTTGCCCGTGTACATTTGATTACCTCTTGATTGATGTATTTAACCTTCTCCAGATCCATCTTTTCCACCTTTCGGTCATAAGTGACCAAGCCGTTTATCTCATGTTCCACATCTGTAGTCTGCGTATAGATGGCCGTGCTTAGTCCGAAATAGTTTATCATCTGCTCTAGCTCGGTAAGCATTAATACATAGGTATCGGTCAAGATTTCTCTATTCAACATCATCTCATAAGCGTCATTGCGTACAGGCCACATATGCCCACGCACAAATAGACCTTTTCCTCCGAATTCGCCAAGGGACGCAGCACGTTTATCATCGGGACGGGGGATCGCCTTAGGCTCGATCTTGCCATAATGATGCATATCCACGAAATCTCCATTTCCGGGATCTCCATAAGCTTTCCGATAGCCCGGAGCGTAATTATATCCCGACATACCGTTTACCCAACGATTCGGATCGTACTTTTTCACCCAAGCTGTGATGTCTGTCGCTTCAAAGGCTCCCCAATTCTCATTAAACGGAACCCACATCACGATAGAAGGCGAGCTGACGTGTTGGTCGATCATCACTTTCAATTCGTCACGGAACTGTTTACGAACCGCCACGGAATCCTCACCATCAGGCTCCCAAAGATTCGGCATATCTTGCCAAACCATCAAGCCAAGCCTATCACAATGATAATACCAACGTTGAGGCTCTACTTTGATATGCTTGCGTATTACATTAAAACCCGCACGTTTCGCCAGTTCTATATCATACAACAAAGCCTTGTCGGTAGGAGCGGTAAATGCGCCATCGGGCCAATAACCTTGATCTAAAAGACCGATATGGAAAACAAACTCCCCGTTCAATAAAGGCCGAAGCACACCATCTACCTTTCCCATACTAACAGAACGCATACCAAAATAAGAAGATACCTCATCTATTATCTCACCCTTTCGATCTTTCAACTGTAATTTCAAACCATACAAGAAAGGATCATCCGGACTCCATAGACGGGGTTCCCGGATAGGCAAGTAAAAACTCATATTGGAATTTCCTTCGGTTCTTGCCACCTCTGAAGTACCATTATCCGCGATAGCCGTTACCTTTAACTCCTTATCCTCCGTATAAGCAATTACTTCCAACCGATTATTTTTTAAATCGGGAACAAGCTTAATCTGAGAAATATATTGTTTCTCTACCGGTTCAAGCCAAACGGTTTGCCAGATACCGGAGGTAAAAATATAATCTCCACGTGAGCCGTTCTTGCCCGAAGCGGCCCGGCCGTCGTTAGGATCATAAGCACCTACCACAAGGACATTTTCACCGGATTTCAAATAATCAGTAATATTTAAACTAAAAGCATCGTACCCTCCCGTATGGGTACCCACCTTCTTACCGTTGACAAACACAGACGAGATCCGATCTACAGCCCCAAAATTCAACAATACATTCCTGCCCTTCCATGCTTGAGGAACAGAGAAGCTACGCTTATACCACAGGCAAGTATCACCCCCACGAGCTATACCGGATAATTCCGATTCCGGAGGATACGGCACACGTATCTTTTCTACTTTTGCGGGAAAGACTGGAGGGGTGGTTGCCGTAACAGGATCAAGCAGGTCTTTTCCTCCCATATAATCCCATATACCATTCAGATTCAACCATTCCGAACGCACCATCTGCGGACGCGGATATTCCGGTAAAGGAATCTCAGCCTTCAATGCCTCCTCTGTCCATGGAGTAGGCAATGTGAACTTCTCTAGGATTTGCGCCTTTACGGAGAAGAGATCTCCCCCAAAAAGAAAGGAGCAAAGAGCTAAACAAACAACGGTAATCTTTTTCATAAACCAACTATTTAAATAATTCCGGATAATATTTCCGGATCAAATCTTGATCTTCTTTCTCCAACTTATCGATCAAGACCGGCTTATCTTGCGGGCGGAGACCTTTTTGGTTGATTTTGTTGATCAAGCTCCAATCCTTAGCCGGTTTTGTCGGGGTCGGATCGGCAGGTTCATGAGCCGGCAAATCATAGCGGGTAAAGTCGATGACATAAGCCGGGGAATTTTTCGTATGCCAATCACGTAATAAGGCCAAGCGGAATTCCTTATTCATAAACCATTTTATCTCCAAATTATTATAAGAGTCTCCCAAACCAGAGCCACGTTCTACGAAGCGATAGTTCCAGTCGTCGTTCGATTTATATTGTTTTCTCCAAAGTTCGCCAAATTCTCCGAACGTAACGAAATGAGTATCCGGCCAGCGTTCCTTGGTACCCGTTACCCACATCTTCATGGCATCACAGATGAGATCCTTCCCGAACTCATGTACCATCTGCGCCTCCCAGATATTGGCGACCCAGCCAAAGCCATTCAACTCAAGACCTTTATCAAAGTGAATCGCTTCCGTGTGCATCACCTCACGATGCCCCAAGTCAAGCCCCCAACCTTTGTACGTCTCGATCGGGCCGACACCTCTACGGCTGTTGTATCCATCGATACCATGTCCGGTCTGTCCGCTACGGCGGGCACAGATGAAGTCCATCGTCCAGCCATCCAGATTCACGCAATCGATGAAATCGCTTTTTCCCTGCGCCGGCTTGCAGAAGTGTTCCGTCGAGGGATAGAAAGGATAAGAAGGAGAACCGTCAGCACCACCACCGTCTATATTATGCTGGCTCCAGATCACGGCGTGCGCCACATGGATGTTCTCTTTCTCCGCCAGATATCTTAGATTATCGGCCGATAAGAAACCTCCCATAATCGATTGGGGACGATAACCATTTCCTACCATTTTAGAAATGATCTCTATCGCCTCCGACATCTCACGGTTTACCCGCTCACGGGGTAGATACATCGCAGGAAAATAACCGGGGAAATAAGTAACCTCATCCCCATATTTCTTTTGGCACTCCACTACATAATCACGGATCTCCCGGTAATTCTTCCGTCCGTCCTCCAAGGCATTCATCGTGAATCCCCATGTAAGACGACCGTTCGGGTTATTCGTGGCGAAAGCCTCCCGCAAGGCCCGCACTCCCTCAAGCGTATGCCAATCCACCTCATCGCGGGGATGTAACTTGACATCCCGGGAGACTTCCCAAGGCGTCGTACGTATCATGATACATAAGGTGACAAAACGATTTCCTTCTATCGTCAGCGGTTCCGTATTCGCCGGGACGACCACAGGATCCGCCGCCCTTAATTGAAAACCACTGAGCACAGAGACCATCCATACGATCGCCCATTTTCTCCAAACTGATATATTCATATTACTTTCTCGCATTTGTACAATCTATTACTATTTCCTGATCCGACGGAAACATCCTAAAGACATAATCCGAACCAGATTCAGGTTTCCTTATATGGCCTTTTTCGCAAGTGATCACGTAGTTAAAACCATCGAAGCTAGCGTTGACCGCCTTATCCTCTATAACGGTGAAAGGTAGCTCCTTCCCTGCTGCGGCCTTTAGCTCTAAAGCCCATGAGAAATCCGCCTCCTTTGACAGAGCGGCTACCTCGAAGCGGGTCTCATAGAAGGTGATCTTGAAAGCATGGCCTTTTGAGTCTTCGGCGGAAACTACCAAGGTATCCTTGCCTATCTCCGTCACTACCGGATGGTCCAAGGTAAGTTCCTCCTTATCTCCATCCTTGTCTAATCGGACGATCCGAAGCCCGGCACGATCGAGTCCCTCGCTCCACATGAATCCGTCCACGACGGGCAACGTATAGAATAGGAACTGGTTCCCGTCTCCGGGCTTTTCCAGATAAGCCGACTTATAGCTCTCGTCGAAAAGATGGATATCCCTAAAGCGGAACGTTCCCTTCTCCCACAATAAGTTCGCCCGATAATAACGGCTGTTAAACCAGACCGTCTTATTGCCTTCTCCACGGACATCCGTCAACGTAGTGACAGCCGTCGCCGGCGTAACCTTGAAGCATTCCTTGAACCACGCACCGGATTCGCCCAGCGTCTCCACCCGGATCTTATTTTCCTTCCTCAAGGAGTCCAAGATAGGGATCTGCATCTCCAGTCCCTTGCTCATATTACTCCACGTGAAAGAGTTCTCCTGTCCCGCTTGCGCATAATTGAAGGCCAGACAAGGCTGATCCACGATCGATTCCAAGAAATAATCCACCCAGCGGCGATCCATGCCCGCCTTCTCATACACGGGTTCCAAGGAGATCACCCCTTGACGCTCTTGTCCCAGACCATCATCATACTGATAAATAGGATCACTGCCCAGCATACGGAAAATAGGAACGGGGATTTGCCCCTCCTCGGTCTGCGCCGGCATATAGGCGTTTACCCGGCTCGGGTAATAGGCTTGGTTCCAGTAACCACCCCATAGGGTATAACCATCCGTCCCCACTTGGTCCTTGCAGTTGCACGACGCCACGATCTTATATTTATCGTACATATACCCCAAGGTATGCGCATCGATAAACCAAGAGCCGATCGATTTCGGGTACGTGCCGAATATCTCCTTGAACTTCGCCATATAGACATCCACCAGTCGCTCCCGTTCTTCTTTCGTATATCCGGTGCTGAAAGCGATATTCGCGTGCGAGACCCAAGAATGCTCGCCACGCCACTTGATCCCGGCGGCCTCGATCTGCGGTTGCGTAAGTTCCCACCAAGCGCCGATCTCGGAATGATCATTGAGTTTACTTTTCAACAGATCTTGGTACAATGGGTTGATCAACGCATCGTACTGCAATAAGAAGGTTGCCGGTAAATCATATTTATTCACCAATTTCACTTGCTCACAAACCGTCTCGTACAATAAACTATCAGCGTTCTCCACCCGGTAATCTGTCTGGCGGATGAAATTGATGATGTTGATAATACGGGGAGCAGCCGCACTCTCAACCGGTTTCTCTCCCGCGCTACGGCATCCCGCACAGCAGAAGACGATAAAGCATACAAGACCTATCTTCTTTATGAATGACATTCGATTCAATTTTAAATTCATTTACTCTCATAAAATATTCTAGAAATGGCATTTCACCGGTGTAAAATCATTTTTAGAGATCTAAAAAGCATTTCGCAAGGGTGCAAAGCCATTTCTTAAACCTAAAAATGGCATTTCACAAGCGCAAAGTCGTTTTTAGAAATCTAAAAGGTACTTCGCGAGGGTGAAAAGCCATTTCTTAGATCTAAAAAGGCATTTTACACCAGTGCAAGGCCATTTTTACCGGAATATAAGGCATTACCCTACCACCCCGGGTTGTTCGGAGCCAAGTTCGGGTTCAGATACAACTCATCCAACGGAAGGGAATAATAGTAATGCTTCGGGGTCACAAAGTTACGATTCTCCGCCGGTTCCACAACCAAGAAACCATTTTCGTCTGTCAAACCGGGATTTCCCTCGTTCAAGACATCCAAGTTCTCGTATTCCGAACCTTTCAGCTTAATGCCTTTTATGGCACCTATCAATTCCGTCTCAGCCGTCTTCCAACGTCTCAAATCATCCCTGCGGAAGCCTTCGAACGCTAACTCGATCGTACGTTCCCGACGGATCTCCGTCCGCATATCCAACCCATTGCTCTTCACGAAAGCGTTGGTCAGAGGAGGCATCTCCACGCCTTTCCGGGAACGGATCACATTGATCGTCTTGTTCAAGATGTCATCGCTGATCGCCCCGTCTTTCTCGTAAGTGGCCTCAGCCAATATCAGCAATACCTCCGGATAACGGATGATGTGATAATCATATACATCCTTGTCAGAAGGAACGGAAGTCTCCGCCATATATTTCCACAACTTATAACCCGTACGTGTCTCGGGACGTATAGTAAATTGCGGCGGGCAAGTCAAGGCGCCGTCTTGCGGACTGATATAGTCGGTTCCGGGCATCAAGAAGGTCTGTTTCATACGAGGGTCACGATTCTCGTATTCGCTCTTGATCGTGGCATATCCCTCAAATCCGGAATTAGCGTTCTCAATTGGCAATCCCGTACTCTTACACAAATACATATCTGCCAGCTTACGGGTAGGCGTCCCTCGCCATCCCCAATATACAGGGCATGCGTCGCTATGGTGGCGGATATCCGTCTCGTACCGACTGTCGAAGATACCTTCTTTTGAATTATCGCCCGCATTGATAAACAAGTAGCGGTAGCTCTCCTCACCAGAGCCTTCATATAAAGCATACTCACCACTATCGATCACTTTTGTAGCGGCATCGATCGCTTGTTGCAACAACTGCTGATAGTCCGAACGGTGCTGGTGATACTTCGCCCACGTCCCGGCAAACAAGGCAACCCTCGCTTTCAACGCCAAGGCAGCGCCTTGGGTTACACGTCCCGCCTCATCCGAGCTTAACTCACTTTGCAAGGGTAGTTTAGCATACACCTCGTTGAGTTCCGACAAGATGAAGTCTTCCACCTCCTGTTGCTTATTCCTAGAACCATACAACTCCGGGGAATCTACGGTAAGCACCTTCGTCAAGATAGGAATATCGTTGTATTTCGCCATCAACCGAAAATGCGAGTAAGCACGGAAGAAACGGGCCTCAGCCACATACCGCTCGATCTCCGAGGGATCGCCCTCGTACGTCTGGCTCTTCTCGATAATCATATTGCTCTGACGCAGGTCTATGAAAGTAGAGTCCCATAGGGCATCCGTATTCGGGGCGATCAACGTACCGTTGCTCGTCGTATTCTCGTTCAACTCATAGGCGATATCGCTATCCGTATCCTTCGTGCCGAACGTCTCGGTACGTGTGTAGAGCCAATTGACCTCTTTCTCGAAATCATCCGGGGTTTTCCAGAATAGCTCGTCCGGCATATTATCTTTTGGCAACAGGTCTATATCTTGGCAACTTGACAAGAACAAAGCGGAAACAATAAAGCTTCCCAATATTATCCGATAGTTTTTCATGACTTTTCGCTTTAATTTTTAAAATACGACATTTATACCAAATGAATAATTACGGGTAAACGGATAGGAAGTAATGCTACCGCTGTTCTCCTCCGGGTCCCAACCATTTGGCGTGTTATGTACCTCAAATAAATCCTCGCCGGAAAAATACACCCGCACCTTCTGCAAACCGGCCTTCGAGGTCAAAGTCTGCGGGATCGTATAACCGAACTGCAAGTTTTTCAAACGAGCATACGCAACGTTAAACTTCGTGTTCGTAGATACATAATAATTGTAGTTTCGTTTATCCTTCAACGTGATCGCCGGATACTGGGCGTCCGTTCTTTCCGGGGTCCAAGTCTTTCCATACCAATACTCGGCGGATTGATACCATGCCTCTGGCATCGGGCACCGACTCTCCCCTTCCAAGAACATCGTCCTACGGCCGACTCCTTGTATGAAAGCACTCAAATCGAATCCCTTCCAAGCCATACTCAGGTTAAAGCCGAAATTATAACGCGGGTTCTTGTCACCCAAGTATTTCACGTCACCGGAGCCTTCTTTACCATCACCTAATACGGATAGCTTCCCGTCTCCATCCAAGTCCTTGTACATAGCGTCACCTACGCTCAAGTCACCCGGGATACCCCCTTCCGAGAAACGAGATTTATACGCCTCCAATTCTTGCTCATTCTGGATGATTCCATCAAATTCATATCCGAAATAGGAATTCAACGGATATCCGGTCGGAGTCTCGTTATTACCTAATTTGATCAGGTTACTTCCAACCCGATCCACGACTTTGTTTTTCGCGTCACTGATATTAAAGCGAACCGAGTAGCTGAAATCCTTGATCTGATCCCTCCAGCCTAGAGAGATTTCCCATCCATGAATACTTAAATGGCCGCTGTTCGTGCTCGGAGCGTCCGCACCTAACATAGAAGGATAGGTCTTCGGGATAAGCATGTTTTTATTCTCTTTCCAGAAGTAGTCGAACGATCCATATAAACGGTTATTGAGCGTCGAGAAATCAAATCCCACATTGGTTGTCTGGATCGTCTCCCATGTACGAGAGGTAGAAATAATATTTCCAGACGTAGCCATTTGTCCTTTTACGCCAGCCCCGAAAGGATAATAATCGTTCGATAAAGAGATCAATTGAATATAATCATACAATCCGATACCAGACTGATTACCCATCTCTCCATAAGAAGCCCTTACCTTCAAGTCCTCGAACCAACCCAATCTTTTCATGAAGCCCTCTTCCCCGACACGCCAAGCCGCGTTTACACCCGGGAACCATCCCCAACGGTGATCCGGATCAAAACGGGAACTACCATCCGCACGGATCGTTCCTTCGATGACATATTTATTGGCAAACGTATAATTCACTCTGGAGAAGAAAGAATTAATCGTCCACTGATTTCCCTCGCTCCAAGCGTTTTGATCTTGGGCGCTTCCCAATTGCAAAGACATATTTTCTTGTTGGTCGAAGTTAATACGCTTCGCCGTGAACCTATCATAGTTCTCAGACTCATGGGAAGTACCGACCATCACGCTTAAATCATGCCGGTCATTGAAGTTCTTTTTATAATCAGCATAGAGCGTGAAGTTCTTGGATAAAGTTTTCTGGTAACGACGCTCCGCACTATTCGGCGTACGTTTCTCCCGGACCTCGTTATTATCCCAATCGTAATTGATGATTTTCTTGTTCGTCACGTTCTCATCCTGATCATACTTACGGATCACGGCTTGCCCCACCAATTGTAATCCGTCGATCACTTTCCAGCGTAATTGGTTGTTGACCGTTATATTACCTGTAGTCTTATTCACCATACCCCCGTCTTCCAATACTTGAGCCGGATTATCGAAACCCTCGAATGTATAGAAAGTTCCCGACGGATTGTACATCGGAGTCCAAGAGCGAGTCTTATAAATCAGTTCCCATATATTTTGTCCTTCCGTCAAACCCGAAGAATAGTCCCTGTTGCTTGCCTCATAAGCTAAATTAAGATCGTAAGTCAAGTTCTTGAAGATCTCGACGCTCGATTTAGCACGTACGAAGTAACGCTTGTTCACATCCTCACCAAATTTAGGGATACCTTCCTCCCGCTGATGGCCTAAAGACAACATATACGAGTATCTCTCTCCACCGCCGGAGATATTGACATTGTAATTCTGCATATTACCATTGCCAATAAGCATATCATTCCAGTCTTGATCCTTGAAGAATTGCGGATAACCGGTCCAACGCCCCCATTCCGCATCAGTCAACACCAGATCACTATTCTGCCGGATCAGGTCCAATTGATCTCTCGTGTATTCTGGAGTGAATGATCCATCGGTGATCTCCAAGGCCATCTCCGCATGTTGTAATAGATTCGCCGGTTTCCTTAACAACGCAGGAGTCTTAATAGAGTAATATGCATCAAAAGCAACAGATGTCTTCTGATTGCGCTTACCACTTTTCGTTGTCACCAGAATAACACCATCCGAGGCACGAGCACCGTAAATAGCGGCCGTACCATCTTTCAATACGGAAATATTCTCGATATCGGAAGGATTGATCATATTAATGTTTCCCTCCGCTCCATCAATCAAAACAAGGGGAGTACCACCGTTGATAGAAGAGACATCACGAACCTTCATGGTCATGTCCGAACCCGGAGCGCCTCCGGCACGTGTAATCGTCAAACCGGGTACCTCTCCCTGCAAAGCCTGAGCCGCATTCTGAACCGGACGAGACTCAAACGCTTTCGCGTCGGCCGTAGATACGGCACCACCCAAGTTCGCTCTTTTTACCGTACCGTAACCGACAACTACAACCTCATCCATTTGCAAAGCATCTTCCCGTAACTTCACGTTCAAATTCGCTTCCTTGCCGGGACGCAATTCCGTCATGGCATATCCGATGTAAGAGATTTGGAGGACACCGTTTTCCGATACCTCCATTGTAAATTTTCCATCAAGGTCCGTAACCGTTCCGTTGGTAGTACCTTTCTCAACTACGTTCGCACCGATAATAGGTTCTCCATTCTCGTCGGTCACTACCCCTTTTACCAAATTCTTCTTTTGTAAAACCGCCTGTGAAGAAGGAGCGGCTTTCTCGTTTTTTGTAGAAGGATTAATTAAGATGAAATTATTCTCGGTAATCTCATACTTTATCCCTTCCTGCTCGAAAAGACGCTTTAAGATAGTTTCTACCGTCTGCTCTTTCACATGTACAGATACTTTCTTATTCAGGTTAACCTTCTCGCTCTCGTAGATAAAACGGAAGCCAGACTGTTTCTCTATCTTGAAAAGAACCTCCTTTATTGTCTGGTTATTAACGTCCAAAGACAACTTTGTCTCTTGCGAATAGACAGAGGCCGAGATCTGAAGTGAACATGCGATAGAGAATAATGTCGTCAATCTCATAATAGACAAAGTTTTTTTAAGGACCGGAGACTCTTCCGGCCTTGCTATATTCCAAAAATTCATATATTTGTAATTCGATTGTTTGTTAACACTAGTGTTACGAGCACTAATTTTAATGATCAAAAAGATGACGGGGAATGTTCCAGCATTTCCCGTTTTTCATGTGTATTCATGCGATTCCTGTTCTTTACTTCATAGGCAGACTTTATTTAGAGGTTATACTTATATTTTTTCCTTTCACGTTATAACTTATATCACTCAATCGGGATAGTACACCCAATATATCCGTTATGGTTTCCTCCTGTATGACTCCATCGTAATGTATACTATTCCCCAAATCCTTTTGAAGATGGATGGTTACATCGTACCTCCTCTCCAGATATTTGCAGACGGAAGCTAGCGGCATATGATCCATATAGAGTTTATCTTCCAGCCAACTGTACGAATGAGATAACACACCCGATGTCGGTCTCATCTTGTTGGTTTGCTTATCGAAAATCGCCATGTCACCGGCGTTCATTAACAACTTATCATTCCCATGATCCAACTCGATACAGCCTTCCACCAACGAGGCTTCAACTGTTTTTTCATCCGTATACGCTTGCAAATTAAAAGAAGTTCCATGTACCTTTAAGCGTAATCCATTGCTCATCTTGATCACGAACGGTATCTTGTTCTTCGAGACATCGAAGAAGCCCTCTCCTTGGAAATTCACTTCCCTGATATTCTCCTTTGCGTTATAGGAATACGTAATATCAGATCCAGAATTCAGCTTAACAACGGAACCATCCGGCAAGACCACCTCCGATCGGCTTCCGTAATCAGCGGTCATTCGAACCAGCATTTCCGGCTGTTTATCAAATACTCCCATTTTCGAAAGCCCGAGGACAAGCAATAAAGTAGCCGCCACTCCTGAAATGATATATCCGATATTCACCAAGCGTTTCCGCTTATTATCTCTCTTCTTATTGATACGATCGATCTTATCCCATGCGTATTGAGCATTAAAAGTTTCTCGCTCCAGATAAGAGCCTGTTTCTTTCCAGATCTCTTTATACCGTTTAAAATCTTCTTGATTAGACTCATCCTCAGCCAACCATTCATCCAGAACCGGATCCACGATCTCTTCATTCATCCTCTCCGATAAATGGTCAACGATGTGTTCTCCTATTTGCTTTTTCTTCTCCATGAGTCTAGTCTTTATTTAAATGACACCACAAATAAAAAAAGGTCCTATACGAACCTTGAAAATTTTCTCATTATTTTATACCTCCTTCATCTCCAGACATTCCTTCAACTTCTGTAAAGACATCCATATTTGATTTTTAATTGTTTTCACGGATATAGATAGTTTCTCCGATATTTCTTTCTGCTTCAATCCTTTTACCTTGTGAAGAAGTAACACTTCTCTGCTCCGATCCGGCAAATGGTCTATACAATCATAAAGAGCGATCCTAAACTCTTCTGTCTCCAGTTGATTATCCTCATAGGATAGAAGTGACAGGTCTTGATTCTCAGATAAACTTCCAGTCTGCGCCTTTGAACGGATAAAGTTCAAGGCTAAATGTTTAGCCATCCGGTATAGATATCCTGATACATTTTCCTTTATCTCTATTCTCCCCCTATTTTTCCATAAATTCAAGAAAAGCTCTTGAACGACATCCTCTGCGTCATTTCTATCCATCAATAGACTATACACATACTGACAAAGACACCCGTAATAACGATCAAACAGTTTGTTATAACTGATATAATCATTATTACCGATCGCTATCATTAAAATCTTATCGGCATGAACTTCCTGCATATAATCTTCATTTATCATGAATATTCACAATCGTCTTTACAGGTAAAAGAGTTTCGGCAAGACTATGGCTAACAAAAAGAAGAACGAAGATATAAAGCGAACAGAATCAGTTTGTAACCGAGGTTTAAAAAGATGCTTAGTTGATAGATCTGAGATTTCATAAAAAAGGGGATAAGATTATAAATATATGTGGTATAATGATTTACAGTTTATCAACAAAACCATAGTCTTGCCGAGACTCAGTTGTAATAGATCTCAGAAATATATTTTACAAGGGATCAATCGTGTCTTTCCTCAAATCTCCTGTAACGCAAATGTAGAAAAATTATTATTCGATTGGTTATTTTAATATTTATTTTCCTGCAAAATTATTATTTTTGGAAAAAACAGAACGCAATCTCCGATTTTATCTACGAATAGTTTAAAATCTAAGTTGTCATGAAAACATATGCTGAAAGAAAACAGAGAACACCGCATACCCTTGTTGGTCATGTTGGTAATTCCAAGCAAGCATCTTTGTGTGAAATATTACAGTCTTCTCATGATAAGTTGCTTGAGAGGAAGGCTATTCAATGTCAAATAAATAATAACAGTCCGGGAACTAAAATAAAAGACGAGCTAAAAATACCATCAGTCAATAATTTTGTACCCATTCAACGATATGCTACCTTCACGGAAGGTGGGAAAATTTATAATATTTCCAATTCTGGCCAAGCTATTTGCGGCTTGGAATATCCAAATCACGAATTGTATGTATTAGATTTTAATACTATTATGCAAAAGGAAGGTGCTATGATTGAGTTTGTGCCAAAGGAAAAAAGACAATTTACAAGACTCAATTCAACATACCGTACAAAAGAGTATACCCGGGTAGAACCGAAATGGAAAAAGGAACATGATTTTTCGAGTAAAAAGTTAATTTCAAGTTTTTCAAATCTTAATGATGTTACAGGTGGATATAATGAAGAATTTAATTCGCTCTATCAAGAGGTGAACGAGATAAGAAAAAGCAGTGAGAATTTAAGGAAGTTCTTTGTTCAGTTGCAATTTAAATGGCCGGCCGAACAGAGTCAATTTACTTCTGTCTATGAAATGTATAAAGAAATTCACATTAAACTTACCTCTTGGCTCTACCCAGAAAGAGGTAAAAAGCCTGTAACTGGAAGTTATGATACCTTGATCGAAAATTTAACCACATTGAAGTCTGATCTGGAAATAGCCTTATCGCCCTCTTCCTATATACCTACCGTCTTTGATAATAATAGTGAAAGGGATGATGTCCACGAGATGTATGGTCCGATTGTAAATAATATAGATTCCCTTATATCGAAATTACGACAAATAAAGAGTCGTATCTCAATTGATACCTTAGGTCTATGTACCAGAGAGGCATTTCTTTACGAACAAACCCACTCTGAAGAGGTTAAAATGCCCAGAGGGTGCGATATGGTTGCCTCTCTGTTTGGCCGATACGAAAGTCAAAGTAAATCTAGCATGTTGAATTTTACAGTGAAAGATAGTACCGCTCATCATTACGCTACCATTATCTCCCAAGACAATTCGGATTATATAACGATAGAAGGGTTTGCCAAAAAGAATTATGCGGGTGTAGACGATACTTGGGAATTTTTTATGCATGGACATTTTAATACCTCTCCCGAACAAGCATTTACGGATTATACGAAAATAAGATATACTTATTTCGATCAGTTTAAGGGAGGAATCGATCCAACAAGACCCCATACATCCAAAGAAACAGGTAATTGTTATTCTGATACAATTAATTCTTTTATGGGTAATTATTATAAAAAGAATGAGTAAATAGAACCTCTATAATATTTCTACAGAATAGGAGGCGACCTCTAGCGATCGCCTCTATTTTTCTTAAAGTTTTTCTATTCTACTTCTACCACAACCATTACAGGAAAATGATCAGATGGCGTACGAGCGACATACTTCTGCATGGAAACTTCTTTAGGGAAGTTCGCATCCTGTTCCTTTTGAGCGCTTTCTTTTGCTTCCGAACGATACGTATCCGTCAAGACTCCGTACTTTTTCACATCAAACTCTTTCGTAAGGAATAAATGATCGATACGACTATCTGCTTTGCGGTCCGCATGGAAGGCATTAAACGTACCGTTGGGTACATACCGGAAATCCGCTATCTGATAAGAATCCCGCATAATACCGGAATTGTCCAGTAATAAGTAGGATTCATTATGTTGATCCACATTAAAATCACCTGTTAGAATCGCCGGTAGCTTCTCCGGAAATTCTTTCAACTTCTTAAGGATAAGTTTTGCGCTTTCCGCACGGGCCTGTACGCCAATATGATCCATATGTAAGTTAAAGAACAAGAAAGTAAAGCCGGTTTGTTTATCCCGAAATTTACCCCATGTGCAAATACGGGGAAGAACGGCATCCCATCCCTTATTGGGGCGATCGGTTATCGTAGACAACCAAAAGTCCCCATGATCCAGTACCTCAAACTTCTCCTTACGATAAAATATGGCAGAGTGTTCCCCATCATCACGCCCTACCCCGATATAATCATAACCGGGCATCGCGTTTTTAAGGTCTTGCAATTGCTGATACTTGCCTTCTTGAGTTCCGAAAATATCAAAACCGTGAAACTGAATCAACTGGGCGATATACGGATACCGTTGCCCCCAGCCATTACCATTCGTCGAGTCACTCGCATTCGCGTTACGCAAATTATAAGTGGCAACTACCATAGACTCCGCCTGCAACGCAAACACGGAGCAAAGGAGAAATAAGAAAGAATAAATTAGCTTCTTCATACCTTTATAATTATTTTTAACATCCTAATCCTTAAACTCAAAATTCAGCCTCAATCATAATCGGGAAATGGTCTGAAGGGTAATGACCGTATTGGAACTCATTCAACGTACCATATTTATTCACGTGAATATTCTTGGTAACGAAAATGTAGTCAATTCGATTCTTCATTGGAGCATTCAAATTAAATTGATTTGTCGTTCCTACCGTTCCATAGGGTGGTGTTTTTGAGATTTCCCGTGAATCCAACAGTAAACCATCGGATTTCAATATTTGTATAGGCTCAGAATCCGGCGTACCATTGAAATCACCTACACAGATAGCAGGGGAATCCCCCGCTATCTTTTTAATATTAGCCAACATAATCAAAGCAGACTCATGACGGGCCACTTTACCGATATGATCGAAATGTACACTAAAGAAATAAAATTCCTTTCCCGAAACCTTATCCTTCAACTTCGCCCAAGAACAAACCCTCCGGCATTGCGCATCCCAGCCAAAAGAAGGCTTATCCTGTGTCTCCGACAACCAGTAATTTCCCGAGTCCAATAATTTAAACCGATCTTTCTTAAATAAGACCGCGGCATGTTCCCCTGCCTCTTTTCCGTCATCCCGGCCTACACCAACAAACGTATACGTACCATCTTTCACCAAATCCTTCACTTGGTGAATCAACCCTTCTTGAATCCCAAAGACATCAAAATCATGAAAATGTACCAACGACACGGCCATATCCTTCCGATGCGTCCAAGAATCATCCTTATCTCCGTCATTATCATACCGCAGGTTAAAACTACCTACGTTCAACTGACATTTCTGCTGCCCCAATATTCCGGAGCAGAAACTAAATAAAGAAATAAATACTATAACTAGATTTCTCATACTATTCTTATTTTAATTACCAATTGATGGCAATTGGTATAGCGATTAGCTTATTCGTAGGAATTATATTATTATGGTTTATTAAAAGAAAAGAACAATAAAACAGTTAAGCTGAGAAAAATCTCAGCTTTTTTTTATAATAAACACTTGAGTATAGAGGGACTCTATAGTTTATCTTGAAGGTGTAAAGAGAAGAAAATCAAGGAAAGGAG
>OGEG01001273.1_pt1 | contig 18056 bp, 18 predicted proteins | sample 1570621 | NCBI WGS metagenome assembly OGEG01 (sample SAMEA2582130, study PRJEB24529) | metagenome | biome: Human gut stool | place: China | collected 2011 | reverse complement strand
TGAGAGCCACCATTCCGGAGAATGAGAGCCATATATTCCGGTAATTCAGAGCCACAGTATTGGGCTCTATTACATATATTTCCTTTATACTGTAAATACACACCTTTGGTGTGAATACAGATAAAGGAGGTCGTAAGTTATGACCAAGTATCGTGAAATCCTACGCTTGAAAAGCTTAGGATTCAGTGAGAGGAACATCGCACAGAGTTGCGGTGTATCCAGAAACACAGTCGCCAAGGTTTTGAAAAAGGCAGCGGAAATCAATCTTTCATGGCCGCTGGATTTCGACATGACCGACAGCGCACTAGAGGAGCTGATGTTTCCTAAGGATAAGTCGGCAACGAATAAACGCATGCCAAACTTTGACTACATCCGCAAAGAACTTCTGCGGAACGGTGTAAACAAAAAGCTTCTCTGGGTAGAATACTGCGAGGAGTGCCGCATGAGCAGCGAAGAGCCTCTAATGTATTCTCAGTTCTGCTACTACATCCAGAAGGATGAAGAAAAACGCAGGGCTACCATGCATATCCCCAGAAAACCAGGTGAACAGATTGAAGTTGACTGGGCCGGTGATCCTGCCCACATCATTGATCCGGACACTGGAGAAATCACAGATGCATGGATATTTGTAGGTGTATTAACTTACAGTCAGTATGCTTTTGTAAAAGCATATATGAATGAGAAAACTGACAACTGGATCAAAGCTCATGTCCAGATGTTTGATTTCTTTGGCGGTGTCACACCTATGCTCGTTTCTGATAACTGTACAACCGCAGTGAATCATAAAAAGAGTGACTGGTACAACACTGCCTTAAACACAACTTATCATGAGATGGCAGAACATTACAATCTTGCCATCCTTCCAGCCAGAGTCCGGAAACCCAAGGATAAACCGAATGTAGAGGGAGCAGTAGGAAAGATATCCACATGGATAACAGCAGCCCTTCGCAATGAGCAGTTTTTCTCTCTTGCAGAATTGAATGCCTCAATCCGTGAAAAACTGGATGCCTACAATGCTCGTAAATTCCAGAAAAAGGAATGTAGCAGACTCAGTTTATTTCTTGGGGAAGAAATGCCATTACTGGCTCCGTTGCCTGCTACACCTTTTGAACTGGCTGAGTGGAAACAAGCCACCGTCCAGTTTAACTATCACATCGCAGTAGACAGAATGTTCTACTCCGTGCCTTATCAGTATATCAAAAATAAGGTTGATGTGCGTATAACAGATACAACGGTTGAAATATTTTATAATCACAATCGTATTGCCTCCCACAGACGACTCTATGGAAGAAGCGGTCAATATTCTACAGTGACAGAACATATGCCACAGGAACACCAGAAATATCTGGAATGGAATGGTGACCGATTCCGTAAGTGGGCTGATTCGATTGGAATTAACACAAGTAAGGTTGTCAATGCGATACTTACCTCCGGCAGAATTGAACAGCAATCCTACAGAAGCTGCATGGGATTATTGAAACTGGCAGAAAAACATTCGCCAGAAAAACTGGAACAGGCCTGCGCCACGGCGCTCTCTTATTCCGGTAAACCCAGCTATAAAAGTATCAAAAATCTATTGGTTGCAGCAAAGGATGAACCTGATACCGGATCAGAATCATCTCAGGCAGTAAAACCACACGGCATAACCAGAGGAGCCAGATACTATGGAGGTAAACAATCATGACAAATCAAAGTACAATCGATAAACTTATTGAAATGCGTCTGACTGCTATGGCAGATGCATTCCGTATCCAGATGGATGATCCTGCAATGAAGGAAGTTCCATTCGAAGATCGGTTCGGTATGCTTGTTGATGTCGAATATAGCAACCGCAAAAACAATCGTCTGAAAAGGCTGATCCGCCAGGCTGAGTTTGAACAGCCAGATGCCAGCATTGCAGCGATTGATTACCATTCTGGACGAAAGCTGAACAAAGCACTGATCAACCGTCTGGCAACCTGTGAATACATTACAGAATACCGGAACATCTTTATTACTGGAGCAACCGGAAGTGGTAAAACTTACATGGCCTGTGCCTTTGGCATGGAAGCATGCAAGCACTATTACTCAGTACGGTATGTACGACTTCCTGATCTATTATTGGACTTACAGGCTGCCAGGGACAATGGAACTTTCTCGACTGTCCTGAAGAAATACACCAAGCCAATAGTATTATTAATAATGCAAAGATATGCTGAGACATTTTGCTTTGCCAACTCATTACTAACATCTAGCAATAAGGGTTCTTGATCTGCGAAATGAAATCGACCATCCGCTCCCGCTGCGACAAGTCTTTTCTAATTTCCACTTCGTTGATGTCTACCAGTTCCTTGCGGTTCACATTACGGAGATCGGTCTGTGCCATCTGGCGCAGGTTTTCCATGGTGTGATAGGTTCGTGCAGTTGTTTCGGTCATTCACTCATTCCTTTCTGTTTTTGGGGTGGTGTGTCAGCCTCTTTCACTTATAGAATTGGAGAAAGGCCATTTCGCAAGGTATTTCAAAAAATTTTTTGTCTTTTTTCAAAAACACCTTGCGAAACACGCTCTGCCCGATTCTAAAGATAGAAGAACCCGAAAAATGCGTAAGGCAACGGCTTCACCGTAAGTAGGGCAAGATTCGCCTGGAGTAACTCAAAATTCACTTTCGTGATTTTTCGTTACCGGCAATCTTGATGGGGATTCCGCTTCCCCATTCCCTCGGTACGCACAAAATCTCTGATTTTGGCTATCTGGCTTCCACTAAAGTGGTCGCAGCCGACCGCCTACGGCTTGTCGGGATTTGCTTCGCAAATAAATTTGAAGGGAGTTTCTATCTATGGGCAGAAGAAAAAAGTGCGAGCAGATAAAAAGAACAAATAACGTAATGGTACGTTTTACGGATGCCGAGTACGCTTCTATTTCCATTTCTGCTGAACAGGCAGGCTATCCGGTTGCCGTTTATGTCAGGAAGAGTGCGCTGGACGAACGCATCGAAGTCCACTACAACATCACTGCAGAACTTCCCGAACTTCAAAAACTGATTGCTGAGTATTCTGCCATCGGCAACAACCTGAATCAGATTGCCCAATACTTCCACTCTGGCGGTTTCTATTCCAAGTCAATGCAGGACGAGATCAACCGCCATCTCACTGCATTATGGCAGCTTCGGCAGGAAGCAATCAAATTAGAGGGAACCTATCATGGCCGTGTTAAAACACATCGCAATAAAAAACGCTGATTACAGTGCAGCAGTCTGCTATTTGAAATATCAGCATGATGAACGACACTTGAAACCACTTCTTGATGAAAACGGGAACATGATGCTCCGCAGCGAATTTCACATGAATGGAGTAAACTGCAATCCCGACACCTTTGATCTTGAATGCGAAATGCTCAATGACCAGTATCGAAAAAACTACCGATACGATGAAGTTAAGTCCCATCACTATATCATCAGTTTTGATCCGCGCGATAAAGACGAACACAATCTTACTGGCAAGAAAGCGCAGACTCTGGGACTTGAATTTGTGAAGGAGCATCTTCCCGGCCATCAAGCGTTGGTCTGTACTCACATGGATGGACATAATGGCAGTGGCAACATCCATGTTCATATCATAATCAACAGCTTACGGAAACTGGACATAGATGCACAGACATACACCACACGCAGCATTGACTGCAAAGCAGGGTACAAACATCACCTGACAAAAGATTATCTAAAATACTTACAGCAAGAACTTATGAATCTATGCCAGCGTGAAAATCTGTATCAGGTCGATCTTCTCTCTCCGGCTCAACGTAAAATCACTGAAGCTGAATACTGGTTGCAAAAGCGAGGGCAGAAAGAGCTGGAAGATATAAACGAACAGATCATTGCTGATGGCATGAATCCAATGGAAACAACATTTCAGACTCGTAAGCAGTTTGTTCGGAATGCCGTTTCAGAGATTTCTTCCTCCGCAATTTCGTTTGAAGATTTTCAAAGCCAGTTATTTGAAAAGTATAAGATTCATGTGAAAGAAAATCGGGGGAGATATAGCTATCTGCATCCAGAGCGAGAGAAGTACATTTCTGGTCGCTCTTTAGGCACAAATTTTGATAAAGATTATTTGCTCAATCTTTTTGAAGCCAATGCACTTGCTGCTGAGCAAGAAGAAAAGCAACGACAGACCATGCCCGATTACCATGCAGACCCGATTGCCATTCTCTTCATTCGCTCTGATCTGCGTCTTGTTGTGGACTTGCAGAACTGTATTAAGAACTTCCCACATGACCGGGAAATCCTGATGGAGATTCTGGAACTTCTTGTGGAAACCGTAACCAGCAGAAAGAAGTTCCTGCGCATTTGCGGGGAAGAAAAGCCGAAAGAGGTGGTCAAAAGCCGCCTGATGAAGCTGGATTCCATGCACATCCAGTATGTAATGGAATGCCTGAAAAGCAATACCACACAGGTACGAAACATCAAACAATATCTGCTTGCCACACTGTATAATGCTCCGACCACGATTGACAGCTATTACGCTGCACAGGTCAGACGTGATTTCGGATGGGGCGGCAGAAGCAATTAAGGAGGACGATGCAATGAGCGTGTTTTTTATGGATTTTGATATGGCTCCCTCGGTGATCTGGGCGAGAGACTTGTACGACCAGATGCAGATTCGGAGTGACTTCCGCAAGTGGTTCCCCCGGATGTGCCAGTATGGATTTGTGGAGGGCCGGGACTATGAGTTCGTTCCCCGTGTCCGTCCGCAGGATGAGGGCGGGCGCACGGTGCAGCGGTATGTGAAAGACTACCGGATCACGCTGGAGATGGCAAAGCAGTTGTACAAGCTCCATCACTTCCACAAGAACGACTGTTTCCACAGCTGCGAAGGACAGCACTGTATAGGCTATATTCTGGCGTACACACTGAATTATAACAACCACGACGGACGGTATTCGCACAGCAATAAGGAATGGGCAGACATCACCTGTAAGGGCGAGCGCGGCAACAATATCCGTACCGACTGGATTGTGCGCAGTCACCCGGCTGTGCTGAACGGGTTTGTGGATATGTACCGCAAAGAACTTGCGACTGAACAGCAGCAGGAGCCGGAAAAGCCGTTTGTGCAGCAGTTCTATGTTGTGACGGATTTGCAGACCAATCCGATGCAAATTGAGAAGTTCGGGAATCTCGATGATGCAATGTCCTGTTATCAGCAGATTCCGAATTTTCATCTGAAAGCCCTTGGCGTAGAGAAAACGCCTGACCCACTTCCGGGCAGTCTGGACATTGTGCAGTGTAAGAACGGTATTGACACGATCGTAGAGGACTACAAGAAAGTTCCGGGCTGGGATAATCCATACATCCAGAACCATGTGGTCGCACTGGTGGCAGAAGCGTTGAAAGTGCAGGATGTGGCGGTAGCCTATGAAATTAACGATGGCTATTTTTACATCCAGACCAGCGAGGATGGCTACGACTATACCTTATATAATAAGGACTTCACGGTAATGGACGGCGGTATCATCGAAGTGGATGGATATAGACCCGTGCAGGAAATGATGGAAGAAGTTCTGGCAGAACACGGACACAGCGTTTCTGAGTGTGGTGTGATTAGTACTGCGTATCTTCAGGAACAGTCATACCGCGCAGAAACACAGCGGGCAGAAGCAATGAAAGAAAAGCTGGCAGCAGAGAAGCCTGCGCCGGAAGCGAACATCAGCTTTTATGTGGCAGAGTGTGCAGAGTTTCCGGTGATGGGAGAGTTCCATGACAATCTGACATTGGAGCAGGCATTGGAAATCTACGATAAGATTCCGACAGAGCGGATGAACGGAATCAAGAGCATTGGCTTTTCTCTTGAAGATGGAAGCATCTATTCGGGAATGTTTGACCTGATGGTAGGCGGAGAAGTGCAGGCAGAGGTTGTCAACCATATCCAGCATTACCGGGAAAGCCCGCTGGTGCAGAAAGCAATTTCGGATATGAAAACGCTTTTGGAAAAGCGGCAGGCAAGCAAGGAGTTGGAAGAACGCCCCAACACCCGGCAGTCTGTTCGTGAAGCGTTGAAGAATCGCAAAAAGGCGCAGGAGCAGCAGCCTCATCAGGAACAGGCAAAACCGAAGAAGGCAAAGAAGAAAGGAGAAATGGAACTGTGAGCAAGATGAAGTTTAATGCAGATGAGATGATGGTTATGGCAATGTTTGAGCAGCCGACACGGACGGAAACCATGAGATATATCGAGGAAGTTGTTCCGTTTGTGGAGGATGATGCCGAAGTCTTTCCTTTAGTAGCATCTACCATGAAAAAGATGCGCTCTATTTCAGACATGGAATTTTCAGAGCTTGACCTTAAACCGTATCTTCAGGATGTGGTGGCAAAATGAATATCAATCAGTATGCGGTCTATCAGCTGAAAGAAAGTGCAGAACTTGCTGCGTATCGGTCGCGCTCGTATCAGTATTTGGTGGAACAACATTTCCATATGACCGTACAAAATTATCAGCAGGCGTATTTTACAAAGTTGTTTACATCGGACACACCAGAGATGATTCGGAAACGGTTAGAAGAGCATCGACCGAAAAACTTCCGTGGTCGTCCATTTGGTGTCGGTGATGTGATTGTCATAAACCAACAGGGAGAAATTACGGCGTATTTCGTGGATAAGGACTCCCTTGTTGTGGTTGCTGGCTTTATCCGCAGTAGTAGCTCTGGCATTCTGGTTACACTTGACACGAAGAATCTTTTTATAGATGGATGTGCTGGAACGTGGATGGCAACCGAAGAATGCGTAGTAGAAAGCCAGCACTTTTTTCTGATGCAGCATGAAGTCTATAAGGAAAAAGCGCCGAACGTGATTGTAGATGCTTCTGGCAAACTGGTTTCCACTGAAATCCGAAAAGGGTTGGATGAGGATGCCAGAAAAAAGATTCTGGATTATCTGCATCCACCGCTGATGGAAAAGCCGATGAACCAGAAGCCGTCACTACACCAGATGGAACATTATCAGAAGTTCTATGAGAACGGGGAATATGTTCGGGCCGTAGAATCAACTACGGAACAGAACTACAATATGATTGATGGCTGTGCCAACAATCTCCCTAAGCCCCGCATAATCAACGGACGGGAATCCGTTCTTGATAAATTGCGAATCAGGCAGATGGCACGGGAAAAGCAAAAGAGTAGCCAAGAGCAGTCGGCTGATATGGAACGGAACAGGAAGTGATCTGTTGTTGCCCGGATGCAGAGGGTTCCCTGCAAACAGGCGTTGGAAGAAATATTTCAGGATCGCTTTGTGGAATTACAAAATGGTTTCTTGAAATACAGGGACGCTTAAAGACTGAAAATAGTGTAAGAGCCACCATAGGCTTACCCAACAAAAGGGTAGCGTATGGTGGCTCTTTTTTGCTTAAAGGGTCTGTTCTGTTCGCTGAGTGTGATCTCGAATGTGGTGCTGCCCCAAGATGTTGTCAACATTGGCGCAGGCTGTTCGTAATTCTTTCTGATAATCTTTATAATAGGTGTAGGTGTCGTACTGAGCCGCTTTCAAGGCAAGCAACCGTTCTTTTTCAAGCTTCAAATCTTTCATCTTCGGAAGTGAGTCGTCTGGATTTTGTGCTTTCAGAATCTGGACGGCTTTTTCATGCTTCTCAATTTCATCGGCATGATCCTTGCGAAATTTTCCTTTGAAGCGAGCTTTCAAAAATTCATTGTAGGTGGATTTTGTGGAAAGATACTGACCCAGATAGTGGATTTGCTCATTCACAGATTTGATTTGTGTTTCGGTGTCCTTTGTCTTTTGCCGTGCATCGTGCATCTGTAATGTGATGCTATCGTAGGTTGTCTGTAAATTTTCTCTGGTATCGAATCCGTTTTCCTGAATGTAAGCTACGGTCTTTGCCATCTGCTGAAGATTGGAAATTTTGACTTTTTGAGCATAAGCTCTGCTCTGTTGAGCCTTCTCTAAGATTGGGATTTCCAGCTTGTCTTGAAAATAGAAGCGATACCTTTCATCTTCCCGCATCTCCCCGGATATGTTTTCACCAGATTGTGCAGAATAGATTAGATCAGTCTCACTACTATCAGTATTATTTATATCAGTCTTACTTCCGTTTGATTTCCATACTCCCGGAAGTTCGCTTTTCAAACCACCAGAAGTTTGATTTTCATACTTCCAGTAGTTCGATTGTGAAAGTCCCGCATAGAGGTCTTTCACATAGAGCAGGTTCGGCTTTCCCAAGCCCTGCCTGCGCCGCTCAATAAGCTGATATTCGTGTTCCAGCTCGTCCAGCAGTTTGACCGCTTTTTGTCTGGCACATCGAATCGAATCCATGATTTCATCTATCGTACAGATGATGTAGGCATTTCCATTCTCGTCCTGCCAGCCATTTTTAAGCGAGAGATTCATCCGATCCAGCAAGACTGCATAAAGCAGCTTTGCATCGCCGGACATCTTTTCAAACAGGTCTACCTTGATGAGTGCTTTCGGCACACGGTAGAAACTGTATCGGTCTGCTTCCAGACCTCTGAAATACGGGTACTTCATGTAGATTCATCACCTCCCCTCTTGCTGGATTTGCACTATTATAAATAACAGTACATTCCTACGACGGAGCATCTTTCGACACTCCGCCGCATTGTATCTGCTGTTATTTGAGCTTTGCCATTCTGCCCCAGCCCGTTCCTGCCCCATATTTCAGCGGCGTTTTCTCTGACAAAACACGCAGGATGCACATTCAGTATCAGAAGTATCTCTCTGGGATGGCTTATTCAATTTTCAAGGTTCATGTGAGAGGTTTTGTATTGTCCTCTCATCCTTAGAATCGGAGAAAGGTCATTTCGCAAGGTGTTTTTAAAAAAGTTTTTGAACTTTTTATGAACTTTCCGATTTGGATGGAGATTTTTTGTGTCCTCTCACTCCTAGAATCGGAGAAGGTCTATTTCGCAAGGTGTTTTAAAAAAATTCAAAAAAATTTTTGAGCCGCCCAATTCAGAGTGTTTTCTGTGATTGGACGGCTCATCTTTTGATTATGTATAGGTTATCAGCTGCACAATGCCCGGAAGTGCTTTTTCTGTATCTTGTAAATTGCTGCGTTATAAATTCCGGTAAGATTCTGGCGGGTCATGCCAAGGTGTTTCGCTGCCTCTGTGAAAGACAGACCATGAAACAGATGAGTATGGACGACCTTTCTCTGCAAATCAGTCAAAGTAGAGAGCAGCTCTTCCACTCTTTCCTCACTTATCATTCTTTCCAGTGTACTCACTGCTTCATCGACTCCCTCTAGGATTTCTTCCCTATACTCCCTGTCCTCACGGGATGGCATCCATTTTCCCTGAATGATTTCGTAATTCATGAAAATACGATCCTCTCCTTCCAGAACCAGCCGGATGTGCCACTCGTATTCATCAAATTCCTCTTCCTCAATGTGATGCCCCGCACCTTCCAATGCATCATATTTATAATGTACGCAGTTACGAAGCGAGAAAACGGTCACTCTTTTATGCGCCCTGTAAATCACATAACCATTTTGGTAGACACTGATGCTTCCATGATTTTCCAGAATCTTCTCGGCTACCACCGACACGCCAGATTCCTCAAGAGCCTTCACGGTGGGAACACGCTGTTCCTTGTACAAAGGAAGTTTAACAAGCTTTTTCAGTTCCTTGAATGTCATCATAATGTCCACCTTTCTGCCTTTTGGCTGCGGGTGATCTGAAACAAAAAATGCAGCAAAAGTTGTCCCAGACTTACCCGTTTTTTTTTGAACGGGAAGTCTAAGACTTCTCCTGCTGCATCGCTATTTCATGATTCTCTTTTAAGGTGTGATGTTTAGTCTCTCATATATAGAATTGCTGGAAGGGCATTTCGCAAGGTATTTTTGAAAAAAAATTAAAAAAGCCGGAACAGGATGAGTTACTCGCAGGCGCACTGCTGCGCTGCATTCGCTCATTCTGTTCCGGCCTATATCACATATTGCTACGGTATCGCTCTAAACAAACAGATATTATATTGTAGACCCAAAAGAACGTCTGATGGAGCTGGTCGGCTAACTAAGTGCCGCCTAAGATTCCACCTCTGCGCTTTCAGTGTCCGATGAAGCACTCTGCTTCAGGCTTCTTTCCGTTGGTTCTCTGCTGTGAAAAATTCGATACTCTTCACGGGAAGGCCGTGAATACACTCCACCAGAGATTCAGCAGAAATATAATCTTCACAGCCACCACGCTTGATCTGAAGCATATTCTTTCCATCAACGACACTGCGATTCCCGATCCGCAGCCCCTTTGGGGTGCGGATTTCATGTTCTCCGTTGCTCATCTTCTCACGGCCTCCTTTGTGTTGGTTTAAATTTCTTTTTTCTTCTATTCAATTTCACCTTTTGAACTTCCGCTCTTTTTTCACCTTTTTCGGCTTGCATATTTACGATTTTTACGGTATAATAATTCAAAAGATGATAGAATATAGCATATATTATAAGCAAGTCATGTCGCCGTGTCAAGAGGAAAATGTGAAAATTTATTGCATCTCACTGATTGAATATTTACAAATTCCATTGCACATTGTTACAGCACGATAACTACTCCATAGAAAGGTTGCAAGCATGAAATTTGGAGAGAAAGTTCGCGATCTACGAAAGAAACATTCTTTAACACAGGACGAATTGGCACAATGTCTGGGTATCAACAAACGAACGATCATCGGATGGGAGCGGGATGGTCGCTACCCTCGCAGTGTTGAAATGCTCGAAAAGATGGCCGATATATTCCATGTACCTCTGACCTATTTACAGCCGGATCAGTCTTTATTTATCGAACGTGCCGCCGAAGCCTACGGAAAAAAGGGCAAAATAGAAGCCCAGCATCTCGCATTTGAGCTTACTGAGCTATTTGCCAGTGGAGATTTGACCCCGCAGGATATGGACGGCATCATGTATGAAATGCACAAAGCCTATTTTAAGTACCGAGAACAAAAACGAGAAAAGGAACGAATCATGAACCTGTGAACCACTGTTCCATTCACTATGCCATCCCCGGAAGGAGATCACATTATGGATTCTGCGTTTATTCACCAAGCTGCCAACGAACTTGTCCAAAATGCTGGAACTCGCAACATCAAACAGATTGCGCGCAGTTGCAGCCTGGACATCAGTGAAACATCTCACATTAAAGATATGCTGGGTTTACTTTCGCTCTATTTTGATAAGCCACTGATCCTTATCAATCGCCAGCTGGACAAACAGACGAAGCAGATGGTGTGCGGCTATGCGCTGGGACATTATCTGGAGCATCAGCTGCTTATGGACTTGCATACTCTGAACAAGTTTCTGACCATTAAGGACAAGCACATACTTCTTTATGAGCATAACGCTTTCACATCCCACCTGATGCTGGACAGTGATGAAGTCTATCAAATGACACGGAGAGGGCTGGACGCTGCGCAGATTGCCGCCGTCAAAAAGATTCACCTTAATCTGGTGCTGGTGAAATTGCTGGAACTGCACCATCTGGGGTACGATCTGCGTCACTACCACGCCCAGCATCATGCGTTTATCAAGCAGTTCAACCTTCCGGCACATTTTCAGTTTGATGTGGCCGCCGGATGAACTTATGTTCTTATAACTCTAAAACCCGTAATGGACGGCACGTTATGCCTGTCCATCACGGGTTTTTCGTGTTATTTCAGTTTAGCGAGGATTTCATCGGCACTCATGCCTTCGGCAAGTAGCTTTTTCAGAACGGACTCTGCTTCTGTCTTTTTTGCTTCTTCTGCAGCTTTGGCATCTGCTTTTGCCTTCTTTGCTTCCAGCGTTGCCACTTCTTTTTCGGCCTTCTTCAGAGCAGTCTTCTTCTCTTTCAAGTCAGCCTTTAAAGTGTCAATGTTGGCGGTGATGGATGCGATTTCCGCTGTGAGTGCTTCCTTCGCGGACTGCTTTTCCGCAATCTGCGTTGCAAAATCAGCAGTCACAGTTTTGGGCTTATTCTTGCTACCTTTTGTTCTGGGCATAGAATGTATACCTCTTTTCTTTAATTAATATGGCTTAAGTATATCACTGCGTTGGAGTGAGGGCAATATACTGTTATTGTTCACTATTAAGGAGCTACCGCTCCCAGTATATCACAATTTCATCCAGTTTTACAGACGTTTTCTTGCCTTCATCGCTACATAGTACAATAAACCGCCGAGTGCTCCACCTACGGTGTTATAGAAGATATCCGATAGCTGGAATGTTCCCAAACGAAGCAATAATTGCAGCATCTCAATGCTTATCGAAAAGCAAAATGCTATCTTCCCGCTTTGCCATAGGATCTTCTTCAAGCTGTTTTCAATCTTCTCTCCGAATGTCCACAGCACTACTGCTGAGAACGGCACCATCATGATTACGTTCTCGATGCACTCGGTGGTCAGTTGTCTCTCTCCGTTCACAGTCTCCCAGATGCCCCAACCGCCCATGACGTCAGATAAAGGATTCATCCACATCTTTCTGTTCAGCAATGTGCGGAACAGAATAAGAGAAGTCACAAAGGCTAAGAAAAATAGTTTTCTAAAGCATACACTCTCCTTAAATTTCCGATACCATGTCACTATGGCGTTCTTCCATCCTTTGCCTGCTGTGGTAGGCTCATAAGCATATAAGTAGAAAAACATAGCTAGGAATGAAAGGAGAAGTGCGAAACCAAACGGCTCATACAGGGCAGTCAGGATATTTGTGAGGATTTTCCCTAGTAAATCAATCGTTTCTTTTATCATCATTTACAGATCACTGAACAAGTCAGCCTTGTACACACCATTCTCCAGCATCTTCTTGAAGCTGTCCTTTACAGATGCGACATCCTCATGATAGGTCATGCCATACCATGTATCATTGGTTTTCAGAACCTTTACGGACATCTTGCCCTGCTCTAATAGCTCACCGATGAAGATAGGGATTAGATATTCTGCCTTCATAGGATTGCCAGGCACTTCTTTCTCGAAGAACTCTTTGAAGCCTTCTTCCAGCACACCTAGGAAATCAGGAGTCAGACCCCACATATTCATAGAAACCAGAGAATCAACATCAATCACTTTTCCGTCTGCTTCTGCCCCATCCGCTGTCTTTACGATGTTCTTAGTCTCCACTACTTCGGTCAGGTTGTTCTGCTCGTCCATCTTGCAGATACCACGGGTCACACCGCCGTTATCAGACAGCGTGTTCTTCAGCACAAAGCCAGCCATGCAGAATTTACCGCCGTTCACCAGATACTCATGAACAGCCTTAAAGCCTTCTTTGCCGTAGTAATCGTCTGCATTGATAACGATAAACGGAGTCTTCAGTAATTCTTTAGCTACCAGTACCGCCTGACCGGTTCCCCAAGGTTTTGTTCGGCCTTCTGGTAAAGTTCCTGGAATATCATTAATATCCTGGAATGCATAATCCACTGTTACATCATGCGCAGAGCAGATAGCTTTAATACGCTCACCGATAACCTCTTTAAACTCCTGCTCAATATCCTTGCGGACAATAAATACCACATGGTTGAAACCTGCTTCAATGGCATCATGGATGGAATAGTCCATGATGATATGTCCAGCATCATCCACCGGTTCCAACTGCTTGATTCCCTTTCCGAAGCGGCTACCGATACCGGCTGCCATGATAAGTAATGTTGTATTCATCATACCCTCCCTATTGCTATTTTTCATTCTACAGTAACACTTTTCGCCAGGTTTCTTGGCTTATCCACATCCAGACCTTTTGCCACAGACACATAGTAGCCCAGCAGCTGCAGCGGAATCACTGCCAAACTTTCCACAAAGTGCTCGTCCACCTTCGGAACATAGACCGTGAAGTTTACCTGATCTTCGATTTCGTACTTGCCATATGTAGTCAGCCCCATCAGGTATGCACCACGGCTCTTACACTCCAGCATATTGCTGATGGTCTTTTCATACAGCTCGCTCTGTGTCAGCACACCGATGACCAGCGTTCCCTGCTCGATGAGGCTGATCGTACCGTGCTTCAGTTCGCCCGCAGCGTATGCCTCGGAATGGATGTAGCTAATCTCTTTCAGCTTCAGACTTCCTTCCAGGCAAACTGCATAATCAATGCCACGGCCTACAAAGAACACATCATGGGCATTTGCATACTTTGCCGCAAACCACTGAATACGTTCCTTGTCTTCCAGCACCTTCTGCATCTTCTCCGGGATGGCCAGCAGCTCGGAGATATAGTAGCAGTACTGTTCTTCAGTGATTTTTTCTCTAACCTTCGCAAACTGAACCGCCAGACAATACATAGCCGCCAATTGTGCACTGTATGCCTTGGTCGTTGCGACAGAAATTTCTGGGCCAGCGAGTGTGTAAAACACCTTATCGGCTTCACGAGCAATGCTACTGCCCACCACATTGACGATTGCCATTGTGGTAATACCCTTTTCTTTTGCAAGACGCAATGCTGCCAGTGTATCCGCTGTCTCACCAGACTGGCTAACAACGATCACCAGTGCCTTCTGATTAAGTGGCATTTTACGATAGCGGAACTCAGATGCGAGTTCCACACGCACCGGGATATCTGCTATATCTTCCAGCACATACTGAGCAGCCATGCCCACATGCCATGCAGAGCCACAGGCAACAATATAGATTTGCTCAAAATTTTTAATTTCGTCCTCGGTGATCTCCACACTGGACAGGTCGATAGCGCCGTTCTTGATCACAGAGTTAAGGGTATCCTGAACAGCTTTCGGCTGCTCATGGATTTCTTTCATCATGAAATGCTCAAAGCCGCCTTTTTCGGCTGCTTCAGCATCCCACTTGATCTCGGTGGTCTGCTTCTCAATTTCATCACCGTTCAAGTCATAGAAATGAGCTTCACCCGGAGTCAGTTTTGCGAACTCAAGGTTGCCAATGTAATACACGTTGCGAGTGTATTTCAGAATTGCCGGGACATCCGAAGCCACATAAGTTTCACCATCCGCAATACCGATAATCATCGGGCTATCCTTACGCGCCACCCAGATTTCGCCCGGATAATCACGGAACATCAGTTCAAGCGCATAGGAACCTCGTACACGAACCATCGTCTTGGCAATGGCATCGATAGGGCCGAGGTTGTACTTCTTATAATAGTAGTCCACCAACTTGATGACTACTTCGGTATCCGTCTGGCTGTAAAAAGTATAACCGTGCTTCAGCAACTTTTCCTTCAGTTCGACATAGTTTTCAATGATACCATTATGAACGCCGACTACTTCTGATTCTACTGCCCCAGAACCAGAACGGTTGCAGTTGCCAGACACATGAGGATGTGCATTGGTCTGACTCGGCTCACCATGTGTTGCCCAACGTGTATGACCAATACCACAGGTTCCTTTCAGCGCATTACCAGCATCTGTTTTCTCGATCAGGTTGGACAGACGGCCTTTTGCCTTGACGACCTGTGCCAGAGCTTCTCCATCGCGTACAGCCAGTCCAGCCGAGTCATATCCTCTATATTCCAACTTTGACAGACCGTCCAACAAAATCGGTGCTGCCTGTCGGTTTCCTGTAAAACCAACGATTCCACACATAGGTTTATCCCTCCCGTTATTTAATCTATTATACTTTCCCTTCTATGCAAAACGACTCCGGGAACTGCCAGAGTCGTCATTGACTTTATGCCTTATATCCCTTTTCGCAGATCACATTGACCACTTCATCAACATACTTCTGGCAGGTATCATGGTCAGGTGCCTCCACCATGACACGCACCACAGGCTCTGTACCGGATTCACGAACTAGAATACGACCAGTATCGCCCAGTGTTTCTGCCACTTTATTTACCGCTTCCTGTACAGCAGGGTCATTCTGTGCGGCTTTCTTATCCGTTACACGGACATTCTCCAGCACCTGCGGATAAATTTTCAGCGGTGCTGCCAGCTCACTCATCGGCTTCTTCTTGGCCAGCATAACTTCCATCATCTTCAGGCTCGTCAGAATACCATCGCCGGTACTGGCATACTTGCTGAAGATGATGTGTCCACTCTGTTCACCACCGATACGACAACCATTCTTTGCCATATATTCATAGACGTACTTGTCGCCCACGGCAGTCTTAGCATAACCAATGCCCTGCTCATCAAATGCTTTGTACAGGCCAAAGTTGGACATAACGGTCGTAACCACAGTATTGGTCAGCAGCTTGCCACGCTCTTTCATATAGCAGCCATAGATATACAGGATATGGTCGCCAGTGATGACATTTCCCTTCTCGTCCACGCACAAGCAGCGGTCAGCATCGCCATCAAAGGCAAAACCGACATCCAGCCCGTTCTCTACCACGAACTTCTGCAGGCCTTCGATGTGGGTGGAGCCAGCGTTATTGTTGATGTTCAGGCCATTCGGCTTGTTGTTTATGACATAGGTGTCAGCACCCAGCGCATCGAAAACGCTTTTAGCGATGTTCCAAGAACTTCCGTTGGCGCAGTCTAGGCCGACCTTGACACCCTTGAAGGAATAGATGCCGAGACTGATCAGATAGCCCATATAACGGTTACGGCCTGCCACGTAGTCCACCGTGCAGCCGATGTGCTCACGACGAGCAAAGGGCAGTTCCGGCCAGTCCTTATCGAACACATGGAGCTTTCCGTCGATATAATCCTCCACCAGCAGCAGGGTCTCCTCCGGCATCTTCTCGCCGTAGCAGTCGATCAGCTTGATACCGTTATCATAGTAGGGATTGTGGCTGGCAGAGATCATGATGCCACAGTCAAAGTCATCCACACGAGCAATATAAGCCACGCTGGGCGTAGTCGTGACGTGCAGCAGGTAGGCGTCTGCGCCGGAAGCAGTTAGACCTGCAACCAAACTATATTCAAACATATAGGAGCTGCGACGAGTGTCCTTGCCAATGACAATGCGAGCGGGGTCGGTATCACCATTGCGCTCACGCAGAGCATTGTAATACCAACCCAGAAAGCGACCCACTTTATAGGCATGGTCCGCTGTTAATGTAATTCCGGCTTCACCACGGAAGCCGTCCGTTCCAAAATACTTACCCATTTTTAATTACCTCTTATTGTTCTATCTTAAAAGGAGAAATTTTCAAATATCAGAAATAGCAAACCACATTTTTTCATTCCTGATATAATCATATGTTTAATCACTTATCTTCAATTGATTTAACAAAGCACTTGCCTTATGCACTATAATACTTTGAGCACTAATCAAGCCAATTAATATAATGATTTTTGAAAAGGTAGAAATTTGCAAGCTTAAAATAGATAAAGGTCCCAATATGTATATATGATGAGCCAAGTATATATCATATGAGTATTTATCTGATAATTTTAGTATGTGAGCAATTCCTGAAATATGTTGAAGAAACTTTTTATATATCACATATAAAATTAAAAACAATGAAACTCCCAGTAATAAATGACATAGGTTCCCATATCGCGCATATAACGAATTTAACGCATCATTTTTTAATGTGATTTTTAATATATACTTCATATATATTTTCACAATATTAAATATAATGCTCGTTGGAACAAACAACAAACTCGCTTTATATAGCCACTTTTCATCTTTCAGTTTCAGTTTTCCTATAGAATATCCGCATATATAACACAAAATCCAAATTGGATTAAATTGTGGCAGATGTATTTGAACAACAATACACAAACACACGCAAAATGAGAAAAATTCTATTTTAAAGTTTTTGCGATTTTGAAACTCATATACTTGAGATAATATCGGTGTCAACAAATAACAAAATAAAATTGTTCCTACAAACCACAAATGTCCTAAACCAGCTATAGTTCCTTTACAAAACACCATTAATATAATGTCTTTTATATCAACCACTTGATCTGAAAATATATATAATAAAACCACATCAATTAATAAACAAACATAATAGCCACTAAGAATCTTTATAAATCTTCTTTTTATAAAGTTGTATCCATTGTCGATTCTTCGTTGTCCATATAAAAAGCCGGATATGCAAATAAAAATTTGAACACCGCAGTTAAACCACCATGCTAGCTCGTTATCATAATATTGTAAAACATGGCATGCTACAATGAAATTCATAGCAATATATCTACAAAAACTAATACCTAAATCACCTCTTACCCC
>OGEG01001271.1_pt1 | contig 18060 bp, 10 predicted proteins | sample 1570621 | NCBI WGS metagenome assembly OGEG01 (sample SAMEA2582130, study PRJEB24529) | metagenome | biome: Human gut stool | place: China | collected 2011 | reverse complement strand
TGGATTTATTATATCTTATTAGCCACTACTGTTACAACGTTAGTATAGCACTTCAGTTGAGCAGTAAATATATATTGGAAATGAACCATATCGAAAAAGAGTTTTTCGGTAATAAAGTATTAAAAGATGTGAGTATTAAGGTAAAACCGGGCGAGATTGTGGCGCTTATCGGAGAGAATGGTGCTGGAAAATCTACAATCATGAATATACTTTTTGGTATGCCTGCTATCCATCAGACAGGAGGCTTTAAAGGAGAGGTACTGATTGATGGAGAAAAAGTCAATATTAAATCACCGATTGAGGCAATGAAGTATGGAATCGGAATGGTACATCAAGAGTTCATGCTGATCGATGGCTATGATGTGGCAGAAAATATTAAACTGAACCGTGAAAATTTAAAGAATACTCCGTTAAGCTTATTGTTTGGCAAGCGCATGAATCTTGTAGATCAGAAAACCATGCATGAGGAATCCAGGGCAACACTGGATTCTCTGGGAATTGAACTGAGCGACCAGACACGGGTGGGAAGTCTTCCAGTTGGTTATAAACAGTTTGTGGAGATTGCAAGAGAACTTGACAAGAAAAATATTAAACTGATCGTATTGGATGAGCCGACAGCGGTATTAACGGAAAAAGAGGCCGAACAGTTTCTGGAATGTGTAAAAAAAGTTGCAGAAAAGGGAATTGCATTTATCTTTATCAGCCATAAACTGGATGAGGTTAAACGTTATACTCATCACACATTTGTTCTGCGGGACGGCGAAATGGTAGGAGATTATGATACCGCGGAGCTGAGCACGATTAAAATGTCCGAATTGATGGTAGGACGTAAGGTTGAGATTCTTAATCGTGACATTACCGAAGAAAGTGCAGATGAAAACCAGAAAGCTTGCCTGGAACTGGAACATTTTGGCGTCAGTATGCCGGGAGAAGTTGCAAGAGATATTACCTTCAGCGTTAAGAAGGGTGAGATCTTTGGAATCGGAGGACTGGCCGGACACGGAAAAATCAGTATTGCAAATGGAATTATGGGACTGTATCCATCAAAGGGCAGTGTAAAGATTCATGGAAAGACGATGGATGTGGCGAAAACAAGCGACACATTAAATGAAGGAATCGCATTTGTATCGGAAGATCGCCGTGGAGTTGGATTGATGTTGGATGAGTCCATTGAGTTGAATATATCGATTGCGGCATTAAAAACAAAAAATCGGTTTATAACGAAAAAATTCGGAATCTCATTTTATGATAAAAAAGGTGCCATAGAGTATGCGAAGAAAATGATAGAAGAACTTGATATACGTTGTACCGGATATGCGCAGCCGGTAAAGAGTTTATCGGGAGGTAATCAGCAGAAAGTATGTATTGCCAGAGCTCTGACATTAGAGCCGGATATTTTGTTTGTCTCTGAGCCAACTAGAGGAATAGATATCGGCGCGAAGAAGATGATTCTGGATTCACTTTTAAAATTAAATAAAGAAAAAGGAGTTACTGTAATTATTACATCCAGTGAATTAGCAGAGCTTCGTTCCGTATGCAACAGAATTGCCATTATAACGGAAGGAAAGGTGGCAGGAATTCTTAGGTCTGATGAAGATGATTATAAATTTGGATTGTTAATGAGTGGGTCTAAGGTTGAAGATGCGAAAAAGGAGGCTGAAAAGGAATGAAGAACACATGGAAAAATGTAGTTGATTACATAGGTACATCACGTCTTGTGGTAATCGGATTTCTGCTTGTACTTATGATTTCTGTATTTCCACTGGGAATTAATCCAGGAATGATCTACTCGGACTGTATAGTTCGAATTGGAATGAACGGTTTTTTAGTTCTTGCTATGATGATCTCCATTGTATGTGGAGCAGGATTAAACTTTGGTCTTCCGATTGGAATTCTGTGTGGTTTATTTGGCGGATCAATCGCCGTACAGTTTAACTGGAGTGGTCTGGGCGGCTTTTGGGGAGCATGTCTTGTGTCTGTACCGGTAGCATTAATTGTGGGTTATCTGTATGCAAAATTGTTAAATAATGTAAAGGGGTCAGAAATGACGGTAGGAAACTATATGGCATTCTCTATTGTATCATTGATGTCCATTGCATGGCTGGTATTACCGTACAGTAATCCAAAAATTGTGTGGCCGATTACAGGTGTGGGTCTTCGAACGACATTAACACTTGAAGATAATTATGACAAAGTTTTAGATAAGTTCCTTAAAATTGATTTTAAACAGATGGGAATCTTACAGAGTAATCCATATTGGAAAGATTTTTCTGTCTCAACTGGACTTCTTCTTACATTTGCTGTTGGATGTATTCTGATGTGGTTGTTTATGAAAACAAAAGCGGGAGTAATCATGCGGTGCAGTGGCGGAAACCCGGGATTTTCCAGAACACTGGGTGTAAACAACAATCATATCCGCACGCTTGGAATTATGGCTTCCACAGTCATTGCAGCGATTGGAATTAATATCTATTCACAGAGCTATGGATTTTATCAGTTTTATTCCGCACCGCTTATGATGGCATTTCCAGCAATGGCAGCAATTCTGATTGGTGGAGCAACACCGAAGAAAGCAACTGTTTTCAATGTAATACTCGGAGTTATTTTATTTCAGAGCCTTCTGACATTGGCAACACCGGTAGCGAATGCACTGATCAATGCGGGAAGTATCTCTGAGGTGGTCAGAATCATCGTACAGAATGGAATTATTTTGTATGCACTGACGAAGATTAAAAGTAATGGAGGAAAGTAGACATGGGAAAAAAGAAACAGAACAAAGTGTTGGAAATCCTTCAGGGTTATATGGTTCCAATCTTATTTACACTGTTATGTCTGGTCAGCATTAAAATATCCGGTCAATCGGCAAGCTATGTAATTACGGAAACAATCTCACGAGTAGGTCGTAATGCTATTTTAATCGTTTCCCTGATCCTGCCAGTTATGTGCGGCATGGGCCTGAATTTCAGTATTGTACTTGGAGCGATGGCAGGAGAGATTGGCCTGATCCTTATTACTCACTGGAGTATTGATGGACTTCCGGGAATCATCGTAGCTTCGTTGATCGGAACTGTTCTGGCTATTGTACTTGGAACTCTGACCGGTATGTTGTTCAATAAAGTGAAAGGTCAGGAAATGATAACCGGCATGATTTTGGGATTCTTTGCAGTCGGTGTGTACGATCTGATCTTTATCTTTATGGTAGGAAGCGTAATTCCTATGGTTAACCCGGAAATCATGCTGAATTCCCAGAATGCGGCAGGTGAAACGATTTATGTGGGACTGAGAAACACGATCGATTTCCATGCGGCAACGAAATATGCCGTGGATAATGCATGCAAGATGATGTTTGTAAAACTGCTTCCGATGATGTTGGTGGGATTTGCAGCAGTTACAGTTCTGATCGTTGCATTTAACATAGGAAAGAAAAAACTTGATGTAAAGAAATCCCTGTTCGCAGCAAGAGGCTTTCTTATCACGACAATCATTTTAGGAATTCTGCAGATTCTGATGAAGACATCTAAAGCGGTACAGAAAGCATTTTTTATTGTGCAGGTTCCGATTCTGACGGTTGTCATCATTGCATTGGTATGTATGCTGGTCGTATTTATCACAAAAACAAAACTTGGTCAGGACATTAAAACGGTCGGCATGAACATGCAGGTTGCTACAGCAGCAGGTATCAACGTTGATAAGACACGTATTGTTGCTACTGTCCTGTCAACAGTAATTGCTTCCTGGGGACAGATCATTTTCCTGCAGAATATCGGTAATGTACAGACCTTCAACAGTCATGAGCAGGTAGGAACATATGCAGTTGCAGCACTTTTAGTTGGAGGCGCATCGATCGATAAAGCCACAATGGGACAGGTATTTACCGGAACGGTTTTGTTCCATATCCTGTTTTTCATTACACCTCTTGCAGGCAAAGTTTTATTCAGCGATCCGCAGTTAGGTGAGTATTTCCGAGTATTCTTATGCTATGGAATTATCGCAGTATCGTTGATCCTTTATGCATGGAAGAAGATTGCTGCTGATAAGAAACGGATTGAAGAAGAAAACAGACTGCAGATGGAAGAACTTGACAAATAAGTAGAAGGACAGTTCATTATATGGAAGGAGGAGCCGCTTATGCTGAAGAAAAAACGATTAGAAGAGGTTCTTAAACGCATGTCGCGAATGGGAATAGATCAGATGATTATTACTGATCCGATTTCTATATTGTATTTAACTGAGGTATGGATTGATGCATGTGAGCGCTTGGTGGCATTATACATCAATAAAAATGGGAAAAATTACCTGTTTGTAAATAATATGTTCAGCGTGCCGGAAAAAATGGGAGTTCCTGTAATACGATTCGCAGATACAGATCCTTATCTGGAAATGTTGGCAAATTGCACAGAACATACCAAAAAACTTGGTGTGGATAAAAATATTCCGGCAAGATTCCTCCTTCCATTGATGGAAATGAACGCAGGTGCATCTTATATTAATACATCGATCTGTGTGGATGAAGCCAGAGCAATTAAAGACGAAGAAGAACTGGAAACCATGCGGACGGCTTCTGCGATCAATGACATGGCGATGGCGCAATTTAAAAAATTACTGAAACCGGGAGTGACAGAAAGACAGGTAGCAAATCAGATAAAGGAAATATATCAAAGTCTTGGCGCAGATGATGTATCGTTTCCGCCGTCAGTATGCTTTGGCGCGAATGCTGCCGTTGGTCATTATAGATGTGGAGATGTAAGCTTAAAAGAAGGCGATTGTGTTCTTATTGATACGGGGTGTATTAAAAACAATTATTGCTCAGATATGACCAGAACTTTCTTTTGCGGGAAAGTAAAAAATGATAAACATAAAGAAATTTATGAATTGGTTTTAGCTGCAAACAGAGCAGCAGAAGCGATAATTAAACCAGGAGTAAGATTTTGCGACATTGATGCGGCAGCCCGAAAGATAATTTCAGACGCGGGATACGGCGATAAATTTACACATCGGTTAGGACATTTTATAGGCATGGAAGTCCATGATTATGGAGATGTATCCAGTGCGAATAAAGCTGTAGCCGAAGTAGGAAATGTTTTTTCAATCGAACCGGGAATTTATCTGGAGGGAGATGTGGGAGTCCGGATTGAGGATCTGGTCATTGTAACAGAAAACGGTTGTGAAATACTGAATTCTTTTGATAAGGAATTGCAGATAGTATAAGAAAGGAAGGTACAAGTGATGGTTGAGAGCTTGAACAAAAGAATCGAAGAGAATGCGGACAAAATGATTCAGTCTTTGTGTGAGGTTGTACAGATCCCCAGTGTATACGGGGAACCGCAGCCAGGAGCACCTTTTGGAAAAGAGTCACGCCGCGCACTGCAGTATGCGATGGATTTAGGAAAGAAGCTTGGATTTGAAACAGTTGTTAACGTGGATGATCAGGTGTGCTATATTGAATATGGTACAGGAACTAAAACTGTGGGTGTGTTTGCGCATCTGGATGTAGTTCCGGAAGGAAAAGGCTGGACATATCCTCCGTTTGGTGGAGAAATTCATAATCATCGGGTTTATGGACGCGGTACCGTAGATAATAAAGGACCGTACATTGCATCTCTTTACGCATTATATGCAATCAAGGAATTAGGTTTGCCGTTAGGAGACTGGAAGATCCGAATCGTGGGCGGAACAAATGAAGAAAAGGGAATGGAAGATATGAAACACTACGTCGAAAAGTGTGGTGCTCCGGATGCCGGCTTCACACCGGATGGCTTATATCCGATGTCCTTTACAGAACGTGTGATCAATTATTACTTCATGTCCTATCCGCTGACAGATCCGTCTACAGGAAAGGTAAAAGTAGTCAGTTTAAAGGGCGGGGATATTTTGAATATGGTTCCGGATGAGGCGGAAGCTGTTTTACTTGCAGTGGATGAGGAAGAGGCAAAGAAGACAGCGGAAGCGATTGCAGAATACAGCAAGATAACAGGAAGAGATCTGACTGCTGAAGTGGATGGAAAGAAGATCACGATCCACTCCAAAGGTTTATGCGCGCATTCCTGCACACCATTTAATGGCAAAAATGCGATCGTTGCAATCCTGATGTTCCTTGCAGAACAGAAGCTTGGAGGCTCTATCGGAAAATTCCTCGATTTCTTCAAAGAGAAGATCGGAATGACAACAGACGGAAGCCTTATGGGAATGGCCAGAGCAGATGAGTGCGGAAAACTTACATTCAGCCTCTCGAAGATGGAAATTGAAGAGAATATGCTGAAATGGGTTGTCAATATCAGGCTTCCGTATACATATAAAGATGAAGTGACAGCAGACTGGAAAGCACAGGTTGAGCCGGTTGGCATTAAGATCGATGATATGGATCTCCATAAGTCATATCGCTTTCCGTTAGATCATCCGCTGATCACAACATTGCGTACTGTTTATGAGGAACTGACAGGCAAAGACTCAACTCCGAGTTATGAAGGCGGAACATACGCGCAGGCCGTTCCGAATATTGTTCCGTTTGGTTCCATCTTCCCAGGTACACCGGATCTTTGCCACAGACCGGACGAGTGCATCGAGATCGACGAGTATATTCTTGATGCAAAACTTTTCGGAAATGCGATGTATGCATTGACACAGAACTGCAAATAAATAAGAAAAATAAGCTGCTGCGCAGATAAAATACTGTGCAGCGGCTTTGCATTACTTGAAATACATAAATGGAGGAACCTGTTTCATGATTGAAGTAAAAAATCTGGTAAAGCAATACGGAGAGTTCAGGGCAGTAAATGATATAAGCTTTACAATCGAAGAGGGAAAAATTTACGGATTTCTTGGACCAAATGGAGCAGGAAAATCCACGACGATGAACATGATCACGGGATATCTGTCCCCCACATCAGGCACGGTCAGGGTGAACGGATATGATATTGCAGATGAACCGGAAAAAGCGAAGAGTCAGATCGGATACCTGCCGGAAATACCGCCGGTCTATCCGGATATGACACCACAGGAATATCTTACTTTTGCGGGAGAACTGAAGAAAGTACCGAAAAAAGAATTAAAGGCAGAAGTAGAGCGGGTGATGGAACTCACAGGCATCAGTCATATGAGAAACCGGCTCATAAAAAATTTATCAAAGGGATATCGGCAGAGAGTCGGATTTTCATGTGCTCTTTTAGGAAATCCGAAAATCATTATTTTAGATGAACCGACAGTTGGATTGGATCCAAGACAGATCATTGAGATCCGCAGTCTCATTCAGTCGTTGAGAGAAAAACATACGGTTATTTTAAGTAGCCATATATTATCGGAAGTGAGCGCCGTGTGTGACAATATATTAATTATTTCAAAAGGCAGGCTCGTTGCCAGTGATACAGCTGAAAATTTAAGTCGGCTTATGCAGCGGGCGAATGTGTATGATATGCTGATTCAGGGAGAAAAAGAATCGTTAAGAAAGATATTCAGCGAAATTCAGGTATTGAAAAATATTCGTGTAGAAGATGCAGCGGCTGGTCTTATAGCGGTGCATTATGAGACCGATGAAAAGATAGATCCGAGAGCAGTTGTGTTCCGAATCCTTGCAAAAGCCGATTATCCGATTATGGAACTGACAACATCTAAGGTAAGTCTGGAAGATGTATTTATGGAACTGACCAATCAGGATGAACAGGCAGATGTGAAAGAGTACAATGAGGGGGAAGAAAAGAATGCGGGCAATTTATAAAAAGGAGATAGGATCGTTTTACCGATCGATGATGGGATATTTGTATACCGCATTTTTTCTGCTGATTGCAGGCGTCTATTTTGCAGCTTTCAATCTTCAGGGCGGAATATCTGAATTTGGATATGTTTTGGGAAACACAATGATCGTTCTTCTTGTTGTGATTCCTGTACTCACAATGAGAACTCTGGGCGGCGAGCAGAGACAGAGAACGGATCAGCTTTTATATACATCTCCGGTAAATATCAGTCAGATCGTCCTCGGAAAGTTTTTGGCAGTTTTAACTGTATTTACAGTTCCGTTATTGATCCTGGCAACATGTCCACTGGTACTTTCACAGTTTGGAAAGATCTCTTTACTGCAGTCATATTCAAGCTTCCTTGCATTCTTTTTTATGGGAGCTTCCTGCATCGCAATCGGAATATTTATATCGAGTCTGACGGAAAATCAGATCATTGCGGCAGTGCTCACATTTGCGGTTATGCTTTTGAGCTACTTGATAAATGGAATCGGCAGTTTGATTAAAGGATATGCGGTCGGGGATATCATTTCACCATTTTTGCAATGGCTGTCCCTGTTTCAGAGATATTATGATTTCGTGGACGGCTATTTTGATGTAACTCACCTGGTCTACTATGTGAGCGTGGTGGTTTTGTTCCTGTTTTTGACCGTGCAGTCCATAAAAAAGAGATTCAGAAAAAGATCCCTGTATATGAGATGTACATGTGCACTTATGGCAGTGATCGTAGTTCTGCTCAATGCGATTGCAGTAAAAATACCGGCAAAATATATGAAGTTTGATACTTCTGCATTCCGGATTTACAGTTTATCGGACCAGACAAAAAAAGTGGTTGAGAGTCTGGATGAGACAGTGGAACTGTATCTCATTGCACCGCAGGGAAAAGAGGATGAAAAACTCACCCGCCTGCTGGAAAAATATGAGGAATTGGGCGATAAAATTAAGGTGACATATGTTGACTCGATTCTCTCTCCGACATTTGTGCAGAGTTATACGTCGGACAAAGTAAGTGATAACAGTATTATTGCAGTGGGGCCGGAACGTTCAAAGGTGATACGCAATTCCGACCTGTTCCCGTCAAATTATGATTATAATACAGGAAAGACAACGACAGATTTTGACGGAGAAGGACAGATCACAAGTGCAATCCATTTTGTAACCGGTGAGAACCTTTCCCATATGTATATGATTACCGGACACGGAGAGACGGAACTTCCGGAACAGTTTACCGCGTTACTGGAGAAAGAGGGCGTGGAGTACGATAAACTGAATTTAATGACGATCAATGAAGTGCCGCAGAATGCCGAATGTATGCTTGAGTACATACCTGTGTCAGATATTACAAAGACAGAGGCGGAGGTGCTGACAAAATATCTGGAAAATGGCGGGAAACTGCTTTTGATCACTGGTATTTCAGCAGCTGAAATGCCGAACCTCGGGGAAGTGATGTCCGGATACGGTATGGCGTCGATTCAGGGGCTGATCATGGAAGGAGATGGAAATCACTGTATTCCGTCGTACCAGAACTTCCTTCTTCCGGAGATCAAGGACAGTGCGGTCACATCGTCATTTATATCGAAGGATGAACTTCTGCTTCTTCCGAATTCACACGCGATCACGGTACTGCCGGATGTACGCAGCACTGTGGATGTGCAGGAAATTTTAACGACAAGCAAATCCTCCTGGCTGAAAACTGATACGTCTGATTTAAGCTATAAAAAGGGTGATCTGACAGGACCGTTTGCGGTAGGTGTGCTTGCATCGGAGCCAGTCGGAGATGATCAGACGAGAATCGCCTGGTTTTCCAGTGACAGTCTCATGGTGGATGAAATCGATGAGATGGTGAGCGGAAATAATAAGAATCTGATCCTGAATACCATTGGATGGATGACAGAGCAGGATAATAATATTGCGATACGCGCGAAGAATACGCAGGCGGTTACACTGCGTTTGACATCGGCACAGGTGATGCAGTGGTCGATCGTATATCTGGCTGTGATTCCGGGAATCGTGCTGGCAGCAGGAATTATATTCTGTGTGAGAAGGAGACGTCGTCAGTGAGAAAAGAAGAGAAGAAAAACCTGATATTGATGGGGCTGACGGCGGTTTGTCTGCTTGTCATTTATCTGCTGTTGGGATGGATGCAGAGCAGACAGTCAGCCCAGGATGATACAACAGTATACACATTGGATCAGGACGCCGTTGTAGGGCTGGAATATGGAAGCAGTGACAATACCGTAAAACTGGTGAAAAAAGATAACATCTGGGTGTATGCGGATGATGAAAATTTTCCGCTGAACCAGAACTTCGTGGAGACCATGGTAAACAAGACCACTCAGCTGAAGGCGAGAAGGCGTGTGGCAAGCGGGAAAAATGCGTTTCGGAAATATGGACTGGAAATGCCCGCGATTGTAGTACAGGTAAAGACGAAAGACCGAGTGATCAAAATCCTTCTGGGAGATATCAACAGCGCCACCGGAGACTGCTATATGGCGGTTGAAGGAAATGAAAAAGTATATACGGTAGATGCTACTTTTTATACGTTATTCTCGAACGATATTATGGCAATGGCGTCCAGAGAAAGTCTTCCGGATATGCAGATGGAAAATGTTGCGTCTTTCAAGATCGAGAACGATGAAAATACGATCGAGTTCCAGAAGAAAGCTGATGGTACCTGGATCACGTCGGAAAATACAGCGGCCGACAGCGGTCTGATAACGGAACTGTTTGCAAAGATACTGAAACTGCGTTATGAGCAGATGGTCGTATATCAGCCGGGAGAGGAACAGCTGGCAGAATATGGTTTGGATATTCCTCAGACACGGCTTACGATCAACTATACGGACGCAGAAAGTTCGGATAAAAAATCATTTGAACTTTTGATCAGCCGCGTGGGACCGGAAACAGACGAAGAGGAAAAGGCTGCACGTTATGTATATTCCCGGGAAGGCTGCGGAATCTACACGATTCGCGAGAGCAATCTGACAGATTTTTTCCAGATCGCGCCGGAAGATTTTCTGTCTCTCAGTGTTGCACCGGTGAAAAAGGACAAATTCGATACGCTTACCATCGAGACAGAGACCGGGAAAATTGCATTTTCGATTGACCGGGAAAGTGACCGGAACCGGGAAATATACCGTTTAAATGAAAGTGAGATAACGGAAGCGGAGTTCAATTCCGTATACTATCAGCTGTATGCATTCGCAGCGGAACGCAGAGTGTCAGATATTGCGGATCAGCTGACGAGAAAGCCGGTTCTGACGTATATTTACAGTAACCGCGCTGATGGAGAGGAAAAGGCCCGGGTTGAACTGATTCCGTATGATCAGAATTATTATGGGGCGAAAGTGAATGGAAAAGCATTGCTGCTGGTAAATCGACAGAAAGTCAATGAGCTTCTAAGAAAGATTTCGGAGTATATGAATTGAAATTAAAAAAAGATAAAGAGAGGGAGTCTAACATGAAATGTCTGAAGAGTCAGGAAATGAGAAAACTTGCGCCGGAGCTTGATCCGTTAAGGATCGGAACGGGATGGAAACCGGAAGAACTTGCGATGCCGCAGGTCATCATCGAAAGCACGGCAGGTGACAGCCATCCGGGAAGCGGACATCTCCATATCCTTGTAGATGAAGTAAAAAAAGGAATCGCTGAGGCAGGCGGCCATGGCGCGAAATATTTCTGCACCGATATCTGTGACGGCGAGAGCCAGGGAACCGATGGAATCAATTACAGCCTTGCAAGCCGTGAGATGATCGCAAACATGATTGAGATCCACGCGAACGCGACTCCCTTCGATGCAGGCGTATATCTCGCAAGCTGTGATAAGGGAATGCCGGCAAACCTCATGGGCTTATTCCGCGTGAATATTCCGGCGGTTGTTGTTCCGGGTGGAACTATGAATGCAGGTCCGGAGATGTTAACCCTGGAACAGCTTGGCATGTACAGCGCCCAGTATGAGCGCGGTGAGATCGATGAGAACCGTTTAAACTGGGCAAAACACAACGCATGTCCGAGCTGCGGCGCCTGTTCCTTTATCGGAACTGCGTCCACCATGCAGATCATGGCCGAGGCTCTTGGTCTTGCCCTCCCGGGAAGTGCGTTGATGCCTGCGACAAGCCCGGATCTCTTAAACTACGCGAGAGAAGCCGGAAAACAGGCAGTTAAGCTTGCGAAGATGGACAACATGCGTCCGAGTGATATCGTGACGATGGACAGCTTCGAAAACGCGATCCTTGTACATGCGGCCATCTCCGGAAGTACAAACTGCTTACTCCACCTTCCGGCGATCGCTCATGAGCTTGGAATCGAGATCACAGGTGACACCTTCGACAGACTCCACCGCGGCGCGAAGTATCTTCTTGATATCCGCCCGGCAGGAAAGTGGCCGGCAGAGTGCTTCTACTATGCAGGCGGCGTTCCGGCGATCATGGAGGAGATCAAAGACCACCTTCACCTTGATGTCATGACCGTGACCGGAAAGACTCTCGGTGAGAACTTAAAGGAATTAAAAGAGAACGGATTCTATGAGCGCTGCGAGAAATGGCTCCGGAAGTTCAACGAGCGCTACGGAATCTCCATCACAAGACAGGACATCATCCGTCCGGCTGACAAGGCCATCGGAACCGACGGCAGCATCGCAGTTCTGCGCGGAAACCTTGCTCCGGAAGGTGCGGTCATCAAGCACACCGCATGCCCGAAGGAGATGTTCAAGGCAGTTCTCAAGGCGAGACCGTTTGATAGCGAGGAAGAGTGTCTGGATGCTGTCCTGAAACATAAAGTTCAGAAAGGTGACGCAGTCTTCATCCGTTACGAGGGACCGAAGGGAAGCGGTATGCCGGAGATGTTCTACACCTCCGAGGCCATCAGCAGCGACAAGGAGCTTGGCCGTTCCATCGCCCTGATCACAGACGGAAGATTCTCCGGTGCATCCACAGGTCCGGTTATCGGACACTGCAGCCCGGAGGCGGCAGACGGCGGCCCGATCGCTCTCGTTGAGGAAGGCGATCTCATCGAGATCGATGTAATGGAGAGAAAGTTAAACATCATCGGTATCAAGGGCGAGAGAAAGACTCCGGAGGAGATCGACGCGGTCCTTGCCGAGAGAAAGAAAAACTGGAAGCCGAGAGAGCTCCGCTACAAGAGCGGTGTGCTCCGTATGTTCAGCGAGCATGCGGCAAGCCCGATGAAAGGTGCTTATCTGGAATTCTAAAAAATATAAAATAAGGCTGGCGGCAAATGCTGGCTGCCGGCCTGCAAAAGAAATGTCCCGGATCCTGAGATGCTCATGCTCTCTGATCCGGGGCGTTTTTGTATCATTACCATTTCGCATTCCAAATCGGCAAAATCCACTGCCGCTACTGTACTGTTACGGAATTGTCAGTTCAGAAAATTCCTATCCGCATACAGTAACAGCCGCATACTTTTCATATAATAAAGATTGCACGAACGAGTGTTCCTGTGGTAGAATGGTAGTATCTGTTGCCGGAATACCGGTGGTTTCAGTATGTGGGAAATACGAGCAGAACTGGCGGTATCCGGAAACGTGAAAGGGGAACAGAATGAACAATTACGATACATTAAATCCGATGCAGCGGGAAGCTGTCTTCACCACGGAAGGTCCGCTCTTAGTGCTGGCGGGTGCCGGATCCGGAAAGACACGGGCGCTGACGCACCGGGTTGCTTATTTAATAGAGGAAAAGGGTGTGAAGCCCTGGAATATCCTGGCGATCACCTTTACAAACAAGGCGGCGGGAGAGATGCGGGACCGCGTCAACAGCCTCGTGGAGTACGGCGCGGACAGTGTCTGGGTCAGCACTTTCCACTCCCTCTGCGTGCGGATCTTAAGGAGATTTATTGAGAACATCGGCTACACGACGGATTTTTCCATCTATGATTCCGATGATACAAAAACCCTGATGAAACAGATCTTCAAGGATCTTGAGGTGAATACGAAGGTATTAAAAGAACGGGGCGTCCTCGGCGTGATCTCCTCCGCAAAGAACGAGATGATCAGTCCGGAAGAATTTATGCTCAGCGCGAAGGCTGAGGGGGATTCGAGACTGAAACGGATCGCGGAGCTCTATATGGAGTATCAGAAACGCTTAAAAAAGAACAATGCCCTGGATTTCGATGACCTTCTTGTAAAGACCGTGGAGTTGTTCCAGTCAAAGCAGGAAGTTTTGGAGTATTATCAGGATCGTTTCCGCTATATTATGGTGGATGAGTATCAGGATACGAATACGGTGCAGTTTAAGCTTGTGAGTCTCTTAGCTGCGAAGTACCGGAATATCTGCGTGGTGGGCGATGATGACCAGTCGATCTACAGGTTCCGCGGTGCAAATATCAGAAATATTTTAAGCTTCGAGGAGACGTTCCCGGGGGCGAAGGTGATCAAACTGGAGCAGAACTACCGTTCCACAAAGATGATCCTGGATTCGGCGAATGAAGTGATCAGGAACAATACCGGAAGAAAGGATAAGACGCTCTGGACAGAGAATGAGGTCGGAGAGCGGCCGGTATTCCGGGAGTTTCCTTCCTCCTTTGAGGAAGCGGAATGGATCGTGCGGGATATCGTAAAAAAGGGCGGTCCATGGAAGGATTACGCGATCCTTTACCGGACGAATGCCCAGTCCCGTATATTCGAGGAGAAATGTGTTGCGTACAATCTCCCGTATCGTCTCGTGGGCGGCGTAAACTTCTACCAGAGAAAAGAGATCAAGGATGTTCTCTGCTATTTAAAGACGATCGCCAATGGGCGGGATGACCTGGCTGTGCAGAGGATCATCAATGTTCCGAAGCGTGGAATCGGAGCTATGAGTGTCGCCCGGGTGAACATGTTCGCGATGGAAAACGATATGAGTTTCTATGAGGCGCTGGAGAGGGTGCAGGCTGTTCCGGGAATCGGAAAAGCGGCGTTAAAGATCGGAGTATTTACAGACCAGATCAGCGAGTTCCGGAAGATGTTAAAGGAAGAGACTCCGATCAAGGATGTGATCGAGGCGATCCTTGATAAGACAGGATATCGTGACGAGCTGAAGGAAGAGGGCGAGGTGGAAGCCGAGTCCAGAATGGAAAATATTGAGGAACTCATCAACAAGGCAGTCTCCTACTGGGAGAGCGCCGAGGAACCGAGTCTTTCCGCGTTCCTGGAGGAAGTTGCCCTCGTTGCGGATATCGACAGTATGGATGAGTCAGAGGATAGAATTATCCTTATGACACTGCATTCCGCGAAAGGTCTGGAGTTCCCGTATGTGTATCTTGCGGGAATGGAAGATGGACTTTTCCCGAGCGGAATGTCCCTGATGGAGGGACCGGAGGCACTGGAGGAAGAGCGCCGTCTCTGCTATGTGGGAATCACGAGGGCGGAGAAGCGGCTGACGCTGACTGCCGCAAAGAGCCGTATGGTGAAGGGCGAGATGCAGTACGCGAGAACGAGCCGGTTTATTGACGAGATCCCGGATGTGTGTCTGGAACGTCCGGATCAGGATGACTCAAAGACCGGATGGAAGAAAATGGCAGACGCGTACAGGAACCTTCCGGAGGAAGCGGGACTTCCGTGGGCGAAGGCTTCCGGCGCGGACGGAAAAGCGGCTGACGGTCACACCGGAAGATTCCAGAACCGTCCGGCGGGTGTGAGTCTTTTCGGACAGAAATCCGATGCCTATAAGAATCCATACGCCTCCGGGACTTCTGCGGCACCGAAGAACACGCCGACCTTCGGAAAGGCGTTCACCGTAGAAAAACCGAAGTCTTTGGATTACTCCGAAGGCGACCGCGTCCATCACATGCGTTTTGGTGACGGAACCGTGAAATCCATCGCGGACGGTGGAAAAGATTTCGAGGTCACAGTCGATTTTGATAACGCGGCGATCGGGACAAGGAAGATGTTTGCTTCCTTTGCGAAGTTGAAGAAGCTGTAAATAAATTAGCCGAAAGAAATTTAGTATTGATTTTTTTCAGGCAATCGCATATAATTAAAAACAGCTAAGGAAAGTGCTTATATGTCTATGAGTACGCGAAAACCCCCGGAGTGGCACCTCCGGGGGTTTTCTTGCTCTTTGCGGTGAGCCGAACCGTTTAGGCTGTTACTGTCGGTTGTCCCTATCCAGCCATTTGCAAACATAGTAGCCAACTATGCTTGCCGCGACAGAGACAAGGAAAGTGTTTATGTAATCTATAAATACCGCCTCCTTTCTGCTGGAGGTGCGACAGCAGTTTTATTTTATCATGTTTATTTGTAGAACTCCATATACTGCGGTATAAAAAAATGGTGTCTAAAACTATGAAAATTTAGGGATAGTAAAAACCATAAAATCATGATATACTATTACAAAGTATCTGTCCGTGCGGATCATTCTTGTCCGGGGCGGCTGTGAAACAGAAAGGATGTGTGAGGATGAACAAATTCGATACAATGAGTAAAGACGCACTCAGCAAAATGGAAGAGCTTATAAACGCGTCCAAGCTGAATGAACTGCTTCATAAAAAAGAAGAAGAGGATAAGAAAAAGAATTGTATCCTCTGGGTGCTTGCTATCATCGGCGCTGTTGCTGCTGTAGCCGGAATCGCATACGCAGTATATCGCTTCTTTACACCGGATTATCTGGAAGATTTTGAAGACGATTTCGACGATGATTTCGACGATGACTTTTTCGAGGAAGAGGAAGAAGCTCCGAAAAAAACGGAAAAAGCTGTCGAGAAGGATGACGAGAAAGAAGCTTAAGCCGAAATGCTTACAAACACAATGAGAACGAGGCTGTGGCAGGGATCGCTTGCACAGCCTTTTTCTGTGCATAAAAACATATCAGGGAACGAGGCATCGTTTACGCGCTGTGCGATCAGAAACGGAAAAATCCGATTCCCGGCAGAAAAAAGGAGTACAAAAATTATATGAAAAAAGGTGAGATCTACACTGGTACAGTGGAAAAGATGGATTTTCCAAATAAAGGAATCCTCCATATCGGAGAGGAAAAGGTAGTTGTAAAGAACGCGCTCCCGGGGCAGACCGTCGAGATCGCGATCTCCAAGCAGCGCAAAGGAAGATGCGAGGGAAGACTTCTTAAGGTCGTGACTCCCGCAGCATACGAAAACACAGAGGGTGCATGTCCTCATCGTGCGGACTGCGGCGGATGTACGTACCAGACGGTTCCTTATGAGGAACAGTTAAAGATCAAGGAGCAGCAGGTCCGGGCTCTTTTAGATCCGGTTCTTCCGGCCGGCTACAATTTTGAGGGGATCAAAGGTAGTCCGTTGACAAAGGCATACCGCAACAAAATGGAATTTTCCTTCGGAGATGAGTTTAAGGACGGTCCCATGACTCTGGGAATGCATAAACGCGGCAGCTTTTATGATATCGTGACCGTGGACCGGTGTGTGCTGGTGCACCCGGACTGCTGTAAGATCTTAAGAGCAACGTTGGATTATTTTACGGAGCACGGAGCAGTCTTCTATAAAAAAATGGCGCATGTCGGTTATCTGAGACATCTTCTTGTCCGCCGCGGTGTGAAGACCGGGGAGATCCTTGTAGATCTTGTGACCTCCACCCAGACGGAGGGAACCTGGAAGAGTGAACAGAATGAGGAAGCGCTGCTTGAGGGCTGGAAAGAAAAACTTCTGGAATTGGATTTGGAAGGTTCTTTTGCCGGAATCCTCCACACAGAAAACGACAGCCTCGCGGATGTGGTACAGAATGACCGCACGGTGATCCTTTATGGACAGGACTTCTTTATGGAAGAGCTTCTCGGATTAAAATTTAAGATCACTCCATTCTCCTTTTTCCAGACCAACTCTCTCGGTGCAGAGGTGCTCTATGAAACAGCCCGCGAATACATCGGTGAGACAGACGGAAGAAAGGTATTCGATCTCTACAGCGGAACCGGTACCATTGCCCAGATCCTGGCTCCGGCGGCAGAACATGTGACCGGCGTGGAGATCATTGAGGAAGCTGTTGAGGCGGCGAAGGTGAACGCGGCGCAGAATGGACTGACAAACTGTGACTTCATCGCGGGGGATGTCTTAAAAGTATTGGATACCTTAGAGGAACGCCCGGACCTCATCGTTTTGGACCCGCCGAGAGACGGAATCCATCCGAAGGCGCTTCCAAAGATCATCGACCATTATGGATGCGAAAAAATGATCTATATTTCCTGCAAACCAACGAGCCTTGCGAGAGATCTCGTCGTGCTGCAGGCGAAAGGTTATGAGGTCACAAGAGTATGCTGCGTCGACATGTTCCCGGGAACGACGCAGGTTGAGACGGTTGTCTTGCTTTCCAAGGGCGAGGTCGACTCGAAAAAGATTCGGGTTGAGTTCTCTTTGGAAGATATGGATATGT